>Ga0315309_1001166_pt1 | contig 15732 bp, 12 predicted proteins | sample TDP4_MG_FD_203080 | JGI IMG/M metagenome (GOLD analysis project Ga0315309, IMG submission 203080) | Freshwater sediment microbial communities from Lake Towuti, South Sulawesi, Indonesia - TDP4 | ecosystem: Environmental > Aquatic > Freshwater > Lake > Sediment | place: Indonesia: South Sulawesi... | reverse complement strand
CAGGCGGGCTTCGCTCGCGAGCACCGGCAGACCCGCCTGAGCCATGAGCACGGCGAGGCCGATGGTCTTCACCGCCACCGTTTTCCCCCCAGCGTTCGGGCCGCTGACTACCATGAGCGTCCTGGGTTCTGCTAGCTCGACCGTCAGCGGCACCGGTTTCCGCTTTTGGGCACGCAGCGTTTTCTCCAGCAGCGGGTGCCGGACATCTTCGAGCACCAGCGCGCGCGCACCGCCAAACTGGGGCAGGCAACAATCGTAGGCGCGGGCAAACTCCGCCTTGGCAAATGCCAAATCAAGCTCGCTCAGGATCTCCGTAGCCGTCAGCAGGTCCTCACGTCGCTCACGGAGCTTCGCGCTGAACTCGGCCAAGATGCGCTGAATCTCGGCGAATTCTCGGTCCTGAAGTTCCACCAGTTCGTTGTTGAGTGGCAGGGTCTCGAGGGGCTCCAGATAGACGGTCGCGCCCGAGGAGCTGGCGCCATGGATCACGCCGGCGACGCGTCGCTTCTCTTCGGCACGTATAGGGATGACAAAGCGCTCGTTGCGGATGGTGACCACGGCGTCCTGTAACACGTGGTCCTGGCTGTAACGGCGCAGTAGCTTCTCGAGCGCGGCCTGCACTTCCTGACGCAGACGCTCTATTGCCCGGCGAATACGCGCCAGCTCCGGGCTTGCCGAGGAATCGACGGAACTGTCCGGAAGGATTTTGCCGTCCAACTCTGCCACGAGCGGGCGGAAATCGGCCAAGCCGCGGACAAGGCCATCCAGGCGGGTGAAAGGGCTCTTCAGGAAGAGCGAGCGGAGGTCGCGGCCCGCCCGCGCCACTTCCACGATGGCCAGAATCTCCAGCGCGGATAAGGACACTCCCTCGGGGGCTAGTCTGTCCAGGATGCCTCGCGGGTCTTTCAGCAAGCCGAGACTGGGGCGCGGACTCTCGCGAAGATACTCGCGCGCCTCCGCAACCCGCGCGAAATCGCGCGCGATTTCTTCGAGCTGCGTGCGCGGCTCAAGCTCCTCAAGCACCGGCTCGCTGACGGGCCCGGAGAGAAACCCGCGCAGCAGCCCCACCACCGCGGGGAAGTCCAGCACCTTGAGAGAAAAGCTGTCGGCGACTTCAGGCCTGGGATCGGAACGGTTCATGAGGAATGTCCAACTCAGTCTAAATCGTAGCGGCGGGAGACAACAGTGTCAACGCGGGTATCGTTCCGCTGAGAAGGGAAACCATGCCAGATTACAACCGCTTCCGCAAATGCTCTGCGGCTTCATCCACGTTTGTGATGAGGGTGATAATCTCCATTGCGGGCGCGCGCCAGGTGGACCTCGAGTTAAGCTGCCCTTCCTGCTGCATGCACTCGATGACCGGCTGCCAGTACGGGCTCATCACCAGGAGCGGTTTTCGCCCACCCACGGTCTTGGCCAGCGCCGACTTGTTCATCATTTCCCATGCCAGCGCCAGTTCGGCGAGCGTGCCAGTGCCGCCGGGCTGGACGATGTAGGCATCGCCTCGTTCGAGGAGGGTGGTCAGGCGCTCCAGGAAGGAGTGCGTCCGAATCTCCTGCACGATCCACGGATTAGCCCGCGACGCCCAGAGCTCGCAGGTGACGCCGATAGTGTGCCCGCCCGCCTCGCGCGCACCCCGGGCCGAAGCCTCCATCAAGCCTCCGTAACCGCCGTTGCAGATGGTGAAGCCGCACTCCGCCAGGAGTCGCCCCAGCCGCTGCGCCTCCGCATAAGCCACGCTGCCCTCGTGCGGCAGCGAACTGCCGAAGACAGTGATAGTCTTCATGTTAGTTCCTGAAAGGGAGGGCCCTCACGAGCCTTCCACCTGAAGTACCACACGGGAGCAGCGAAAAAGCTCTCCCCTACCTTGTTTTTCGCCGGCCGGAAAACTGCTGAAAGATGGCCAGAGCGATGCGGTCAACCACGGCCGCTCCCTCCGCTGGTTTCAGGAGGTAGCTGTTTCCGATAAGAGAGAACGCGAGCCGATCCCCTGAAGGCAGCTCCATATAGCCCGCGAGCGCGTTAACGTGTTCCATCGTGCCCGTCTTGGCGCGGATACGCCCGCGCCCCGGCGAACCCCTGAACCGGTCCGCCAGAGTGCCGTCCACACCTGCCACCGGCAGCGAGTCCAGATAAGCCTCGAAGCGCGGCGAGGCAGCCATGTATTTCAGCAGTTTGATCACGGCGCACGGTGCGACCAGGGCATGACGCGAAAGGCCCGAGCCGTCGGCGAAATTGGCCTCGGCCGGGTCAATTCCCACCTGCGCGGCGAATTCCTTGAGCACGTCCAAACCCGCGCTCAGACTGCCGTCGTTCTTCACTTCCCGTCCGAGCGTCCTGAGCAGCATTTCCACATGCAGGTTCTGACTGAACTTGTTGATGGTTTTGATGTCCTGCGCGAGAGGCCCGGAGAGATGCTCAGCCAGCACGATGCGCGGCGACGGCTTGGGGAACGAATCTGGCGTGGTGGCAACTTCGATGCGTGCCACGTGACGGACTTCCACGCGGCCGCGAACCCGCACCCCGCGCGCTTCCAGCGCGTGCCGAAGAAGCTCGCCCATCAACTGCGGGGGATTGTCGATAGAAACTGAATCTTGCGCCTCACCGGCATCGACAGGGACCTCACCCCAGATGTCCAGTCGTCGCGAGCCGGGAGCGCGTTCGACGAAGAGGCGCTTCTGCGTCCCTGCCGCGGAGGTCCTCACTTGATTGTTGAGCTGGTAGTAATCCGGGAAGGGCTCCAGGCGAACCTCGGCGGTTGCGCCCGGCGCTGCTCCCGGCCGGACGCGCAGCAGCAGGGCATTATCGTTGAAAGCCAGGGCCGTAATCGGGGCTCCGTAGCCCCACTGCAAGTCCTCTGCGTCCCAGCCGTCACTATAAGGCTCGAAGAGGAAGTAGCTGTCGTCGGCCACGAGGTTCCCCGCCACCTCCGAGAGGCCGCGCGCTACGGCCTGCTCGGCCAGCCTCTGAAGAACCGCGTCCGCGGGCTCCTGGGGACCGGATGGGAATTGGCCAGGCAGCACGCGGTTGCCCAGATTCGCGTCACCGCGTCCGACCAAGAAGAGGTCTCCCACGCGACCGCTCGAGTCCGGCGCCGCCTCCGCTTCCAGCGTGGTGCGAAAAACGAAATCCGGACTGAGTTTCTCGATGGCCGCCGCCGTGGTAAACAGCTTCATATTCGAAGCAGGCAAAAAAAGCCGGTCGGCGTCGCGACTGAAGAGAACCTTGCCGTCGGAAAGGCGAACCACTGCGACGCCCCAGAGCCCGCGCCGCGCCTCCGTGCGCCGCAGGATAGCCTCGATGCGCTGCCCGAGGCTGAGTCGACGCGCGGTGGGGCGAGCCTTCGCCGCCTCCGAAGCCGTCACAGACGCTGCCACCGCCAGCAACGCAGCGCCCAGAAGCGCGGCGCGAAGCAGTCTGTGGCAGCGACGCTGGGTAAGCGCAAGGAGCAAAGGAGTGAGGTCCTTCAGCAGGTCGTCAGGGTGAGACTTCTTCTCACCGCTGGCCATACCTCGATCAGAAGCCGATGTCGAGCCGGGATGCCCAACTCACCCTGGTTGCGAACTGCTGCCCGGCTGAAGCTGGCCTCTACGCCAACAACCGCGCCGCGTCTTTAGCAAAATAAGTCAGAATGATGTCCGCCCCGGCTCGCCGGATGGAAGTGAGCGATTCCAGGATAATCCGCTCGCGGTCAATCCAGGCCATTCTGGCTGCGGCCTCGATGAGCGAAAATTCCCCACTCACCTGGTAGGCGGCGATGGGGACTTCGAACCGGCGACGCGCCAGAGCGATGACATCGAGGTATGGGAGCGCCGGCTTCACCATGATGATGTCGGCACCCTCTTCAATGTCCAAAGCGATTTCGCGCAGCGCCTCGCGCTGGTTGGCGGGATCCATCTGGTGTGATCGCCGGTCGCCAAACTGGGGCGCAGAATCGGCGGCCTCGCGGAAGGGCCCGTAGAACCCGGAGGCGTACTTGGCCGAATAGGCCAGAATGGGAAGCTGCGTGAACCCGTGCGCATCCAGTTCCGCACGGATGCGTCCTATGCGCCCGTCCATCATGTCCGAGGGGGCCACCAGGCCAGCGCCGGCCCGCGCCTGGGCCAGCGCCGTTTTGGCGAGCAGGTCAAGCGTCGCGTCGTTGTCAATTTCCCCGTTCTTCACCACCCCGCAGTGCCCGTGGCTCGTGTACTCGCAAAGGCAGACATCGCAGATCACGAGCAAGCCAGGCACCGCTTGCTTTAGCGCCCGAACCGCGCGCTGCACGATACCTTCGGGATCATACGCGCCCGAACCCATCTCGTCCTTCGTTTCGGGGATGCCGAAGAGGATAACGGCGGGGATGCCCAAGTCGTAGGTCGCCTTGCACTCCTCCACCAACAGGTCGACGGACCAGCGGTAGTTGCCGGGCATGGATTTGATCTCGTCCTTAACCTTCGTGCCCGGACAGACAAATAAGGGGAAAACTAGCGAACGCGCGGTGAGGCGCGTCTCCCGGACGAGGGTGCGGATGGCCTCTGACTGCCGCAGGCGACGCGGGCGATGAATGGGGAATGCCATGACTTTTTCCTTTGCCGGTTGTCCGTTGTCCGTGGCCGAGAGCATCCCAGTGACGACGGACTACGGACAAATAACGTTCAGTACAGTCTCTCGCGCGGCTTCAAGTTCCCGAACGTACCCACGTTCGCCAAAGATAACGCGATGCGGAATTGATTTTCTCGCCGCAGGGCGCCCAAGGCGAGCCGCCGGTACTCAAAGTCGAGCGCAAAGCAACCAAAATTATAACTGATCTGACTGACGATCTGGTGGGCGATGCGCCGGGCAAAGTTGAAATCCAGGCCGATAGCAGCGCTGAAGCCTTTGCGATTCACGTTGCCGTAAGTCGCCACCGTGCGCAACAGGTGGAAGGACGGGAGCTTAGAAAGCGGACCGGTGGGCGCCAGCGACGTGGGAAGCGCGGCCGTGCGGTTGATGAAGAAGTCGGTGAACGACAAGCCCACAGGGCCGTGGCGCAGGTGGGAAGTGATGCCGGCGTTCAGCACCCCTCCGCCGCTGGGACTGAAATCAGCGCGCAGTTCCGTGTCGTAGTTCGAGAAAGGCGCAAATTTCAGGACGGAGACGACCGGCGATAGCCGCCGTCCCTGCGCAAACGCGAAGCCGGTCAACGAAATGGTGGGGTCAAAGACTTGTCTCCTTTGGGGATCGAGTGCCCCGCCGAAAGTGGGATCAAAGTAGTACTTCTGGGAGAGCCGCCAGGAAACCAACTCGCGCGCCTGCGGCTTCTCCGCCTGATCCGTGGAGGCGTCCTTGCGAAACAACAACGAGTTGGTGAGGGAATACTCAATTTCGTTGGTTTCGCTGAAGATATCCACCTGGTCGTAGCGCACGACATCCTGGAGACTTTCCGGGTCGCGCGCTCGAACCGATCGGTAACGGATGTCCGGTTCAATCACGTGTTTGAAACGCCGCCCCGCGAGCTTCCCGGAGAACACCTTCTCGAAAGAGGGTGGCCGAAGATCAACCGAAAACTCGCCCAGGAGCCGCTGGAGCGGCTCGCCGGCGGCGCGGAGGCTCGTGCCGTAGCGTGTCACGCGCAGCCCGGCAGAAGGGGCCACGTGAAAACCCAGGAAGGGTTTAGGTCGCAAGGTAACTTCCGGGTGGAAATCGAGACGCTCGGAAAGCTGGGGGGATTGGAAGCCAGGCTCGGTGCGCCCCACGCCCGCTGCCGACAGGTCGAAGGCAAAGTAGATGGGGGACTGACCGACTTGCTTGTCCACGCCCGAGAACGAGAAGCTGGGAGTCTGGCGAATAATGATCGAATTGCCAGGCTTCCGCTGAGCCGAAAGGAAGTCCTGGTAGCGCGAAGCGTGAAAGTTGATGCTGTAGGCGTCGAAATTCTTGCTCAGGAAACCTGTCTGGTGGACTTCCGCCGCGACGGCCTGGGTGAAATTGTCAGCGAAGGTCAGACGGTAGGCCAGCGAGGTGATGTAGTCCACATCCAGGACGCCCCGGAAGCCGTACCCTAGGTCGCGGGCCTGCCCCACGGCCCGCAGACTTTGGCCGGGAGCGCGCCGCTGGCGGAGCCGACCGCTGCCCTTATCGTTCACGCCGGAATACTCAACCGCGAGGTCGCTCGTGGCGGTGGGGCGGGCGCGGAATAACCCTTTGCGGGCTAAGCCACGCACACTGTAATTCTCCACGCCTAGGAGCAAATCGGCGCTGGGATTGATGGCCCAGAAAAAACCTCCGCCGATGATCACCCCCTTCTGCGACGAATTGCCGACGTGAGGGAGCAAGAACCCGGTTTGGCGGGGGTTGCGGGCAATGGAGTTAACAGAATAGGGCGAGTAGAAAATTGGCACCCGCAGCAGCCGGAAAGAAGCCCCTTGGGCGACAACCTTGTCTCCTACCTCGATGCGGGCCCGCCGGGCGCCTATCGACCACCCCTTTTCCTCGCATTGGCACGTGGTTAGCCGGCCATGCTGGACTATATACGTGGCTTCTCCTCGCCGCTCAACCCTCTTCCCACGCACATAAAACGGGTCCTCGCTGATCAACATGCGGGGACGCGGCGTAATCCGCGCGTGGATAGTCCCCCGGCCATTGGCAAACCATCCCAGGCCCGTTTCCACGTTATAGAAGGCCTCATCCGCTTCAAGGTAACCTTCCGGATCCGTAAAGGTCACGTGCCCGCGTGCCACGAGATCCCCGGTGGCATCGTTCAAGCTGACTTCGTCAGCCGTGAGCTTCATTGTCTGGTAGGTGACCTCCACATGACCATGCAGGTGATACGTCTCTTTATCCCTCTCCTGCGAATCGGCACGAATGCTGACGGTGGACTGGAGGTCCTGAAGGTCGGGAGGAATTTCGGGCAGTTGCTGCGCTGGTGAAGCGGAGGTGGCACGCGTGAGAAGTATCAGCAAGGCTGACGCTGCCCCGTGCCGTGATAGTCCAGCAAGCCGCAACTGGAGAGAAGCACGAACCATAGGCGTGCAAGGAAGCTTCATTCTACTCGAAAGCACTTTGCGCCATCGACCAGTTTTGCTAAGATGCAAGAGGGGCGGCGATCGCTGCCCGGGGGGTTGTAACAGCCCGGTGAAGTGCCCAAAGTGCGGATTCGTCAGTTTTCCCGGACTTCGCCAGTGCAAGAAGTGTGGCCATTCGCTCGTCCCGGCCAGAGGCAAGGACGCCTCGTCGTCCATTCTCTCCCTGTTTCCGGGGGCGCCCCCTGCAGGCGCGCCGAGCGCTGCCCCGCGTCCTCAAGAGAAGTCTCCCGCGCAAGCCCAGATGCAGCCCGCCCGGCAGCCTGCTGAACCGCCCGAGCGAGAACTTCCGCCAGCCGCCGCGTCTCAGGCTTCTGCCAGCACCGAGGTCCAGCCGGCAGAACGCGTGCGGCCCTGGCGCGAAGAACTCAGCGAACGGGTCGAGGACTTCCGCCGCCGACGCGCTCGCCTGCGCGGGGACTTCGATCCCAGCACCAGCCTCGAATTTAACTTCCAGGCTGAGCGGGGTGTGGCTCCAGGAACCCAACTCGACGCCGAGGTCGTCGCGTCTCCGCCGCCTGAAAGGGAGCTGGATGTTGAATTGGGCAGCCCTCTTGGTCTTGAGGCGGAAACTCCGGTGCTGGATTCGCTTCCCTTGGATGTACCTGAAGGCAGAGTGCGTACCGTCAGGGCCCGGGCCCTGGACGCCGACGAGCTCACCCTGGAGCCGCAGGCTGCGCCCGCAGGATCGGTGGAGGTCATCCTGGATTCGGCAGCGGTGGAGGAAGTGGCAGAAGTCGAGGCTAGGCCTGTTGTCCTCCCGACGGCGCCCTTGGGACGACGCTTTCTTGCCGGGATGCTGGACATTCTAGCGCTGGCGGCCGCCGGAGGACTTTTTGCGTTGATTTTCTGGCGGGCGGGGGGCCAGTTGTCGCCGCAGCCACTCAACCTGACCGTGGTCGCCTTCATCGCCGCGTTCTTTATCCTGGCCTACTTCGGGCTGTTCACCGCCCTCACTTTCACCACCCCCGGCCTGCTGTGGATGGGAATCGAGGTCCGCACCCTGGAGGGCGACTTCCCCACCGTCCGGCAGGCCTTTTGGCGCGCTTTCGGCTACCTGGTATCTACGGGCGCGTTGCTGCTCGGATTCGTGTGGGCGCTGGTGGATAGCGAGGGCTTCACCTGGCACGACCGCATGTCGGGCACGTTCCTGGCCTCCGCAGACAGCGCAGTTGAAGGTTAAAGGTCTATAGTCGAGAATTGAGGTTTGCGTGCTATCCCTTCTCGCGTTCGATCTTTGTCTTTCGACTCTAAACAGGGGCTTTCATGAGCAAACCCCGCTTTCTCAACCAAAAACTCGGCAAGCGCGTGAGCCGGAAGCTCGACCTGCTCAAGTCCAGCCTGGCCACCCGGCAGCGTGATATTCTGCCGGGACCTCCCGACTGGCGAACCGCCAAGAAAGGCGAATCTCGTCAGGCGGGCCCCCAGCAGCGATCCAAGTGAGAAACGTCTTCCTGGTGGCATAGGGCAATGACGACAGGGACGGCGAAGGCACGTATTCTTGACCTTGGTTGCGGGCGGGTCAAGGCACCCGGCTCCATTGGCGTTGACTCAAATCTGGCGGCGACCGCGGCCGACGTCATTGCCGACCTGAATTGCCCCTTGCCCTTTGCCGACGGAACTTTTGAGCAAATTCGCGCCGTGCATGTGATCGAACATCTGACTGACGTGATGAAAGCCGTGGCCGAAATGCATCGCGTAGCCAAGCCCGGCGGTACGCTCTATATCGTTACCCCGCATTACACTGACTTCATCTCCTGGTGCGACCCGACCCACCGCTGGCACTTGAACAGCTTCTCGTTTCGTTACTTCGGTCCCATCCATGGCGAGCGCCATTGGTACACCTCCTTGCAGTTGGGGCCGCGGTCCCTGCACGTAGAGCTGGCGCGCCTCTGGAAGTACTTAGGTTTTCAGTGGCTGGTCAACCACTGCCTATGGTTTCGGCGTTTCTGGGAGATGTACCTGTGCTTCCTCATCCGTGGCAAGCAAATGGAATTCACCCTGGAGGTCATCAAGTAGCGTTTGCTGGGTGGATGCGGCCACCGTTCGAGGCCGGCTCCGCAGCGATTCCCGAGACCGACAGCGAATTCGACCAGCTCGCCGGATCCTCCCGCGCGGCCGGAGAACCCCGGCCGCGGGTTGGAGGTAACCCGTCAGCGTGTTATACTGAATAAGTGCAGGGCGTGGCGTGCCCGCTGCTGAAGGAGTTTTAGTTCGCATGAGCAATCGTATTCGTCTGCTCTTGATCACCGTTTCCTGCTTCCTGGTTTTGTACATTGTCCTGGGCGGTCTGCTGGGCAAGAACGACTCCCCCAGAGAGAAGACGTACCGCAATCTGGGCGTGTACAGCGAGGTCCTTTCCCGCATCAAGAGCGATTACGTTACCGAGCCGGACCTGAAGAAGGTAACTGGCGGGGCCATTCGCGGTTTGCTCGAAGCGCTCGACCCTTACAGCACCTACTTCTCCCCGCAGGAATACCAGGACTACCTGCGCCAACCGGAGGCCGGTCCGGCCAGTGTCGGCATCTTCCTTGCCAAGCGCATGGGATTCGCCACCGTAGTCTCCGTCCTGCCGGGAAGCCCGGCGGAGAAGGCCGGCGTCAAGGTGGGCGACCTGATTGACCGGGTGGAGAACACGGCGGCACGGGAACTCTCCGTGGTTCAGATCCAGCGGCTGCTCGCAGGCCCCGCGGGGAGTACCGTAACGCTGACCCTGGTGCGGGAAGCTCGCGGCGAGCCCCAGAAGGTACCCATCACCCGCGCCGTGCCGACTTATCCTCCCGTGGCAGCGAAGATGGTAGAGGAGGATGCGGGCTATATCCGTATCGCCAGCTTCAGCAAGGGCAAGGCAGCGGAGATCGCCGCCAAGCTCAAAGAACTCACCGCGAACGGCGCCGACAAGGTCGTCCTCGACTTACGGAACTGCGCCGGAGGCGAGACCCAAGAGGCTGTGGAGGCCGCGAGCCTGTTCCTGGAGAAGGGACTGGTTGCTTACCTCCAGGGCCAGCGCTATCCGCGACAGGATTTGCCAGCCAAGCCGCTCGCCGACGTGTGCAAATTGCCCCTGGCAGTTTTAATCAATCAGTCAACCGCGGGGCCGGCGGAGCTGGTGGCCTCAGCTATCCTGGGGAACAAACGCGGTGAGGTCGTGGGAGTGCGCAGCTTTGGGGTTGGTGTCTTCCAGAAACTGATTCCCCTGGACGACGGGTCCGCCTTGCTGCTTTCGGTGGCCAAGTACTATGGACCGGATGGCAAGGCCATCCAGGACAACGGGGTGACGCCCAGCGTGGTCGAGTCGGGCACGGGCGAGACGGCCAGTCTGGACGATGAGGGCGAGCCCACGGAGCCCGAACGCTTCGGCGGCAAGGACGACCTGCAACTGCGCAAGGCCATCGAAATCCTGAAACAGCAATACCCGCCGGCGAAGGCTGCCTGACCGGTGCCCAGCCGTCGTCTCCAGAGACGCAAGAAACGACTCGTTCTCGCCCTGGGTATTTTCCTTCCCCTCCTTCTCGGCGTAATTCTTCTGGCACTCTACGTGAGGTCCGTTGCCCCACGCCTCAGCCCGGAGGAACGTCGGCAGATTGCCAGCCGCTTTCGGGATGCGATTGAACGGACTGGGGGCAGTCAGGTTTGGGTAAAAGAAGTACCTTATGCTCCCTCCCCTTCGTCGCGCGCTGATGCCGCCCCCGAAGTCCTGATCATCTCCGCAAGCTTCGACGCTGTGCTCGCGGCGATGCAGGACGAAGCCAAAAGGGAAGGCCTGCAACTCCAAGCCAGGACCACGCGCGGGCAGCGCGGGCGCCTGAGCGATATCCGCCTGACGCGCGGCCGCGAACTGGCAAGCCGCTGGCGGCTGCGTGAGGTCGCCCGGCTGCGTCGCGCGGCAATCATCATCGATGATCTGGGACAGGACCGGGACGCCGCGGGCAAGCTGTTCGCTCTCCCCTATCCCCTGACGTATTCGGTCTTGCCCCGTCTGCAGCACTCCGCGGCCATGGCCGAAGCGGCTCATCGCCGGGGATGCGAGGTAATACTCCACCTGCCCATGGAGCCAGATTCGGCAGCCCGGGCGGGAGAGGGTGAGATCAGAGTTCAAATGGGCGCCGGCGAAGTAAGGCGCATCATTGAGGGGGACCTGGCCTCGGTGCCCTACGCGGCGGGTGTTAACAATCACATGGGCTCACGCGCTACCACGCATCGCGCAACTATGGCCGCGGTGATGAAGGTCCTGGCCGACCGCCACCTCTATTTTGTGGATAGCCGAACCACGCCGGCGAGTGTGGCCCTCGCGGCAGCTCGGCGCCAGGGGTTGCCTACGTTCTACCGCTCGGTCTTTCTGGACGATACAGAAACTGTCCCTTACACACTGGGACAACTCCGCGAGTTTCACCGCATCATCCACGAGCAAGGTGTAGCTCTAGCCATCGGCCACCCCTATCCCACCACCCTTGCCGCCCTGGCAAAGTTCTTGCCCGAACTCGCGCGGGACGACATCCAGTTGGTTCCGGCTTCCCAGCTTCTCCATTTGCCCGAGGTCGCGCACCTCACGCCGCCCCGCCCGGCCACTCCCTAAGGTGCGCATCCCGCACCTGTCCAGGAATTTGCCCGCTCCATAGATGGATCTCAGGCAGCCATCTGCGCGCAGGAAGGATGAACCAGAGGATACACTGGCAGCAGGATGAGCTAGAGGAATCCCGCCATCAGAAAGGTTGGCGATTATGGGCTTCCCGCAGGAATGCTGACTGTAACATCCCGGTCGAGGCGCATGCCGATCAGAGAACCGGCTGCCAGGGACGCCTGCTTGCCCCGCGGAAGCACGAGAGCGGCCACCAGACCCCCGGCCCCGGCAGCGACGCCGCCGCCAATCCCGGCTGCTGCTCCGGCCCCCGCCGCGCCCCCGACAATCACCAGTTGCTTCTTGCGTGAGGCTCCCCGGCCCTTGAGTTCACCCTCTACCCCTACGTAGGAATTCGAGCCGTCCTCGCTGGAGAAGATCTCCGTCAACGAGCCGACAATCGCCACCTTCTCGCCGTTGGGCAGCTCCACGGTGTCAAAGACAATGTACAGATAACCACCCTTGCCTTTTCGCCTCGCGCCCTTTACTTCGCCGACGTGCCCATCGATGCGTACGCCCTTGGGCAGCACGTCGCGGTCCTCAACCGCGACGGGGTCGATCAATGTGGTGAGAACACGGTCGCCGGCTCTGGAGGTCTTGGAGTTAACCGTGGTGTGCAGTTGGAGCTTGAATTCCGTGCCTTCCGGGATGGTCCACTCTTCGGTTTCACTGGCAGCAGGCTGCTGCGCGGTCAGCGGGGCCATCCCCGCCGCCAACAGGCATGGCAACAGCACGCCGACAAACCGTCCCTTCATCTCCAGTCCCCCCGCTCCAGCACTCAGCATGATGACGGGCTTGCTCGTCCCGGCGAAGCCTCCATTTGACCATCAATTGTCCGAACTCGTCAAAAACAAAGTTCCCCCAGCGGTCCCACTCGGACTCTTTGAATTGGATGCACCCCGACCTGCGAGGTTGGCTCTCTGGCGTAGCATTACCCGCGCGCTTGCCCGTCGGTGGCAAGTTGTCGCGGCACAAGCCGCTGCCGCAGTAGACCTCGACTCCTCCCTAGCGAACCAAGACGAACAGATCGAGGATCTTATTGTTGCGATCAAGAATCAGAGCGCGACCGGCCACAATCACGCGCGAATGGCCGGAGGGCAGTGGCGGCAGTTGCTGCTCCAGCTCCACCGGAAAGGGCTCGACCCTCTTCTGCAAACCCGGCGGCAAGGTCCCGTTACGCTGCAACTGCTTCTCCAGGCCGGGCGGGAGCCTGCCACCTCGCTTGGCCAGGCCCGGGGGCAAGCCGCGCCCGCCGCCGTAGTAGCTGCGAATCACGTGCTGATCACGCTCTGTGAACACGAGAACCTGCACCGTCTCGCGCCCGCGTTCCCTCGCGCCCCCACGCTCCTCACCGCGATAAGCCTCCGCAGCCTCCGGCGCCTCTGCGGGCCCCGGCTCGGCGCGCGAGGCCGCCGCAGTGGGAGCGGTCCCCACCGCACCACCACCTGCAACAAAGGTGAGCACAGTTTCCGCGGGCAGCACGATTTCCTTCTTCCCCGTCATGTAAGCAGTAGTCGTGCCGGCTCCGGCACCCACCGCCGCGCCTACCGCCGCCCCTTTCTTTCCCCCCACCGCACCACCGACCAAGGCTCCCGCTGCCGCCCCGCCGCCAATCAGCGCCACATTGCGCAGCAAATGGGACTTGGCGTCAATCCGCAGCGCATCGGTGCGTATGGACCTCAACTCCAGTGTAATGGAAGCCGGGCGCTTCAGCCGTCCGGAACTGACCACTTCCGTAACCCGGCCGTGAACCGTGGCGCCGCGGGCCAGCAGCGTCCTGCCACCCACCACCACTGGCTGCACAACAGTCCCAGAAAAGCGCTGTCCGGACTGCGCCTCACCTGTGTGAAGCTGGTTGCTCAAGCGCACCTGAATCTGGGTGCCAGAAGGAATTGTCACGCTTTGACGCTTCTGGCCTCCCGCCGGGGCCGAAGCGTTTGCCAGAAAGAACACTACGAACCCTGCCTCCAGGATTAATAAAAGGCGTCGCATATTGCCTCCTTTGCAACTGGTAAGCGTCTGCTACGTGTCGTCCTAAGGATTCTTCGTCGCGCCCAACTTCGCGACGCTCCTGCACATGAGTCAAATCAAGTCGGGCAATTTGCCCAGGTCGCAATCTCAGTGAGGCGAGTAGTATACCGCAGGTTCCCTGTCCCGTAACCTGCCAGGGACCTGAAGGTCCGCGCCGGTTCCCACGGGTCTTAGAGGAACCCTGTCCGTGGGACTGTCCGTGCCTGCCGACAGGCGCCGCCAGAAATACCTGGTGTGGAGTCCGCCAGAGTCTGCATCTTGCGGCAGGAATTAAACATGCTTTTTCGAGATTTGGTACCGTAAACGCTGAGGACTCGTTCGATGGCTGCGGAGGGGGTTGCGTCCCCGCCGCCGGAGATTGCGCCGGGAGACCAACATGACCGAACCCTCAACCCTGACCACCCGCGCGACCGATGAATCCCGCATCGGTGAATTCGCCGGCAGCCTCCGCGTCGCCGAGAAACTACTCCTCGTCTTCTTTGCCTATACGACGGTCGCCTCGTTCATATTCTCGCTCGCTCTGCGTCAGCGCCTAGCGCTGTTAGGGCTGAATCTTCTCGTCTGCACAGTCGTTCTGATCTTGAGTCGCAACCCTTTAGAGGAACGCCGCCCGTTCCTCCCCCTCGTGCGCGATTGGCTTCCCTGCATCTTGATCCTTGTGGCGTACCGCGAGTCCGGCCTTTTCTTTGTCCCCGATCCGGCCCATCGCCTCGATTACTTCTTCATCCGTTGGGACGACGCTCTCCTCAAGAATCCCTGGGTGCTGGCCGTGCTTTCGTTTTCTTCACCCTGGTTGCAGCGCTACCTCGAGCTTGCCTACCTTTTCTGTTATCCCTCCGTACCGTTGGCGCTGGGAAGTCTGTATCTAGCGCGGCGATTCGCCGTGACGGCGGTCAGCGCGCGTCCCGATGTAACCGGGGACCGCCGACATGAATCAGTTGCCGTTGGAGCGGCCTCGGAACACCTCCCAGACACAGCGCTCATAGAGCGCCGCTATAGACTGGCCATCAACCATTTCTGGACCGCCGCTCTGATGGCGGCGTTCACTTGCTTTCTGCTCTTCCCATTCTTCCCTCTGACGCCGCCGCGCGAGTTGTTCCATGACCTCCCCGGACCCCGTGTGGCCCCGCTGCTGCGCGGGTTGAACCACTGGATCCTGGGCCGCTACGCGGTGGGCGCAAGCCTGTTCCCCAGCGCTCACGTCGCAACGGTGACCGCCGCGGCGCTGGCAATCCGCACCTACCTGCCACGGGTGGGCGTGGCGTTCTTGATCCTGGCCGGAAGCATCGCGCTGGCCACCGTCTACGGCCGCTACCACTACGCCGCCGACGCCCTGGCCGGCATCCTCGTCGGCCTCGCGGCGTTTCTCGTCTCCAACCGCATCCACAGAAGCTAGCGCAGCCCGCCAGCCCACAAATTGTGGCAGTTGTAGCCGCGATGCCCAAGTGGCGTGCTCGCGACTTGGAATTTGAAATCACAGATTGCAGATGCCGAACTCCCGCCCCCAAATCGCAAATTCTTAATCCAAAATCTCCAACCACCGGGTGGTGGGGTATCTTGGCCTGAGGCGGCTCGGTGCGGCGGCAGTGGCGTGTTTCAGCCTGAGAGAATTTACGGCTTGCGCCTTCTCTGACCTTCGAGCATCCACACGAGGAGGGCGACAGCAATTGCAATGAATACGTGAGGTCCGACGAATTCTTTAGCAGCCACCCAGAGCAAAAAGGCCAGAATCAGACCGGCCCACATAACTGCCCACTGGGGGAGGTTTGGATACCACATGGGGAGGCCCCAGTCTTGGAGGTCGTATCGTTCCCCACGCCAGAGCTGGGCTAAACCCACAATCGATCTTGCGTCGTCCAGATTGAACTGCTGCGGCAATCGCCGCTTCCCTGGTGGGAAAAGTCTCCCGCAGATAAAAAAGGGTTTCGCTGACGCCCCGGCCGTCGTGTTGTTCGATGCAAAACTCTGCTGTCCATCCGGTCAGATCCGTCCGCTCACGGGCGCGGGCGTCTACGAAAAAGCCCTTGTATCGTTGCCTGC
>Ga0315309_1001165_pt1 | contig 15738 bp, 12 predicted proteins | sample TDP4_MG_FD_203080 | JGI IMG/M metagenome (GOLD analysis project Ga0315309, IMG submission 203080) | Freshwater sediment microbial communities from Lake Towuti, South Sulawesi, Indonesia - TDP4 | ecosystem: Environmental > Aquatic > Freshwater > Lake > Sediment | place: Indonesia: South Sulawesi... | reverse complement strand
AGGGCGAATTTGTCGCCGTCCTCGGGCAGAACGGTTCTGGGAAGACAACTCTGGCGAAGCACTTCAACGGTCTGCTCAAGCCTACTTCTGGCCGCATGTTGGTTCAGGGCAGACCAACGACAGCGTATACTCGTCGTGAATTGGCCCGACGAGTGGGATATGTTTTTCAAAATCCAGACCACCAGATCTTCGCAAGGACGGTAAAGGAAGAGGTAGGTTTCGGCCTCAAAGCATTAGGAGAGGATCCTAAAACGATTGTGAAACGTGTAGCTGAGGTGTTGGAGGTCGTGGGGTTGCATGGTTACGAAGAGGAAGCTCCCTTCGCATTAACAAAAGGGGAACGGCAGCGCGTGGCTGTGGCATCCGTTCTGGCCGCTCAACCACAAGTGATCGTCCTTGACGAACCGACGACCGGCCTTGACTATGGCCATCAGCGGAACATGATGGAGATGTTGAAGAGGTTAAATCGGTCTGGGCATACAGTAATCATCATCACACATTCCATGTGGGTCGCAGCCGAATACGCAAACCGCACGATTGTTTTAAAAGATGGCTGCATCTTTTTAGATGGACCTACTCGGCTGGTCTTCGCTGACGAGTCCCAACTGGCCCATGCCTCTTTGCGTCCTCCCTCCCTTTTACGTTTGAGCAACTGGCTTGGCACACAGGGGCTTACGGTTCAGCAGATGGTAAAAGAATTAAAAGGCCAAGGTTAAGGTTAAGATGCCAGTTTAGGTAAGGGAATAAGTCAACGGGTTTTATGTTTAGCCCTTACCCTTTGACTTAATACCAAACGGGCTTCCTAACCTAAAGACTAACTACTTTAATAAACTGTTATGAATATTTTCCTCTATCTCGATAAAGGCACTTGGATCCATCGTCTCGATCCAAGAAGCAAGATGATCAGCACGTTGATCGTCTTCGCCATCTGTCTTTGCTTTAACCATCCTTTGTATATGGGGGCTATCAGCCTGGGGGTGATCGCGCTCGCAATTTCAGCTAAGGTGTTGCTGAACTTTTGGCGAGTTCGCTTCATCTTAATCCTTCTCGTCGTCTTCAGCATCCTGCTGTGGCCATTTTTCACAAAAGGGACAACTCCATTGTGGTCATTGGGGCCTCTCCATATGAGTCAGGAGTCGCTCCTCTATGGCATCGCTATGGGTCTCCGCTTGGCCACATTCGTAGCTGCCGGTCTCATCTTTCTTTCAACAACGAGGAACGAAGAGTTAACCAATGGCCTCATCCGCATGGGCATTCCCTACCCTGTTGCCTTTGCCCTATCAACGGCATTGCGGCTTGTCCCGACCTTTGCTGGTGCGGGAGCAACGATCATCCAGGCCCAGATGTCGCGCGGGTTGGATCTGGAGTCAGGATCCATCTTTAGCCGTATCGGCAAGTTCATTCCTCAGGCAGTTCCTCTTTTCGTCTATGCCATTCGCCACACGAATCTCTTGGCCATGGCCTTAGAATCAAAGGGCTTCAGTCCTGAATCTCCTCGAACCCTCTACTACGAGCCTCAAATGCAAAAGATTGATTACGTAGTCCTCGTCCTCGTTGCAGGAATTCTTGCAGCATTGATTTATCTTCGGCTGGGATTGGGACTCGGCGTCGTCATGCCAGGTCGTATGTAGAGGGTCTTTGGCAATGGGTGGGGTGAATTCGGATTTGATCACGCTGTTCCAGACAGTGCATACGGTGATACATTAAAGTCCTTGTAATCTCTTTTTAAATCGGGTATGGTAGAGACGAAACAGAAGGAGGAGAATACGGATGGCTCAGAAGAAGGTGTCAGAGATTTTGAAACTGATCGAATTCCTTAACGAGGAGGTGAAAGAATTATCGAAAAGACTGAGCCGAGTGACACCCAAAGAGGTGAGTGAAAAGTTAGGAGCCTTAGCCCTTCTCAGGGAAAGGATTCTCACCCTTCAGGTCGACCTTCCACCAGAATTGGAGAAGAGCCTTTCCGAACTCTACCCCGCCATCGAGAAGATCAAACAGAAACCCTCCTGATCTTGTCTATCTTGTTTCTCTGGTCTATCTGGTTTATTTGGTTTCTTTGACCTATTTTCTCTCTTTCATTAACTAAATAGACAAAATAGACGAGATAAACCAGGTGAACGGAGTTAGTAAAACCCGAGGCTTGCGAAGGAGACCACGGATTGAGTCTGCGGGGTAAAGGCCTGACCATATTTCAGAAGCTTGCCTTCTTTAGCCTCGAGGACTTTGAGCATCGTATAGATGGCCGGAAACCCGCAGATCCTTCTCCGGTCTCTCTCTTTTAGAATCGATGAATAGAATCCTTCTCCATCCATCCTTTCCACGTATCCCAACATCTCCTGATCCTCTTGGGCCAAAATTCTAAGACCATATTCGCTCATCCCATCCTGATCTCCGAATTGAAGCCCCATATGCGCAAGATCAGCACTGGCGATGAAACTGACCTTTTCACCAAAGGAGGAAACCGAATCTCTTAGGGCTTCGATGAACTGCAGGACGGGTTTCAGCTCCATCGGCGAAATCCCCTTTTCCAAAGCCTCATGGAACGACCCGCACAGGATGGGAACGATCCTGAGTGGAGCAGGTTCTGGGCAGAGATAGCGGAGAAAAACACATTGAAACTCAATGGAATGCTCGCTTCGTTGGCCTCTTTCATCTCTAAAGAGATCATCAGAACATCGAGATTGGATGGTATCGATAAGGTCTTTATCCACATTCAAAGTACCCAAGGGAGTCACGAAATCCTTTCGGGTGAGACAGAAGGGATGTTCCATGAAGGTGTGACAGGTTCCAAGGATGACGAAGCAATCAGAGGAACTTTTCTCCCATATCTCCTTGTGGGCAAAGGCATAACAAGTCCCTCCCCTCTGAAAATCGACGTGAGGCGCAATCACTCCTTTCAATCCATTGGCGGCCTCTTTATCTCTGAGAGGACCTGGTCCCTCTGGTCCAACAAAGTATTCACTCAGCTTGGCCTTCAATTGTCCGGGATCACTCTCATAACTCTTTCCAGCAAATGCAGCTTCCCTGACGGAAGCCTTCGCGAAACTCTCCTCTTTCTGCCTCAATGCCTCTTGGAACCGATCCCCTTCCAAGAAAAGATTTTCCTCCAACTCACTGACAATTTCCTCTATCTTCTCCGTGAAAAGAAACTCCCCGAATCTCCTCATATATTCGGCCTGAATATCCAAGATCGAATGTTGCCCATCAAAAAGGGAGATAATGAAATAGAGGGGAGGGGGAAGGAAGAGTGCCTTTTCGCTGACGTTCTGTGGATCCTGAAGGCAGATCAAGGTTTGGCCCGACATTTGAACCGGAAAGACATTGACATTTCGGAGCTTCGGACCATCCATAAAATCTAAAAGATAAAGTTTAATAATCGTGACATCTTAGCTCTTTGAAAAACGCCTTGAAGGAACCGGCCGGAGATGTTGAAAAAGCTTTATGGCGGAAACCTTTTGTTGTCCACAAACTGAATAGGTTCGACATACATGATCGATGTACCGTTGAGTCATGTCGTGCCTCTCCCGTAAACCCTATACCGACCGCCTGATAAAGCTTTGGAAACATTTCTGGCCGGTGACCAATCAAAGATGAAATTTCAAAGTGCTAACGTATTACCAATAATCAAATTCCAATTGACAAAATTTTTGGGTAATTGGTGATTCTTGCCTGCCCTACCTACCGCAGGCAGGCGGCAGCGGAATTTATTCCTGAACCTGTCAGTAACAGGTTTGGTAATTGGCAATTGATGTTTGGAATTTTAGCAGATCACTGGTGTCTGGGGGCTAAGCTCTCATCCCATTGCTGCACTGACTACCTCTTGCACTTCGGGACGCGCTTCTGCGGATTTCAGGGCCAACTCGATGGCCTCATCCATTCGCTGAATAAATTTGAAATTCATCTGATTCCGAATGTGCTCAGGGATCTCTTCCAGGTCTTTCTCGTTCTTCTTTGGGAGAATGATCGTCTTAATCCCTGCTCGCATCCCCGCCAGGACCTTCTCCTTAATGCCCCCAACAGGGAGGACTAAACCCCTCAATGTAATCTCACCCGTCATGGCCACATCGTTTCGGATAGGTGTGTTTGTCAACAGGGAAGTGAGCGCCACAAACATGGTAATTCCGGCCGAAGGTCCATCCTTCGGAATGGCCCCTGCAGGCACATGGATGTGGATGTCGTTCCTTTCAAAGAAGTCTTCTTCAATCCCGAGCTCCCTCGATTTGGAACGGACATAGGCCAATGCTGCCTGGGCAGATTCCTTCATCACATCTCCTAATTGGCCAGTCAACATCAATCCCTTCTCTCCCCTCATCTTTGTTGCCTCCACAAAAATGATGTCGCCTCCAGTGGGTGTCCAGGCCAAGCCCGTAGCCACCCCTGGTTCAGAGGTTCGTTCTGCCACTTCGGGGAAGAATTTGACCGGCCCCAAGAATTTGTGCAAGATCTCAGCATTGATCACCGCCTTATCCTTAATGCCTCTAGCTACATCCTTGGCGACTCCTCGACAGATGGCTGCGATCTCTCTTTCCAGATTTCTAACCCCTGCCTCTCGCGTATACGAAGTGATGATCACCTGAATGGCCTCATCCTGAAATTGGATGAACTCTCCGCTCAATCCATGCTCGCTAATCTGCTTGGGAATGAGAAACTGCTTCGCGATCATCATCTTCTGGTCTTCACTATACCCGGGAAGCTCCAGAGTCTCCATTCGATCCCTGAGGGCTGGAGGGATGGTGTCGAGCACATTGGCTGTGGTGATGAACATCACCTTTGAGAGATCGAAGGGAACATCGATATAGTGATCCGAAAAAGAGAAGTTCTGCTCTGGATCCAATACCTCTAAGAGCGCAGAGGACGGATCTCCACGGAAATCCATTCCGATCTTGTCTACCTCATCCAGCATGAAGATCGGATTGTTTGATCCCGTCTTTTTGATCCCCTGGATGATCCGGCCAGGGAGAGCTCCGACATAGGTCCTCCGATGCCCTCGGATTTCGGCTTCATCCCGAACCCCGCCTAAGGAGATGCGAATGAATTTTCGGCCCATGGTTCGAGCGATCGACCTGCCAAGAGATGTCTTTCCAACCCCTGGAGGGCCAACGAAACAGAGGATCGGTCCTTTCATGTCGGATTTCAGTTTTCTGACGGCCAAATACTCCAGGATTCTTTTTTTCACCTTCTCCAGATCGTAATGGTCTTCATCCAGCGTCTTTTGGGCATTGTCGATATCGAGACTATCTTCTGTCGTTTCAGACCATGGCAGTTCAGCCAGCCAGTCCAAGTACGTCCTGGCCACCGTATATTCTGCAGATGCAGGAGGGATCTTAGCCAGACGATCTAATTCTTTCTCTGCAGCTGCCAAGGCCTCCGGAGGCATCTTCGCTTTCTTAATCTTCTCTCTCAGATCCTTAATCTCTGTGGAGTGCTCATCCAGTTCTCCAAGTTCTTTCTTAATCGCCTTCAACTGTTCTCGGAGGTAGTACTCTCTTTGAGTTCGATCCATATCCTCCTTCACCTGAGATTGGATCTTGTTTCCCAATTCCAATACTTGAACCTCCTTATTAAGAAGGAGATGGACTTTGGTCAGCCGTTCTCGAACATCGAAGGTCTCGAGGATTCCCTGTTTTTCCGTAGTGGAAAGATTGAGATTGGAAGCGATCAAGTCTCCCAGGATGGAGGGAGACCTAATGTTGCTCACCATCGTGCCCAGTTCGGCCGTGAGGTAAGGAGCCAATTCCACGGCCCTCTGGAAAAGGTTCTTCAGATTCATCATGAGGGCCTCAATCTCCACGCCCTGAGCAAAACCCTCATCGATGGTATCACATCTCACCTTAAAATAAGGTTCCCTCTGGATGTATTCCCTCACCTTTACCCTCGAGATCCCCTGGACAATGACCCGCTGACTTCCATCGAGCTCCCGGATCATCCTCAGGATGAGTGCAGCGACGCCAACGGAGTAAAGGTCGCTTTCCTTGGGATCTTCGGTCTCAGACCGTTTTTGCGTAACGATTCCAATAATGCGGTCTGCATCCATTGCATCATCGATCAACTTTACGGATTTCTTCCTTCCCACCATGATGGGCAGGATCAGATCGGGGTAGAGCACAGTTCCTCTCAAAGGAAGGATAGGAAGTTCGTTCGGGACAATAATCTTGTCATCCTTTCCCTTCTCTTCCTTGTCAGCGCCTCCTCTTGGCAAAAAAATCATCATAACCTCCCGGCACGATAATCGAAACAGTCTCACTATATCATAATCACTGCTCTTCGAAGTGTCAATCCACCCTATCCTATTAATTTATCATGTCTTTTTAAAAAATGTCTTCAGAGAAAAAATTACGTTCGTATCAGCCCTTGGCTGTTCTCCTGCTCTCTAATAAGACCTAATAAGATGTCCCGAGGTAAGGTTTCCCGCAAATGTTACAAGTCCCATCCTCATTGATGACGCCGATGCAGTTTCCATCACTGCATAATATGCGTTGAGAGAAATCAGTTTCTTCCTTCTCCATCTCCACCGGATTTCCGCACCAGCAACAAAAAGCACTCTTCTCCGGTATCTCCTTCTGGCACCCTGGACAGAGCATAAAGGGGAATGTTTCACCACAATGAGGACACTTCATCTATTCCTCCTCAATATGGAGACTTTTGATAAAGCGATCGATATCCCGCTTGTTCCTTTTCAATTCGGAGAGGAGCTTTCTGGTCGCTTCATCGGGAAAGAGCCGATTCAAATCGTAGCCCTTCCCCGGAAAGAGAAGATTGAGATCCACTGCGCTTTTTTTCTCCTGTTTAGGATGGACATCTGAGGATTGATCACTCTCCTCTTCAATATATGGACTTTGGGATTTGAAATTTGACATTTGTATTAGGCCCCATTCCTATATAGGACAGCCTTCCCGTTTTGTCAACCCATGCACCACGTAGGGTGCATGGTAGCCCTGAACCTGACATGGTTTAGGGCACCCGCCTCAATTTCGGATTGCAGATTGCGGAATGCGAAATTAATATGCGCCATCTTTATTCCGAAATCCGCAATTCAGTGGGTGCCATATTGCAGTTGATAAAGTCTGAAATAGAGACCCCTTTTTGCCATCAATTCCGTGTGGGTCCCTATCTCACGAAGCCCTCCCTTGTGGAGAACGACGATCCGGTCCGCATGTTGGATGGTGGAAAGACGATGGGCAATGACGATTGCTGTCCTCCCCTTGAGCAATCGAGCCAAGCCCTCCTGAATCAGCCGTTCCGTTTCAGGGTCGACGTGAGATGTCGCCTCGTCGAGAATGAGGATGTTTGGATCGACATATAAGGCCCTTGCGAAGGCTAACAATTGCTTCTCCCCTGTAGATAGGGTCTCTCCTCCTTCTCCCACCTTCGTATGATATCCTTGAGGTAATCGCTCAATAAACTTCTCTGCATTTGCCACTCGCGCCACCTCCCTCACCCTCCCGTCATCTATTTTCCGATCTCCCAGACGAATATTCTCCTCCACGTCTCCAGCAAAGAGGAAGGTGTCCTGCATCACCAGACCGATCTGGGATCGAAGATGAGAAATATCCCTTTCCCGAATGTCAATCCCATCGATCAGAATGCTACCTTCCTCCATCTCATAGAACCGCTCGAGGATATGGAGCAGCGAGGTCTTCCCAGCTCCGGTGGCACCGACAAGAGCAACGGTCTCCCCTCCACGGACAGAGAAAGAAACATTTCTGAGAACCTTCTCTTCTCCATTATAAGAAAACGAAACATTACGAAACTCGATATTGCCTCGAATCTCCTCTTTCTTAGGAGAGCGGGGCTCGGAAACCCTCTCATCTTGGTCGAGCAATGAAAAGATCCTTTCCAGAGAGGCCATTGCCGATTGTTGAATGTTATATTTTTCAGAGAGGTCTCGAATCGGTTGGAAGAACATCCGGATATAGGAGAGATAGGCAACGAGAACTCCCAGGGTCATCCTCTCCTGGACCACCCTCCCCCCGCCGTACCAGATGAGAAGGCCGATGGCCGCCGAGCTCAAGATTTCGATGAGAGGAACAAAGAGGGCGTAGATTCGAATCTGTTTCATATTGGCCAAGTAATGCCCTTCGTTAATCATCTGAAACCGACGATGATTCTCCTCCTCCCTCCGAAAGATCTGAACGATCTTGATCCCGGAGAGGCTTTCTTGAAGAAAGGCATTCATCTGTGCGATCTTCAGACGGATCTCCCGAAAGATATCCCTGGCCCTCTGGCTGAAGAGAAGCGTGGTGACGAAAATGAAGGGGACGGCGGAGAATGAGACCAGGGCGAGTTCTTGGTTCAGGTGAAGAAGAACGAAAATGATCCCGATCAGGAGAAGGATATCCCTGAGCAGATTAATGAGAATCGAAGTGAACATCTCGTGAACGTTCTGGATATCATTGGTCAACCTTGTGACCAATCGTCCTACCGGATTCTTATCGAAGAAGGAGACCGAAAGGTTTTGGAGATGAGAAAAGACCCTCATTCGAAGGTCATGCATGATCTTCTGTCCTGCAATCTCCATGACATAGACTTGTACGAAATTCAAACTGAAATGGACGATCAGGATAAAAACGACGAGGAGGGCAATACGAAGAACTCCTTGCACATCGCGCGCCCTCAGGGTCAAGAGATCCTCCTTCGTTAGCTCCTTCATTCGGTCGAAGGAAATAAACCAATGAGAGCCGCTCCTTTCGAGCCAAGAAGAATATCTTTTTAATACAGTTTCGTCCTCAGGCCTCTCAGGGACAAAGAGGTAATATCTGTTTTCTGAAAGAAGGCCAGATTTTTGAAAGAGGGCGATCTCCTTCCGATCCATCGATTGCCATATCTCCGGGGGAAGGAGAAACCTCCCTTTTTCCTTTTTAGGAATGAGGGCCTTCCCATATCGATTCCAGAGACGTTCTTCCGAAAGCGACCCGTCACCTCTCAGGACGACTTCTCTTGCAGAAGTCACAATGTACCGATCGATCGCTTCTTTGGTTAAATACGGGACAAGGAGGTCCAAAGCCGCCATGATGGAAACAAAGAGAAGGGAGAGAGCCATGAGGCTCCAATAAGGTCGGACAAACACCCCGAGCCTTGCCATCAATTTCAGATCATAGGGCTTCCCCAACTTGCCCTCTTCCATGTAGCCAAAATCGGTGTACATAGCTCAAAACCCTAAAATACGAAATCCCTGCCTACCGGCAGGCAGGCGAATATCGAAACTCGAAACAAATTCCGAAAACCAAAAGAGGCCTAATGTCAAAATAACTTCTATTTGAGCTTTGAAATTTGAACTTCATTTGAACTTTGAGCTTTGACATTTGACATTCAATTTATTCCCTTTCCAATTCTTCTTCCAATCGCCTCTGCCAATATAGCTCCGAATACATTCCGCCCTTGGAGAACAGGGTCGCATGGTCTCCCATCTCCACCACCCTTCCTTCATCCAAGACGACGATCCGATCCGCCCTTTGGAGTGGAGCGATACGGTGAGTGATGAGAATGCTTGTCTTCCCTTTCAGAAACCTCTCCAATCCCTCAAGAATTCGCTCCTCCGTCTCGATATCCACAGAGGAGAGGGCGTCATCCAAAATGAAGATACGGGGATCCATCAGGATGGCCCTTGCAATTGCAATCCGCTGCCTCTGGCCTCCGGACAGCGTGACTCCTTTTTCTCCGATCACGGTCTTTATCCCTTCTGGAAAACCCATCACTTCATCGTAGATCCGTGCGACCCGTGCGGCCTCTTCAATCTCCTCTTCCCCGGCATCCAACCTCCCAAAAGTGATATTCTCCCGAATCGTGTCTGAAAAGAGGACGCTCTCCTGAGATACATAGCCGATGTCCCTTCTCAATACCTTGAGGGGGATGTGATGGATTTCGATCCCATCGTAAAAAATGGCTCCTTCCGAAGGCTCCAAGATTCGGACCAGCAGATCGCAGAGGACTGTCTTCCCTGATCCTGTCCTTCCCACGATCACGAGCTTCTCGCCCTGACGGACTGTCAGATCAATATCTTTGAGAAGAGGATGGTTTCCGTTTCCAGCTGAAAAGGTCAGGCCCCTAATCTCAATCTTTCCCTTTAAAGTAGCTGAACGGATCACCTCTGGAAAATCGGCGATCTCTGGAACCTCTTCGAAAATCCTATTCAACCGTCCCATCGAAGCAGCACCGCGTTGAATCACATTGATCGCCCAGCCCAAGGCCATCATTGGCCAAGTGAGCATTCCCAGATAGCTCATGAAGGCCACAAAATCTCCCGTTGAGATCGATTGAAAAATCGTCAGCCTTCCGCCCAGATAGAGGACGGTGGCCATCGAGAGGTTGGAAAAGAAGAGGAGGAGAGGAAAGAACATCCCCCACACCTTTGTCACGCTGATATTTTTCTGAATATAGTCCTGACTCAACGCCGAAAGTTTTTTCCGTTCATTCTCTTCTTGAACATAAGCCTTAACCACTCGAATACCAGCAATGGACTCTCTCACCCTCTCGGTCAGAGTGGCGAAGGCTTTCTGAAGAACCTCAAAACGTTCATGAATCACTCTGCTAAAGAAAAGGGTGATCACAGTGATCAATGGCATGGGAAGGACGGCATAGAGGGTCAGACCGGGATGAATATAGATCATGAAAAAGATCGTCAATACTCCAAGGATGATCGTATCCACAAGGAAAACCACTCCCAACGCAATCGACATTCGGACTGCTTCAATATCGTTGGTGGCGTGGGCCATCAAGTCTCCCACCTTCGTCCGAGAGAAATAGGAGAACGAGAGGGTTTGAAGGTGCTGAAAGAGGCGCTCACGGAGTGCTTTCTCAACACGGCGTGCTGCTCCTAAAAGGAGGTACCTCCAGACATACCGAAACCCGCCGATCCCCAAAGCTAAGATGAGGATCTGGACTGCATAGAGGAGGAGTTGGTGAGGGGAGATCACACCTGAGGTGAGATCGTCGATGGCATATTTGACAATCCTCGGGATGAAGAGTTGGAGAACATCGACGATGAGTAAGGCGAAGAGCCCGAACAGAATCCGCCATCGGTTCTCCTTAAAATCGTTCCTGAGGCTTTTGAACGCTTTCATACTTTATAAACTAAAGTTTAATAAGCCTCTCTCTCAAAAGTCAACCCTTCGACTCCCCAGCCTGAAGACTTGGCGTTGCCGAACGGGTCAATGGAATGGAGTGAATTCATGTCTTGACAACTCCTTTTCGTTTTGTGAAACTGAAATCACCTAACGAAGCATCGCAGAATTCTATGACCGAGCCCATCTCTCAGAAAAAGGGACTTGAAGGAATCCCAGAAGGTCTTCCACCCGAAGAGGTCGAGCGCCTCCAGAAACTTCAAGCGAAGTTAAACGATTTCGTCCTTCACCTCATCCAGGCTTTCTTGAGAACAGGATATTACACACCGGACCATCCGGAGTCGAAAAGGGCAAAGGAGGGGCTCTATCAATTGTTCAGGACCCTTTTTGAGGGCGAAGAAGAATTGACCTTTCTTGTAAGGGAAGAACAGGAGAGACGAGAGATCTTCGTGGAGGGTCTTCTTCCAGAGGCACAGAGGTTGAGTCGGATGATGATGAAGGGCATGGGCGAGCTCTATGTTCCCAAATTTGCCCATTATCTGGAACGGAAGGATTTGATCAGCCTTACCCTTAAAAGCCGGATGGGCCCTATGGAATTCAGTCGATTCATAGATATCATGAGCGATCCCTCCTTATTGGATACTCGTCATAAACAAGACAAGGAGAAACTGACGCAAGCTCTTCACCGTCAGGCAATCTTCAATATCTCCTTCGTCTTCAATGAGGAACTCATCGCTCCGGAGCGGGAGATTCCCTGGAGGGCCCGCGTCACACTTTCCCGAATGAGGAAGGATTTAAAAATGATCCCCGCCCTTCAAACAATGGCTGAAAAAGATCGCCAAGAAATTCGAAAAAGTCTCATCTGGGACGCCCTTCGTCCTTTACGGCAGTCCGACCTTCTCTGTGCCACCCTCCGGAATAGTGATCTCGCTGCCATCCCTGAGCATGGGGAAGAGCTCATCGAGGACGAGATCACTTCATTCTTTCAAAAACAATTTCTCATCGGCACTTCCAAAATCTTTCTACGGGATCACCTTGCTCTCAAACAGCTCCGGAAGGGAGATGCCTTCGAGAGAAAATCGGATCGACTCGTTAAAAAGATCTCTCATCGACTGAAAGAAGTAGGCACCAAGGAAGCAGAGGATCTGCTCGAGGAATATTTCCGGCACGGCTTGATCGGGCTTGAAGACCTGACGCCTGGGCTAAAAGATAAGATTCTTCTCGAACGGCTGACGGATAAATTTCTAAACTACACCGACCAATTTTTTCAGAAACTCGATCAAGCCAAAGAAAAAGAGACATTTCTTACTATTGCCCATTCCTTTGTCAAGATCGTTCCAGAACTGATCCGGAGAGATCGATATCCTGAGACCCTTCAAATCCTTGAAACGTTAAAGCACCATTTTCATCAAAAAAGGATGTGGGCTCTATTGGCAGGCCAAGTCTTGGAGGAGATTGGTCAAGGCACCATCCCCTCGATACTTCAGGAAAAATTTTTAACAGGAAAGAAAGAGGTTCGAACATCCATCATCCCCATCTTCGCCTCGTTGGAGATCGGAGCCATCCCTCCCCTCCTTAAGATTTTGAAAAAGAGTGACGATCAATGGGTAAGGAAGAATGCTTGCGAGGCCTTGATTCAGATTGGACCAGTGGCAGCCGCCCATCTCCTAAAAGAACTGGAAGCTGAGCAGATTTCTATTGAAACGACCTGTGACATCCTCAGGGTCCTCGGAGAGATCAAATCGCCCCAGTGGAAAGCACCGCTTATGAAGGTTTTGGGGAGATTTATCTCCCATGAACATCCAAAATTGAAGGAACAGGCGATCCATACTCTTTACCAGATCGCAGGCGCTGAGGGAGAAGAAGTTTTTCTCTCCGGCCTGGACGACCCGGACTTGGAGGTCCAAAAAAGAGCGGTGTGGTGCCTCGGGATGATCAAAAGCAGCAAGGGAATTGGGAAGATGATGGGAATTCTCAAACAAATACCTGCTACCCCCTCTCCAAAAATGGACCAACTTGAAACCCAGATCTACTACGCCTTTGGCCTCTCAGGAAACTTGACAGTCGAAGGAAAAACATTAGAACAGATTCTCCTCCAAGCTGTGGAGGAAAGGGGAATCAAGCGGTGGTTCGGACTCTTTGAGAAGAACCCTCTCAGCGACACCGCCTTAGGAGCCATCTGCGATGCATTGGGAAAGATTGGAACCGAAGAGTCAATCAAAGGGTTAACCCATTTGGCAAAATCCCGCGAGGGCTCCTGGGTTCCAAAAGTGAAAGAAGCTATAAAGAAGATTGAGGAACGAAAAGCCTCTTCGAAGTCTTAAAAGCTTTTAAACTTAAACCCCTTTCCCCTTATGCTAAACGGGGATTGGGGGACTGAAAAAAAATCAGGATGGTTTCATCACCTTGGTCGCTTGTGGCCCTTTCGGGCCGTTGGAGATTTCAAACTCCACTTCCTCGCCGGCACGAAGAGACTTAAATCCATCACCCACAATCCCTGTGTAGTGGACGAACACATCGTCTCCGTCGGGTTGCTTGATAAATCCGTAGCCCTTCTTCGTATCAAACCACTTCACAAACCCCTTTGCCAAAACAATCAACCTCCTTTACCGAAACGATCTTTTCCAGCGGCATTTGAATACCACTAATCATTTTTGATGTCAAGATTTTATTCTGGGGAGCTCTTTGTTGCCAAGTAAACTCCGAGCAGGGTCATTCCTCCACCCATGAGCGTAATCCACAGGATCCCTTCATCCAAGAGCAGGTGGGCTCCGATCAATGTTACAAAGGGTTCCAAGTAGAGGTACAGTCCGATCATGCTGGAATCCTTTTTCTCAAGAGCTAAATACCAAAAGAAGTAAGCCAGGCCAGAGCAGAAGATTCCTAAGAAGAGGATACTCATCCACGTCGGCAAAGATAGGTGCAGAAGGATGTTCCATTCGCCCTTCAAAGCGCTTAAGGGAAAGGTGATCAAGCATCCGACCATCATGATCGGTGCAATTGTGGTAAGAGGCGGAAACCGTAAAAGGAATCCTCTTCCTCCAACTGTAAAGCCTGTCCAAGTCAAGGCGCTCGTAAGTACAAGGAGGTCTCCAAAGGTCGAGTAAAGGCGAAACAGGGAGAGAGAAAATATTCCTTTTGAGATGATCAGAAAAATTCCAAAAAAACCTAAAAGGATCCCTACGATCTTTCGAACGGTAATCCTCTCATTAAGAAGGAGACGAGCCGCGACGGTGATGAAAATGGGCTGAATGGCAATGATCCATCCCGTGTTGATGGCGGTCGTGTAGAGTAATGCATAGGCTTGAAGAAGGTTATGTCCAGCGATTCCGACGATGGCTAAGAGGAAAATTTGGACCCAATCCCTCTTTGAAAAAAATCTGAAGAATCCTTTATTTCGATTGAATTGGACGAGGAGAAGAAGGAAACCACCGATTGCAAATCGAAGCGTCAACAGTGTAAAGGGATGGACCTCCTTCAAGGCTACTTTTGTCGCTATAAAGGAAAATCCCCAAAATATAATCGCCCACAGAGCAGGCCAGCAAACGACGGACGATGGACGATGGACCATGAACCTTTTGTGGCGCCAAATATTAAGAGTTATGCATCAAATCCAATTCTTTCCAATCCCAAACACTATCTTTTGAATATTACTATCCCTGTTTTTTTTATCTCCTCAGCTAAGGCGCCACCATTCTTGAAATCTTCTGGTTTGAACGGAATAGGTTCTATTCGGCTATCGATTCTTCTCCTGAGAGGGACGATTCTCCTTCGATCCTCAAATCTGTCTCCTACAAAGGCATTGGAAATCAGCGCAACATCTATATCACTCTCGGGTTTTGCTATCCCCTTTGCATGAGAGCCAAAGATAATTGCTTCTATTATATGGATTCGATTCTTCTCTAACTCTTCAATATATCTTGTAACTATTTTTATGGTTGAATCTCTTTTAGAAGCCATTTTCTAATCTCCCCGATCTTTCTTAAATATTTATCAGTAAAATCTTTCGTACATCTTTTTTTAAAAGAAAATTTCTCATCCGGGTATCTTGCCTCCATATTAAAGTCAGTGATCGTTTCAAGAAGAGATAACCGTTCCTCTGTCATCTTGAGGGATAATCTTTCCGCTAAGTGGACAAGTCGATGTGTGTAAGGAGGACTTTCGTTTAGTTTATTTACATAGATTGCCTTTAGAATCTTTTCAACAGTGAGGTGTCCAAAAAATAATGAGTGAGGATAATCTCTTCTTTCGAAGAGATGCTTTGCAACCCTCCAATCATCTTTTGCAGATTCAAGCCAATATTGGACACGTTGTTTCTTTTTCAAAATCCTCCCTCTACTCTTCTTACTAACAATCTGAATGGGTTTTTGTCAACATAAAAATCTTTTTGAAAAGAATCTTCACAACGGTTAGCTCAGTAGCGGCATAGTGAAAAACAAGCAAAAAACAAAACCCAATAAAAATAGTGATAAATGAAAAAATTGAATTGCGCCACTTCATGAGATTTCCTTTAAATCTCCTTTAGGTTTTATAATAATTCACAATTCAAGGCCTGACACCAAATTGCATCCCTGACACCAAATTCCATCCGCTAAAAAATATTTCTTTTTGACTTAGATCAAGGGAAAAGCCCCGAAAGGGTATTATATTCCAGTTAAAAATAACTTCAGGAGGTAGG
>Ga0315309_1001164_pt1 | contig 15739 bp, 14 predicted proteins | sample TDP4_MG_FD_203080 | JGI IMG/M metagenome (GOLD analysis project Ga0315309, IMG submission 203080) | Freshwater sediment microbial communities from Lake Towuti, South Sulawesi, Indonesia - TDP4 | ecosystem: Environmental > Aquatic > Freshwater > Lake > Sediment | place: Indonesia: South Sulawesi... | reverse complement strand
ATGGGGATATACGCCACAACGATGCCTGCCGCGGTGCTTGTGGCATTTTGGGTTCTAGGAATTTTGGGTGTAACCTATAGTTGGAGAGCCCCTTTTTATATAGGAGCAGGCATTGGCATCGTGGTTTTAGCCATATTTTTTGGACTAATAAGAGAAAAAATGTTAGCGCCAAGCCGCCTAAGCTTGTCAACCATTTTGGGAAATTCAACAATATGGATGCTTGGATTAAGTTGGTTATTGTTTAACGCGGCAGCCCTCTCATTCATGACGTGGGCTCCTGATTTCCTGATCGAGGTCAAAGGATTTGATTTGGCGGAGGCTGGATTAGCGTCCGGCTCGTTCATGCTAATGGCTGTCATCGTTTCACCTATTGGCGGATGGATTTCAGACAAGTTTGGGATGAGGAAAGCATTTGTTATCGTAGGGAGTTTGGCGCTAGCAGTGGCGCTTCCATTCTTGCCCGCTTTAGAGGCTAATTTGGTTTGGCTAACAATTATCATAATGGGGGCTTTTGCTGCCATAGTCGCTGGTCCGACGTTCACTTTGTCTTCTGAGATTCTTGGATTTGAAAATACTGGAGTCGCATTTGGAATTATTTACACCTGCCTCGGCATTGGGTTGGCTGTGGCACCTCCACTAGTAGGGTATCTAAGAGATTTTTATGGCTCTTACACTCATCCTTTCTATGTCATGGCGTTGCTTGCGTTAGTAGCGGCAGCGATTGCTTCAATTGCCAAAACAAAATAAACAACGAAAAATTGGCTGACCCTATTTTGTCCTAAACACGATTCTGTATGTGTCTGGTGCGGTTGTAGGAAGGTTTTGCCAAATTAGATAGCCTGCGATTGCTTCTCCTGAGGTAGGTGAGGATGGGGGATTGGTGGTGTAGGAGAGGAGTTGAACACCGGGTGTCTGAGCAATTTGAATTGAGTCAAGGTAACCTTGTGGTTTCCATGGATCAACAATTGTAAGCGCATAGTTGCCCTCAGCGGTTTTTACGAGGTTAGATGAGGCTTTCAAATTAACGGTATAAACGATAACTCTAGCGCCCTGGTGAAATCTCCCGTAAGCCCACACACTGGTGTAATCATCTTGATACTCTTTAATGAGACGGTAATCTTGGGTACCGAGCATAATCTGAAGCATCGTTTGGCTGGTTTGAGTGTAGTAAGCCCAATCGGGTTGAGCTTTAATTTTTTCCCAAAATGGAGGATAGTCAAAGGCCGGCTGGAATTTGAATTTCACTGTAGCAGTGAGATTGCTATAAACGAAAATCTCGACATTTCCGGAGAGGCTAAGTTCATTTTCAGGTGGTACAGCCCACGCTATCCCGCGAGCTTGTGAAGGAACAGACCCAAATGCGGCTAGCCAAATTGAGATCGTTAGAAAGAAGACGAGAAGTATTGTCACCGCATTTCTTGAAGTTACAGGCTTTAATTCGATTTGTACTGGTTTACCATATAATTTTGCTACAAAGGCAGATGTGACTAAGGCAACAACTATACTGATAACAATCCAAAGAGGAGACAAACTTGACAAAGTTAGGTCTTCAACAAACTGAATTCCTAACAAGAAACTCACGATCGGTGGGAAAACCCAGAGCAAAACAAGAGCTTTGAAACCATCTAGCCAAGACCGCAGGCTGACGTAGTCGCTTACAAACCAGAGGTATGCCCAGGCTATTAGTGCAATGAAAACAAGACGAACAGCGAAGCCAATTATGGCGAGATATAGGGCAGGCACTTTGGCGGAGAAACTGATCCCAACTGGATCACCCACGTGAAAAATTGAACCAAAAATAAGATAGTTCATTGACCCAGACATAGCCGACAGCGAAAATAAGATCACAAATAACCTATTTGTAAATCCCCTCAATCGAGGAGTAATGAGAAATAGCACCACTAACCCAAAGATCATTTCAACCAATATGCCGCCCGAATAAATAAGAAAATCTTGCCATAAAGGTGAGTGGGATTTTAAGGAGACAAAAGCGAAGCTTACCCCAAATGGAGAGGCATAAAAACCATAAAAGTTACCGCCGAGCAAGACCGCAAGCAAACCGTGCCCAATTATTTCATGAATAAGGGTGCCTAAATATGCCGCTGATATTGTGTACAACGAAATCAGAAAAACGTAAACAGCCTTACCTTTAACTGTACCAAAATCGAGAGCTTTAGTTGGCAATTACTACCCCTCTTTTGGAAATTACACGAGGCTATCTTATGACCAAATAGCATTTTGTCTAAAATTCAAATAGGTTCATTTAAAATTAGTGCTGCCAAGAAAATAGAAGGGTGAATTAGACCTACTTCCTAAACTTCCTGTGGCTACTTTCCCTCTAAAAGCCTAATTCTTCTCCTACAAGAATTACTATAATGTCAGTTTTAATCGGTTTCTTCTCTATGATTGTGGTTACACGACATGACTTGTCTGGGGCATCGCATTCGGTGCATGTCCCAATTGTTGCGCAGGGAGTTTTCTGACCTAATCGTTTGCTGTTCATAGGAGTTGCGACGTTTTTAATCCGTTGGATGCCTTCAGTTACATCTCTGACTATCTTATTTATTCCGGCAATCACTATGACTTTTTGCGGCCCAAAGATCATTGAGGCAACCCTGTTACCAGTCTGGTCAGTGTTTACCAGTTTCCCATCTTCAGTCACAGCGTTACTACTGGTTATAAATACGTCTGAGTTCAATTCTTGCTTCATTATGGTTGTAATTTCTTCTGAGGATATTCCCTTCTGCCAGTGATGAAACACCGGGTTTCCTCGTGCAGACAAGGCTTCTATTAAACCGATTTCGCGAACGGTAACCGAGCCGCCAATGCCAACTTTAGCTCTAGGAGGAATCAGAGTTAACACTTTCTCAAGCGCATCTTTCCCAGATGACGCAAAAAATGTTTGAAAGCCATTCTTCTCAAGTGCAGCCAGCGTCCTTGAGATTTTCTGATTGATATACCATTTCTTTGCTTCATGCATTTCTACAACCTCACATAGTAGATAACTTAAACTATTGGTTTTACGCGATAGCTCCTCTTCTATAGAATAATCAAATAGATACATTTTACTTTGGCTAAAGACGTAATTCCTACGCTATTCTTGCGCAAAAAACTTTAGCCATCGAGTTAATGTTGCAGTAGCATAATCAGTTGCGTATGTTCAAGGTACCAACGCAATTTACTCATATTAAAACATTTGAAATAAAAATAGAGGTTTTACTTACATTCCATATCCTCTATTGTAAGTCTTAATTGCTTCAACAATCGCGCGATAGAGTTGTATATCCGAGGCGTCTGCGACCGGAATTTCGATGCCCTTCTTTACCTCATAGATTCTATGATAATTTGCATAGGGAGAATAACACACTTGACTGATTGGGAAGAATCCTCGTTCTACCTCATACTCAAATGCCTTATCATAAACTTCAAGACAGAGAAGATATCCGTCAACCCAAAAAAGACGATTTATGCCGAAGGTGACTGCACACCAACTGAGAGCGTCTGGCGTGCGTTGATCTAGACCAAGGACTCTGACATCCGTAGTTGGCGCTACCTTAACTCTTATCTTAGATTGTGCGGGCATACAAACAACTCATTACATGAATGATTGTAAAAGCTAAGATGAAGCTTTCATTCTTAAGATAATTTAAGTTCCTCCACAAGTTTTTAACAGATTTCATCAATTCGTCTTCTCAGCAAGAAGCCGCGATAACTCTTCAGCTAACTGTTTAGAGGTTTCAGGGCCTAAATCTAAAGTTATCTGGCTTGGAAGCGTTCTCTTCCGTCTAATTCGACAGGCTCCACGTTTAGTGACCGTAGCGCTAGCTATTTCTGCGACCGGAATAATCAAAGGTCGAGCAAAAACCCGTTTCGCTAAGGCACCTAGAATCCGATGTTGTTTTGCTGCTTCCTTTAACATTTCAGTAACTTCAATAATGAGCCTCGATGTCGTCAAGGTGATTATGACACTTTCCTTCCGAATTTCGAGAATTGGTTTCTCGTGAGGATTCAGATTCAATGCATCGTTCGCCCTTTGCTCCATGACGTTTTAAAGCAATGGTTTTAAGAATTTTAAGACGAAAACCGTGGACGTAATATGTAAGCTAGAAACTGTCGATACATGCAATTCTAAGCAATTAAATTAATCAACTACGGTGCAGAGGATTGCTATGGCAATCTTGAAATCAACCAACAGTAAATTCTAAATCGTGACTATGCAATGACCGCCGAAACACGAGTAATATTAGGGTACCTTTTCTTATTCGCTGCTTTAGTTGTAATTCCCTTCACAATTGTTTTTGAGCTTATCGTAAAGCACGTCTCTGAAGCATGGTTGCTAATCTCCTTAAGTTTAGCGATTTGTACTGGTGCTTACGTTTTCTTAGCTTGGCGCAAATTGAAGGACTACGAAGCAAGATGAAAAGGTTCTAACATTTAAGTAGAATTCAGATAAAAAACCACAAACTCTGCAAGCAATTACAAAAAATAAATTTCGAGTACACGAGAAAGAATCCCTTGTGATCTAGTTGGTCTTAATATTATCGAGGGAAAATGTTGAATTTGTTCTCACTATGAAGGATTCAATTGAAGCAGTGGAGAATGGATTTAGACAGTTAGGTCTTGGCAAGGTAACAATGCCTCAGCGACTAAGTATCCCTGTTGATAAACACCATGGTCTTATCTTAGTTATGCCCGCCTACATGGACAATGAAACAGATGCCTTTGCCACAAAAATTGTGACGGTTTACCCGGAAAATCCAACTAAAAACAACTTGCCAACAATCTTAGCGATGATTATTTTGCTCAACACAAAGACTGGGGCTCCAACTTCTATTATGGATGGAACCTTTATCACCGCGATGAGAACTGGTGCTGCAAGTGGAGTGGCGACAAAATATCTTGCGCGTAAAAATTCCAAAATAGTTGGAATCATTGGCACAGGTGTTCAAGCACAAACCCAAGTAATGGCTGTTTGTGAAGTCCGCGACATTAATAGAGTTAAAGCATATAGTCCAACCGCTGAACGTAGAAAGCGGTTTTGTTACGAAATGTCTAAAAAGCTCGGAGTAGATTTTCTTTGTTGCGATAAACCAAAAGACGTAGTTTGTAATAGTGACGTAGTGATTACTGCAACTTCTTCAAAGGAGCCGGTATTCAAAGGCGAATGGTTGGAACCTGGAACTCATGTAAACGGAGTTGGATCGCACACTCCGACGACGAGAGAATTAGATGAAGCTGCTATCAAGCGGTCAAAAGTAGTTGTAGATTTAAAGGAAGTTGCTTTGAAGGAAGCGGGAGACCTAATCATTCCTATTTCTAAGGGTGTTCTGGTTGAGGAACACATCTACGCGAATTTGGGAGAAATTGTATTAGGTCAGAAGCTTGGTCGAGTGAACGACGATGAAATTACCTTGTTTAAATCGGTAGGACTTGCAATTCAAGATGTTGCGACCGCGAACAAAGTGTACAATCTTGCCAAGGCAAAGAAAGTCGGCAAAGAATTTATAATCTGACATATTTCACGACGATAAAGCTCTATAGCAGAGTGAGTGCATTTTAACATGGCAGTTAGGATGCACAGGTCATGAATAAACCTTACCTAAGGATTTTGAAGAAGCCAAAACTCATAGCACCGACATTCATAGGGGGTTTACCCGGATTTGGAAACGTTGGAAAAATTGCCGCTGAACTCCTCCTCGAGTTCACCGAGGCAAGAAAATTTGCCGAGCTATATTCACCTTACTTCCCGGATTACGTAGTCATCGACAAAAGTGGAATCTGTCGCCTTCCACGCTATGAATTTTATTCATGCCAAATGAGCGAACCTAACTTGATCGTTGTAACTGGCGATTTGCAACCATTTTATAACGAGTCCCGTGCACACTATGTTCTCTGCACCATCATTTTTGATCTTGCACTGAAGCTTGGTTGCCGACAGGTAATCACTCTTGGAGGTTATCCTGTTTCAACTCCAGAATTGGGAAAAATCTACGTTGCTGCGACATCAGAACAAATGGCGGCTACGCTAGCAGGAAAAGCAGCGTCTATTTATGAAAAGGGACAAATTGTAGGTGCAGCTGGCTTACTTCTTGGGTTGGCAAAACTCCAAGGAGTTCCAGGAGTGTGCATTCTTGGACAGACTACAAGAATGATGCCAGATCGGCAGGCCGCATTGTCTGTATTTAGGTATCTAGTTCGCGTACTTGAACTGAAACAAATTAAAGCCTAACTGGAAGAAGTTGCTTGATACTTCCCACAATCTTACTTCTGATAATTTTTCTTGCCGCAGGAGTATCTTTAAAGATAACTGATACGACCGGTGAGAGAAACCGTAGTGTTTTAAGTTATCTCTTAGCCTGCCTGTCAGGAGTGTTATTCGGGATACTTATCTCGGAAAGCAAGATTTCATCTGCTATTATGCTGGGAATCGTAATTGGGGTGGTGGCATCAGCCAAGGTTAACAAGCCAAATTTAGTCTTTGGATTGGCAATAGCAATTATTACCGCCGCTATCTGTGGACTTACAATACCTACTCTGTGGCTGTTTTTAGTGGTGATGACTTTCGCATTCATTGACGAAATGGGTCATAACCGTTACAGCAAGCTTAAAAGCCCATTAAATTGGTTTTTTCAATATCGTTGCTCGCTAAAGGTTACTATTGTCTTTCTAATGATCATGACAGTTCTTCCATTGGTGTACGGTATGGGCTTCCTCTTATTTGATGCAGGATACGAAGCAACTTCCGCGCTCCTCGATCGCTTATGGCCAATGCCAAGGTTCAAATAGCTTAGTAGGTAGTCGACGGCGTTTTAACCCGTATCGTGATAAAGGTCTTGTTAAATGCCTCTGCGCACGTGGAGGCGGCATATATAAACCAGTCTTAACCTCCCTCGATATGTCAACCTTGATTTTCTCCGTTTCTTCCGTTCTGAAGTCACAGCGGTCACACCGAAAACCTTTGCCACTGCCAATGGATTTTAATCGCTTTCCGCATTTAGGGCAACACGGATTTACTAACTTAACCGTACGAGCTAGCGTGAGAATTTCAATTTTTTCAAGATTAATTGTTCGTGAATGAATGAGTGAGGCTGGCCGCACGCCACCATAAACCTTAACCTCATCTTTAGGAGTTAACTGCCTAATAATTTCACGAAAACTTCCTGTCGGCTCATATGCTGCACAATCAACTTCTCCTGAAGTATCTTGGAGAGAAAAAATAACGTGGCCTCCAGGAATCGTTTGAGGATAATTGGCAACAATTCCACGGGCGATAACAGGTTGATATGGGCGGATTAAGTTCAGTTTTTTGACTTGACGAAGATGCATGTCTGTTCCATGATTAGTTCTAAAAATTGTCCAGCGCTCAATTTCCTCCTCGGCGTCAACCAACTGGCTAGCCTTCCAAACGATTTCAGGGGTTTCTCCTCGAATTCCATAAAGTACTGGATCAGGACCCCTTGGAGTTATTAGAATTCGTGTGGTCTCAGGATCAATGTTGTTATAAGTTAGTGGCCTGGTGAGATTATCCATCCTAACTACTGACATATAATCGATTTTTCGAGGGGTTCCCAGATTTTTCGGGTCTCGATATGCAATCAATTCGAACGTGTGATCACTACGTAGGAGTTCGCCAACCGCTGCTAATGCTCCAATAATCCCTCGGCGTTTTTTGTAACCCACAGCCTCTGCGTGCACAGTCTTAATTAATCGAAGTGCCTCCCGAATGGTCACGAGACCTTGAATTGCTCTTCGCGCAAAGTTTGAGATTTCAGAAGCAACCTCCCCTTGATAGAATACCATCCCAGGATCGGTTCCTGGATAGCTTAAATCTGATTGTTCATCTAGGATTTCAAGGGCAGTATTCCGAATCTCATCAAGCAGATTTCCGTCAGCCAAAAATCTTAGACAGACAGTTCCATTCCCTCGAGTTTTCCAAGGAACATTAGGATTCAACCGAATAATGCTCGGGTAATCTACAAAATTAACCCCTAACTTGATTAAACGCGTTACTAGAAGAGAACCGACATACGTCGTACAACCCATCCGTGGAGAGTCAGTATCGTCAATTCCAATATGTAGCAAAATCCGCCGCATTGCACCATCGCTCATTTCCTTCATAATTAATCCCTATGAAAAGGATTGTTGCCGAATAATTTGGAAATGAGCCAATTGGCATTCGGATCCCAACCTTGACGCAATTCACACAAAGCGGAGATTATAAAATCGATTAATACCCGATACGTTTGTGCGTGTTGGTAATAGAACAATATTCATAAATTATAATTATATAACCCCATAAGTCGAAAAGGGATACATTTGTACGTGCTGGTAATAGGACTCAGTGGGATTGGAGAAATCTTTGCGCGAATCTTAGTCAATCGAGGTCACAAAGTTGCAGTGCTTGACAAGGATGAAGAAAAATGTAAAAAATTTGCGGCAGAAGTAGACGCGCTCGTTATTCATGGTGATACTGAGGATAAAGAAAATCTGAAGAATGCAGGTGCTGCTCAAGCACATGCGGTGGTCGCAGCAACAGGCGACGATTCGCTAAATCTAATGATTTGCACCATGGCGAAAGAATTTGGTGTACGGACCCTAGTTGCAATCGTCCGAGATCCAGAGCATATGGAACTCTTCAAGAAAGTTGGACCAAATGTAATTGCTGTCAGTCCTGACCTCACCGTTGCAGAGCATTTATACCGAACACTTCAACATCCTACTATCTCAGATTCTCTTGTCATTGGAGACAATAAAGCAGAAGTCTTTAATATCGTCGTGAGCCCCGCTTCAGAAGCTTCTAATAAAAAAATCAGAGAACTCTATTTACCCATCGACTGCAATGTTTTGGCCATATTACGTAAAGGCAAACTAATTATACCGACCCGGGACACAACCATACAACCTGGAGATGGAGTTACAGTTCTTGCAAGATGCGAAAATGTGAAGCAAATTGCTGATGTCTTCACGAGAAAGTTTTAGTTGCGTGTTTGATTAGAGGTATAAAGATTCAAAAAGGAACAATTTTGTTGAGTTTAAGCTTAACTCCGGTAAGTGACATATTCAATGGGCAGTATAGAACGAACCTCGATAATTGGTTATTTGGGACTTATGTTTATTCTAAATGGGTTTGTGATCGTAATTCCAGGGACAGTTTCCATTATCTTTAACGAGTTGAATGCTGCTTTAGTTTTTACACTAACTGGTGTTGCAACGATTGTTTTAGGTATTGTTCTTTTAAGACGTTACCCCAAAGGCGAGCTAAGGCTAAAGGAAGCGATGATCGTATCTGCGTCGGCTTGGGCGGTATGCCCACTGATCAGCTCAATTCCATTTATGACAATTGCGCATATGAACCCTATCGATAGTTACTTTGAGGCGATGTCGGGATTAACAGCAACAGGCTTAACAATGCTGATAAACGTGGAACAAAGCCCGAGGGGGATACTCTTCTTACGCAGCCTACTTGAATGGGTGGGAGGAGTTGGCGTTATTGTTCTATTATTGGCAGTTATTATGCGACCAGGAATCGCGGCGGCAACCCTCTACGTTGCTGAAGCTAGAACAGACAAAATTATGCCGACTGCTATTTCGACGGTGAGAACAATATGGTGGATTTACATCCTATACACTATATTGGGAACAACCCTTCTATTTTTGGCCGGTTTGCCATTGTTTGACGCCCTAAATCATTCTATGACTTCATTGGCTACAGGAGGATTCTCAATTAAAAATCAGAGTATTAGCGCATACAATAATCCATCTGTTGAGTTGCTTGTCATCTGCCTCATGATTATAGGAAGTATTAGTTTTGTCGTTCATTATAAAGTAATTCACGGCAGTGTCAAGGAGTTAGCTAAGAACGCCGAAATCAGATTTATGGTTATAATTCTAATCTTATTCACATTTCTCATGACAGTGGATTTATATCTCCGTGGGTATGCCCCTTTCCAAGCCCTTCGAATGTCGGCGTTTCAATGCGTATCTGGGATGTCAGGTACTGGTTTCAGCACAATGAGCTTAACAACTTTAAGCGATTTTTCCAAGGCAGTTTTAATTATTCTAATGGTCACGGGCGGCGGATACGGCTCAACATCGGGTGCAATCAAGCTTATCAGAATGGCTATTATTTTCAAATCATTCCATTGGATTATTCTGAAACTTATAGAACCTAGAGGCGCAATTATACCAATGAAGTTGGGCGGTAAGGTTTACGAAGAACCAGCCATCATTGAAGCAGCACTTTTTGCGGTTCTTTATGCTTCATTTCTTATAGGAGGCACGCTCATCCTCACATTTCTTGGGTACCCATTTGTTAATGCATTGTTTGAAATAGCATCGGCTGAGGGTAATGTTGGACTCACAGTTGGTGTTTGTTCACCAGCGATGCCTATAGCTGGAAAAATTGTCATGATTGTTGAGATGTGGGCAGGGCGGCTAGAATTTTTGCCCGTTATAATTCTTGCTGGCTCATTTTTTGGTTATCCTAAGAAATGGCCGTGATAATTACTTTCTTTCAAAAAGAATCGTAAATTAGAGAAGGGACAAAAATGGTTTGCTCACATTCCCTCGACTACAATCATCGTAAGTGTAGAGCGAACCTTATCTAAGCGACGAACATGCCACGTAACAACTTCTTTGAGTTTATCCATGGATTCCGCTTCGACTTTCGCTATAATATCGTAAACTCCATAGACGACATAGGCTTCTTTTACGTTTTTCAGTTTCTTGAGCTCCTTTAGAACGTCGTCTTCCGAACCAATCTCGGCATTTATCAAGACAAATGCGATTGGCATAACTCTTCAAACCCTCCCTCCCTTTTGATTACTTAATCACGTGCTTGTGTTGGTTTAAGTTTGGTGATAAAACTTTTGATCGAAGTAATTCATCGTTTGTAAAATGATGTCATTATGGAGTTTAAACTTCATCGAATAAATTAATTTTAGGCGATACTTCTTAGGCCTTCTAATATGAAAACTAAGCCTAGGAAGAGGAGAAAAACGCCGCAGATTGCTAGAATACCCTTGTAAACTTTAGCACTCATCAACTTCCTACCCTTATGGATTGACGCGGAGACTAAGGTGTACCAAGACAAGTCTGACATCCAATGAGATAGAGCAAAAATTGCAACACCAAGTAGGCCTGCGATCTCAATGCCTCTAAGCGTGAAGTCGTTTCCGACAGTAGCCCACCAAAGGAAGAAGTATGGGTTTGAAACACTGGTTAAAATTCCGGTTACAATTGATCCATGCCCGGTTGATGTTGTTGAATAACCTGAAGCAGATAGTTCTAGCGAAGCTTTCCTAACAGAATTTATTAAATTGTAACTCATCCAAATGAGAAAACTTCCACCTACTACGCCTATCACAACTTTGGCAGCAATTGAACCAATTAGAAAGCTTAATCCAAGATAAAATGCAAAAATTGTAACAGCTTCTGCCAAAGCGTGACCTATAACAATTAAAGGTCCCGCAACGTATCCTCTCTTCGTCGATTCCACAACAGTTGCAACAAATACAGGTCCTGGGACTAAGGCGCCTGAGAAGCCTACAATAAATGAAGACACAGCAAGGAAGACTAGTTGGTCTACTGCCATAAAACTACCTTTTTTCAAGTAATAAGAAAAGTATGGATTAAGGGTTTCTCGATTCAAAAGTTAGCCAACATAGCTTCTAAGTTATTATCCCATCCTATAGAAAAGGAGACACCTCGAAAGTTATAACTTACCGTAGCACCGTTTGTCGGTCTTTAGATAGGCTCTAGCTTGGATCTACATGGGCGCAAAGACTAAGTTGGTTATCTTTGACGTTGAAGGCGTTCTTCTCAGAGGAGGTTATCTTCTTTTTGAAGCAGCGAAGAAATTGAGCTATTTTAAGTTCTCTGGGATTCTCGGCTTAGGTCTCTTGTACCAAGGGCGAATTTTGTCACCGGTGAAAACGGTGAAATGGGTGTTCCGTTTATTAAGGGGTTTCCCGATGGAGGAGTTGATGGATATTTACCGGAAAACACCGCTTTCTCTTGGCGCGAAGGAAACCGTTCAAAGCGTTAAAGCCGCAGGCTTAAAGGTCGCCTTGGTTAGTTCAGGGCTTCCAGAGTCTATTGTGAATGACCTCAAAGAGCGATTCGGTGCGGATTATGGCTATGGAGTTGTGCCAGAGGTCCATGAAGGATGCGTAACAGGAAGAGTCGGTGGACTCGTTATGGAAAAAGATGGAAAGAAGGCAGCGCTGAGAGAGATTTGTAAATTGGAAAAAATTTCACCTTTGGAGTGCGCGGCTGTTGGCGACGACTCAAGCAACTTACCACTATTTACAACTTGCGGTTTACGAATTGCATATAATGCTGAGCCGGTTGTTAGAGCGAGAGCAGATATGTCTGTCTCTGGAGACTTAACTCAAGTAGTTCCGATCATGCTTGATAAAGCCCGTGCGTATAGTCAACCACAACCAGAGCGAAGAGATTTCGCTCGTTATTTAATACATTGCCTTGGTTTCACGGTACCATTTATTAGCATTCTCGCTGGTAATACCCTAGCTGCCCTCTTAATTCTTGGGAGTTCTGTAATATACTTCCTTTCTGAAAATCTCCGTTTGAAGGGAGTAAGATTTCCTATTCTCACCAATTTAACTTTGCATATTGCTCGAGAGGGAGAAACATACCGCTTAGTTGCAGCACCACTTTACTTTGCCGCGGGTATTTTTCTGACTCTAGTTTTGTTTCCTATCCCTATTTCCTACGTCGCGATTACTGTCCTTACGTTGGGAGATTCAACCGCGGACCTTTTTGGGAGGTTGTTTGGGCGAAGCTATTACCCGTTTAACAAAGCCAAGACCGTAGAGGGGACGCTATGTGGATTTTGTGCTTCATTCGGAGGTACGCTCTTTTTTACCACGCCTGTGGCCGCCGTAGTTGGAGCGCTTATGGGCATGATAACTGAAGCCCTTCCCTTGCCAATCGATGATAATCTTTCAGTTCCTTTGTCAGCTGCTTTAGCGCTACTTATAGTTAATCAGATTTTGCGCGTTCCATTTATTTTTTAGAGCATATTCGTAATCCAAAAAAGGAAAAAGACTTAATAGTAAACTTAAGCAGCGAATAATTCGGATGTAACAAACAAGTTGAGAGCCATAATCTCAGCTCGCTATAAAGATCGTGTGGTTTCATTTCTGCATAAGATGGGATTTTGCCGCTGGCGCAGAAGTAGCGAGGAGCATTATTGGCGATATGGTAAAAGTGGCCGAATTCACATTATTCTAAAGCCGTTTAGGAAGGAACGTGGTAAGCTACTGTTGAAAATGCATTTAGATTGTTTCCCATGTATAATTCTCCAATATTCTCCGGCACTTAGCAATTTGCTCCAAGAGTTACTTAAAATATGCCGTGTAGCTTAACTTCCAAAACAGCATGATAACTTAGGGAATTGCTTACGAAGTTTGATTGCATCAAGTTTCACTCTATTAGGAGTTTCATTGCCAATAAGGACACGCGCAATTAACTCGGCAATCAATTCCATTTCCTTCTCATTCATCCCTCGTCGCGTAACCTCACAAGTTCCTATTCGAACTCCACAATCGACGATTATGTTTGCCCTCTCCAACTTCTCAGCAATTAATTTGCCTTTCTTCCAACCGTAGTCAAGAAAGATTTGATGAGACCTTGTATAATCATAATTCTTGCAAATCGCAGGTAATCCATGCTCGTAAAGAGCCTTAGCTAAAGCTTTTGCATTCCTAACGACCTGGCGAGCATACTCCCTTCCGAAGTGTTTCATCTCAATAAGTGCCATGGTGAGGGCGGCAATTCGATTCCAGTGCGTATTGTCAACAAAGGCGGGATGAACATTCTTACGGATTACACCTTCACATTCTGAATTGGCGAGGATAATTCCACCTTGGGGACCAAAAAAACTCTTGTGAGTAGAGCCTGTTACGATTTGTGCGCCTTCCTTGAGTGGATCTTGAAATTCTCCACCTGCAATTAAGCCGAGGACGTGGGATCCATCGTAGCCAAGAGTAGCTCCAACATCTGCTGTTGCCTCGGCAATCTTGCGAATAGGGTGAGGAAATAGAAAAAGGCTTGCACCCAAAAGAACTACTCTTGGTTGTTTTTGTTGAATGAGTTCAACAGCTTTGTTTGTTTGAATGTTCATATATTTTCGGTTAAAAGGTAAGTAGATAACTTTCAAACCAAGAAATTTTGGAGCACCTTCAGATGAAATTCCTGGATACCCTCCATCTTCAGGACCTACACACATTATTTTGTCACCTGGTCTTGTGAAAGAAGCGAGAAAAATTAAGTCAGCAAGATGCCCTGAGATAGGCCTAAGGTCTGCGAATTCTGAATGAAAAACTTCTGTCGCAATTTTTTCGCCTAAGGCTTCGATTTCATCGATGTAGCGTGTCCCTGCATAAAAGCCACTTCTTGACGTGTACCGATGCCCGAGATCTGAGGAGAGAAGAGCTTGGACATTTGAGCTAGTAACGTTCTCGGAGGGAATAAGATTAATACAGTTTTCCGCCCGCCAGTTTTCATGTTCGCGCACTAATAGTTGAAGTTCAGCTTTGGACAACGAAACTTTCACCTTTTAACAAATCTCTTTCAGAAGTTCTAATGCCTTTTGTTGGCGTAAAAAACTTTTTGAAAAGGTTTTAGACGTCGAGGTTGTTATATTTCTGTACATTTAGTTGGAGGTTGTTTCTTGACTGAAGAGTTGAGAGCGGTTACTAGCTCAGAAATGCGATCTCTTGAAATGAATGCTGAATATTTAGGCGTAACTTTACTGCAAATGATGGAGAATGCTGGTTCAGCGGTTGCACAGCAAATAGCAACTCGCTTCAAGCCCTTGGAGCATCGTGTAGTAGTGTACGCTGGATTGGGCGGGAAAGGTGGAGATGGCTTTGTAGCAGCCCGTCACCTTGCTGGCGCAGGTTTTAAAGTTACGGTTATACTTGTCGGAAGACCAGAAGACATTCATCATAAAGAGGCAAAGAAGAACTGGGATTCTATTTTGATGCTCCGTCATTCTATTGATATTCAAATCGCTTCTGATTCAACTGCGATACCAAAAATAGATGGAGAAATCATTGTCGATGCCATTCTTGGCACAGGAGCGAGGGGTCAGCTTCGACAGCCGGTTCTCCGCGCTGTAGAGATAATTAACGAACTAAATGGATTTCACATAGCGATTGATATCCCAACTGGAATGGATTCGGACACAGGGGAATTAATGGGTAATGTAGTAAAAACCGATTTGACGATTACTCATCACGCGCCAAAAGTAGGTTTAATTGTTGCAAAAGAACACGTTGGAGAATTGATCGTTGCGAACGTCGGAATCCCGCTAGAGGCGAGTAGTTTCATCGGTCCTGGTGACGTGGCATTAGTTGTCAAACCTCGTCCTAGAGAAGTGTACAAGGGGTTATTCGGCCGTCTTTTAGTAATTGGTGGAAGCGAAATGTATTCGGGTGCTCCCGCATTAGTTGCTGAGGCAGCAATGCGGACAGGCGTGGATTTGGCATATATCGCAGCACCATGGAAGACGGCATACGCGATAGCTTCGATGTCTCCAGACTTCATTACGGTGAAACTTGAGGGAGACCATCTTAACTCTAAGAATGTCGCTACTATTGAGGGAATGTTACGGCTAAAGAACCTAGCAGTTGTATTAGGACCTGGCTTAGGCTTACACAAGGAAACCATAGAAACCGTAAAAGAGATTTTTATTGCAATCGAAAAAAATCGT
>Ga0315309_1001163_pt1 | contig 15746 bp, 19 predicted proteins | sample TDP4_MG_FD_203080 | JGI IMG/M metagenome (GOLD analysis project Ga0315309, IMG submission 203080) | Freshwater sediment microbial communities from Lake Towuti, South Sulawesi, Indonesia - TDP4 | ecosystem: Environmental > Aquatic > Freshwater > Lake > Sediment | place: Indonesia: South Sulawesi... | reverse complement strand
GTAATTTTCACAGTTGCGATGACTACATTGTCAAGGTTCAGCATGCTGGAGCCTCGACATAGATTAGCCAAGGCTACACCCATTTCTACACGTGCTACACTGCCATAATATGCACACTATGGACTCAACGATGTGAAGACGGAAAATTTGTTCTGTCAGAGCAATCTGTTTGGGTATTCATGTCCGAAACCATTCGTTCAAAAAAAGGGAGGGTTTTGTATGTTAGCTTTGGTTTTCCTTTTACTTTATACCTGTGTTTCAGTGATATATTATATAGCCTTCAGCCGTTTGGGCGCCTGTTGCTAGGTTTGCCCAATAAGTACCCATTTTCTCTATGTTTGCGAATGCTCCTGTGCCTTGGGTTCCTCTGAAATAACCTTCGGATGTGCCTGTTAGACCTCCTGTAATCTCTCCATTAGCAGTGCCCCATATTGTATTGCCACCAATCGTAATCAGCCAAGTCGCGAAACAGGTTCCTTTTCCAGTTGCCGTGTTCAACGTTATGCGCTCAAAAACTACGTCCATTGTCCCAGTTCCCAACGTGCCGACGTATGTTCCTGACCAGGGCATATCTTCAATAATCAATATGTCGCTAGGTAAGTAGGTAATTTCGCCAGGGGTACCAGGTAGCCCGAATTGCACCGTCTCCGAGTAGGGTTGCCTCACTGATGAAGTTGCCATGACCGAGGAGATTGCCATGAAGAATAGAGCCAGCGATGCTGCAGTTCCTACCAAAATTCTTCTGCTCATTTTCGTTTCTCGCACCTCCTTTCTAAAGTGCACTTGGCCCAAAATTCGTAGTGCTCACCTATTAAACTTGTGAAATAATCCTCTAGTGTATTCTTCTACAACGTTTGTATATAAGCTTGATTTGTTTACGCGCGCGCTCTGACCTGTTGTCCCAATTGTCTGATCGGTTTCTCCAGTTATTTGGACGTCTCTTCCATTCACTTGACAAGTGGCAATCCTCAATCAACTATTTAAGTGTCTTGGACTCTTAAATTTTCTGCAGGAGGTCACTCTTACAAGAAGGCGCCAGAAATGCGCTTTTTGCCAGTTGGACTAGTGTGCGAAATCTTCTGAGGCCGTTCCCCAGAAGGAAAAAAAAGGATGATGATGGTTCTACCCGAGGCTGAAAAGTATAAATTCTTGCCTAGGCGCTAATCTCTCCCGGGCTACCATGAAACTCAAGTCTTGTCAATGTTCAAAACTCTTGCGTTAATGATGCTGCTGGGTGAGGTTTGAATCGTAGTCAGGTAGCGACTCTCCGGAAAAACTTCCAATAGCAGTTGCTTGGTGTCGTATATTACTGTGCAGTGGCGCCGTGAGAATAACGCTTTAGAAAACCAAGAAAACAAGTTCAAAATATATTTCAAGCACGAATCTAAATTTAAACGGCAATATACTCGAAATTCCAATTTAAACTCGCCTTTAATGCGAGACTTGAATTTATCTTTGCGCAAGCCTTAATTGAGCGGCGTCGCAGAGGAGAAAGTGAAAGAAACAGAATCAGATGAATGCCCATGGTGAAGAAGACAATCCCCAATCTCAAAATGCATCCATTTGAAACCACTCTAATGGGAGTGTTGAAAGGAGTTGCTGAGTATTTTGACATAGCTGTAAGCGATGCTTGGCTGTTTGGAGGGTCTGGACATGCCTTCCTCATAAACATTCATGAAAAGCTTTGGCCAAGTGGCCCGTACGTCTGGAAATACGATGCCTTCTACAAACTGGTGAGAAACCTTGGAATCTCAATGAAGGATCCTTAATAATTCTGCTTTTTTTCTGTTGATTCCCGCACCTTATAATCCGTCTACATTTCAGCATCGACCAATTATGAAAGAGTTACCTATTTTGTTAAGTGTATTTCTTTAGGCCATGTGCGTTTAGGATGCAAATCCTCCCAATAAGGTATCGCTGTATAGATATCAAAGATACGTTTCAATTCTGCAACTGGTTGTGCGTGTTCGTCTACCCTCAGATCAATGTATGGATATTCTTCATCTTTGACAACCAAAAGCGCTGCCGATACCTTACCGCGCCGGTCTCCACCCACAGCTTCGCCAGTCTCCAGCGCCACTAGAAGTCGCCTACCAAGGGAACCTTGTGCCTTCTCAAAGGCTTCAGCCATTGCTTGAATAGTTTTCTTGTTAACGAGCAAATTTCCAGCTACAACATAGCCTTTTCCCTTGTAATGTCCCTTGATCGGCTGAACTTGTTTTCCGGTGAAGGCTGCAGCATTGCCGTGCGCATCTACAATGCTGAGCTGGCGTTTCTCCTTGTCAGCGTCAACTCCGAGCAATTGCTCTAGTACTTCAGCTGGCGACAAATTTTGCTCGAGAAGGTTCAGTCCATCAATACCAAAGTAAGGATTCGACCATGCCTGAGTAGCGATTGCTCCAATTCGAGCCTTCGCAAAAGGATTAACTGCTCCCACGGCAGGAATGGCCGTAGAGACTGCTATGCCGAGCTCGCCAGTCTGTTGACAATGGGCAACAATCGAAAAAGTCGTCAAGTTCATATGCGACCTTTGACTTAGTTTAAGGATCTTTTTCAACTTGCTGAAGCGGTAAACTCTCTTTCCATTTGTTTTAGTCTCGCATTTACTGTTTGCCATAAAGATCTATAACAGCATAAGGGTTTCAAAAAATAAGGTTTACTTGTTTTGAGCTTCTTTCCTCTTTTCTGTTTCCCCTCCGTAATCTTCGTCATATTTTTGTCTACAACTTATCATAATTTGAAGAGTTGCTCGACCTTGATTTTTTGAAGCCTTTTTATTCCTTACGCTCTAAGTGATTAAAGATGTGGGAAGAGTATTATTTCGTCTTGCATCAACTGCCAGATTGGCTCAAGAAACCTGTTTCCTTTATTGTGGAGTCTTTATCTCTTTTCAAAGAATCTGGGGCTCGAATATTTCTTGACCTAGGATGCGGCGTGGGCAGGAATGCGATTTACTTGGGTAAAGAAGGGTTTGATGTTATTGGAGTCGACATTTCGCGGAGTGCCTTGAAGAAAGCTAAGGCATGGTCTAAGATTGAGTGTGTTCCAAATGTAATGGTTTTGCGTGCATCAATGACCAATCTACCATTCGTTAGACAAGCCTTTCATGCTGTGATAAGTGTAAGTGTTATCCATCATGCTCTAAAGAAAGACATTAAAAAAACAATAGAAGAGATCAGCAGAGTCTTGATAGACAATGGTCATTTCCTAGCCAATCTCTTGTCTGATAAGGATTATCGATATGGCATAGGTGAAAAACTTGAAAATGGAACATTCCGCATTCTGGAGAATCTCGAAGGAGCGCAATTTGAAGAAGTGCATCACTTCTTCTCAGAGAAAGAAATTCTCACTCTTCTGGCAGGCTTTGAGAAGATCCGCGTAGAACCTATTCAAAGCGAGTTCGAAAAGCCGCATAAGTATTGGAAGGCAATCGCCATCAAATGATAGAGTGGGTATGTGTGCGCGGGCTATTCGTTTGGACCGAACCCTTTTGGATATAAGTGCCGTCGGACTTATCGCAGACTGTTCAGAAATCATAATAGGAACATAACATGCTGGCAAAAATTCTCGAGCTCTCGCCTTCATAGCGAAAATGCTAGTAAGACATAGCTTATCTGAGAGCGATTTGATTAATTTTTACTCCGAATATGATAGTATGCAGAGAAAGCTTGAACTGAGTGTTTGAAGGTTTCCGCGCCTTCGACTTGCATTTTTAGCGCTCAAATCGAACTTCTTTATCCAATATAACCCGAAACACGTTTTAAATGGTAAAATGGCGCCGGCGAAGGGATTTGAACCCTTGAGGCGCAAAGCGCCACCAGCGCAGATTACCACTTCTGAACCGAATCGACCCTCAACATCCAAGAAGTCACTATTACTGTTTCCAAGCGAAAGTTAAGAGCATCTGAGAAGTTGTTATGGCAAACCCTTCAGAGTCAACAACAACTTCAACACATTTCTCTGTACACCAGCACTTGTTGATGACACTAAGAGCGATTGGGCATCAACACCCACACACAGCCAAACACTCAAGAAGTTATTATTACTGTTTCTAAGCGAAAGTTAATGACACATGAAACACACAGCCCGCAGCCGACTCCAGCCAACATAGAAGAAGTTGTACAGCACAGTTCAGCGTGTACAACTACAACTATCCACACCCAAGCCCAGACCCATAGCCACAGCCATACTAGGACGTCATCGTCACTAGGAACAGTTTGACGACGACGCCCACACAGCCACTCGCAACGTGATGATGACGACAACACAGCGTGACCACTTCATCACACACACAGCCTCCAGCCACCCCCAGGCACAACAATGGTAGAAGAAGGCTAAAGGGAAAAACCGCCTTCTTCCTCAGAAATTCTCTTCCCCGCAAAGCCCTAACCCAACTCAACATACCCCGAACACCATGAAGACCATCATCAAACCGCACCACAAAGTATGTTAAAACGCACCACAAAACATGCAGAAACGCACCACAAAACACGAGCAAACAGCGCCCAAAACACCATACAGAAACCAAAACAACACTAGAAACACAAACAGATCCCAACCTCAGAAACCACAAAAAATTTTTCACAGCACATACTAAACCCCCAAGACAACTCAACATCCAACAAGGCAAAGTTTAAATAAAATACCCCAGTCCTCATAGATAGCCCAAATACACAACGGACACTAAACTATGTCAGCTAGGGAATTCCGACACATCGTTCGACTGGTAGGCACCGATCTAGATGGCACACTCAAAGTCAACTACGCCCTAGCAAACGTAAACGGAATAGGCATAACACTAGCCAACGCCATAACCAGAAAAGCCAACATAAACCCACAAGCACGCATAGGCTTCCTCACAGAGATAGACACAGAAAAACTAGAAGACGCCATAACCAACCCAACAAAATACGGCATCCCCCCATGGATGCTCAACCGACCCAAAGACCTCGACACAGGAAAAGACCTACACCTAATCGGCGCCGACCTCACCCTAAAAATCAAAACCGACATAGAAGAAATGAAGAACCTCAAATCATGGCGAGGATACCGCCACGCCTATGGACTACGAGTCCGAGGACAACGCACAAGAACCACAGGCAGATCAGGCAAAGCCATGGGAGTAAAGAAGAAAGAACTAATCAGACGGGAGGCGCCTGCATAGGATGGGCGACCCCAGAAAACAACGGAAAAAATATGAGACTCCCCGTTTCCCATGGCGGACAGACATCCTTCAAACCGAACTCCGAATGCTGGGACAATACGGGCTTAGAAACAAGAGAGAACTCTGGCGACACAAGACGACGTTGTCAAGGTTCAGAGAAATCGCCCGTTCAGTCGCTGGCATGCCAGAGGAAGAACGTAGGACACTGGAGAAGCAACTTCTTGTACGACTCAATCGTTTAGGCATCCTGTCTGAGACGGCAGTGCTTGACGACGTGTTGGACCTAGCTCTGGAGAGCATCTTGGAACGCAGACTACAAACCCTTGTCTTTAACAAAGACCTAGCAAAATCAATCTATCAAGCGAGGCAACTCATTACACACGGGCACATTGCGATTGACGGAAGACGTGTTCCATCACCAAGTTATCTAGTCTTACGAGACGAAGAAGCTAAAATCACGTATGCGCTAACTAGCAGCCTATCTAACCCGAATCACCCAGTTAGGGAATCAATAAGCTCGGTCGGCGAGCCAAAGCCACAACCCACCCTTCAAGGCTCCCGACGAAGAGGAAGAACAGGGGAACGGGCTTGAGCAAAAAGACCGACAAATGGGCAATCGTTCACATCTACAGCTCATACAACAACACTCATGTTCATGTGACCGATTTGTCCGGGGCTGAAACAATAGCTCGAACCAGTGGAGGAATGTTTGTCAAGCAAGATAGACTTGAATCCTCTACATATGCGGCGATGCGCTGTGCGTCTTATGCAGCCACCGTGGCCAAAGACAAGGGCATAACAGCCATACACATAAAAGTTCGAGCGCCAGGCGGCTCAGGTCCAAGAACACCAGGCCCAGGAGCCCAAGCTGCAATCCGTGCAATGGCAAGAGCTGGATTCCGCATCGGACGCATAGAAGAGGTCACGCCGGTTCCGCATGACGGAACGAGGAGAAAGGGCGGGCGCAGAGGGCGCAGGGTCTAAACGGAAGGAGCGATTCATAGTGCAAGTCAAAGTGGTGGACAGAAACGAGTCGTCTGCGCGGCTAATAATCGAGGGTGTTGACGTAGCTTTAATGAATGCGCTCCGCCGAATTATGGTCGCTGAAGTTCCATCTATGGCAATCGACGAAGTTGTGGTTATTGAAAATTCGTCAATGTTGCATGATGAAATATTGGCTCACAGGCTTGGTTTGATTCCGCTCGCAACCGATTTGGATTCATACAACCTCCCAGAAGAGTGTTCGTGCAAAAGCGAGATGGGCTGCAACCTTTGTCGCGTGTCTTTGACACTAGATGTTGAAGCAGGTGAAAACGTGAAAACCGTCTATTCGGGCGACTTGGTGTCAGAAAACCCCAATGTCAGACCTGTGAGCGAGACGGTACCAATTGTGAAGTTGGCGCCGGACCAACGGCTGAAAATAGAGGCGTATGCGCGGCTTGGCAAGGGAGAAAAACACGCCAAGTGGCAACCTGTGTCAGTCTGCACTTACCGGCATTTCCCAAAGGTGAAGATAAATGAGAAGGAGTGCGACTCGTGTGGCAAGTGTGTGGACATTTGTCCAAAGCGGGTGCTCTCAATATCAGAGGGTGGAAAAAAACTCGAGCTTGGTAACATAGCTGAATGCACCGTCTGCAAAGACTGTGTTGATGTCTGTCCGAAGAGTCCACCTGCGATAGAAGTGGCTTGGGACAAAGAGGTGTTTGTTTTGGATGTTGAGTCTTCAGGCGCGTTGCCAGTTGAGCGAATAATATTCGAGGCCGTGAAGATACTTGACAGAAAGTTTGAGTCTTTCTTGGAACGGTTGGCTGTGAGGAAGGATGAGGCAACTCAAGTCGCAGAATCCTGAACTCCTAACACTTGTTCGTTCACTGAGGAAGAAGGCTCACGAGAACGACGCTGCAATCTGGCGAAACGTAGCTGAGGAGCTGTCCTCATCAAGTCGGAAGAGAGCCACTGTAAACCTGAGTCGACTAAACCGATACACGAAGGATAAAGAGACGGTGGTTGTTCCCGGTAAGGTCTTAGGCGTGGGTAAGCTTGAGCATCCAATAACTGTGGCTGCTTTTGCCTTTTCAAAACAGGCCCGCACGAAGATTTCCCATGCAAAAGGCAGGTGCGTGTCTATATTGGAGTTGGTTAAGGGCAACCCTAAAGGCAGCAATGTCAGAATAATGAAGTGAAAGGCCATGAAAGTAGCTGAAGAGCAACCGAGCACGGTGATTGACGCTTCAGGTTTGATTCTGGGGCGAATGGCAAGCATAGTTGCTAAACGGCTGCTGTCAGGTGAACCCATAATCATAGTGAACGCCGAAAAAGCGGCAATATCCGGCAAACGACTCAGCCGACTGAAAGATGCAAAAGCCTTCTTAGATATTGGGCATCCAGGCAAAGGTCCATTTCATCCGAGACGACCTGATCAGATTTTGCGAAAAACCGTAAAGGGCATGCTTCCAAGCAGGCAACCAAAAGGCGAGGCAGCTTTGAGACGCCTGCGAGTCTTCTTGGGAGTGCCCCCTGAATTAAGCAATACGGAGTTCAGCACTATTCCACAAGTCCACGTAAGCAAGCTGAAGTGTCCTTACATGACTGTTGGCGAACTTGCCAAAGAAATAGGATACAAACCTCTTGGTGAATAACATTGTCGAGTTCAACCAAAGTCCTACTGACCAGCGGCAAGAGAAAGACTGCCGTCGCACGGGCAACTGTGAAAGCTGGCAAGGGCAGAGTCCGCATAAACAATGTGCCAGTAGAGATTCATGAACCGAAAATCGCCAGAGACAAGATCTTGGAGCCACTACTGCTAACTAGCGACAGCGTCTGGAGGCAGCTAGACATTGACATTAAGGTCTCTGGCGGAGGCTTTCAGGGTCAAGCTGAAGCCGCGCGCACGGCTCTTGCTAGAGCGCTGTCTCGTTGGACGAAAAGCACACATCTGCAAACTTTGTTTACAGAGTATGATCGAACTCTCGTTGCTGGGGATCCACGTCGGCGAGAGCCTAAGAAGCCAGGCGGCCCAGGAGCTCGGGCGAAAGATCAGAAAAGCTATCGTTAGTCAATGCGTTCATTCTGCGCTTTGATCAGGTTTATCGTGGAAAACTTTTCGAATGTGTTTCCATAGAACATTGCTGGCGGCTTTCTGATATGGATTTTGACTGTTTATTTCGATTTAACAAATCTATTATAAAATGCTGACATTAGCAAGAAGGTATGGCTTGGCTTTGTGTTGTCATGTCAAACCATTTCTTAGCCTTGACTTTCGTTTATGGAGTGGGTCAGCTAGGCCTCGCTTTCATGAGGGTTTTTTCAAATCTGACATTTTCCCTGACTAGTATCAATGCTTTTGGTTATTTTGCATCTCGAATCGGGTCAGAAGCCCGCCGGAGAGAACTCAAGTGAGAAAAGAAGCAAATATCATTGAATGTAGACAGGAAAAGAAGATAGACTTTGACAAGCTGGCGAAAATCAAGACAGAACATGACGTGTCGGAAGACGATGGAGAGATCCGAGTCTTTGGAGTCAGAGCAGTGACAACAAATCCCGTCTCCGCCTGTGAGAAAATAGACAAGATGTTCGGAACGGGGGGCGAAGCCATAATTCATTATATGTGGTTTGAATCTGGGCACAGCCTCTTTGACGACATGATAAAATCCAATGAGGACAAAAGTGAAGACCAACTGCTTAAGTCTCTTGTCAATCTGCAGCCGCGCATAGGTTGGGGCAGGCTCAGTCTGAGAATCATTCAAGCTGAGCCGCCGCTGGTTCACGTCAAAGTCAAAAACCCACCAGTAAAATCCATTAAGGGTTCTTCAAAGCAGATGATAGGGTCGTTCTGGGCAGGGGTTCTATCAAGACACTTCAGCTGCCCGTTGACCTGCAAAGACTTCCTGTATGACTCTGACAAGGATGAGTTCTCCTGCACGATCACAACGTAGAACAGGGCAAGTATATGGAGGTCACGTGAAGGAAAAATAAGGTTTAGGACAGAAGCCCTGCATTGGCTGAGTAAGCTGAGGAGAAAAATGCCAAAGAATCATAGAATAGATAGATCCGAGGTCTTTCGAGACCATCGTACAGAGCTGATTCTCGGCAAATTCCTCAGCGGCGAGATTACAAGACTAGATCCTGTGTTTGAGCCCAAATATGGTTACACGTATCCGATAATTGAAAAAGTAGTTGGCGACCCCACTGAATCAAGAGCTTTCCTAAACCGCCTACATGAAAGCGGTGTTCTAAAACGCGAGATTTTTGACAAGGAAATCGGTTGCCCAAAGTGCAGCTCAGGTAACGTTTCGATTAGGTATTGCTGCCCCTACTGCAGGTCATTTAACGTGAGGAAGAGTTCTCTCATTGAACATATTCAATGTGGCTACATTGACGTGGAAGACCGCTTCAGACAAAACGATAGATTGATCTGCCCCCGGTGTCGCAACGAATTGACCAGGCCTGACGTAAACTACAGAAAAGCCGGTGTCTGGTGTGCCTGTCAGGACTGCGGCAAGAACTTTGACATTCCAGTTCCTTCTCATTTCTGCCGCGAGTGCAGAAATGTCTTCACTTTTGAAGACTCAGTCTACCGAGATGTCTACTCCTATACTCTGAATGAAGACGTAATGAAAGCGGTTGGAGTAGGTTATATTCTGGTCGCACCGATACGCGAATTCTTCCAAAGCCAAGGCTTCCGAGTTGAAAGCCCAGGCTTTCTCAAAGGCAAGTCAGGCGCTAGCCATATGTTCGACATAGCAGCGTCGAAAGGCGAAATTTCACGATACGTTATTGTGGTCGATTTGGCAACATCTCCTGAAGATGTTGTTTCAGAGCAGTCAATGATCGCCATGTTCGCCAAAGTTTATGATGTTATGCCGGATAAGGCCTATTTGATTGCTATTCCTCGGATGAGTGAGAATGGTCGAAAACTTGCCAACTTGTACAAGATTGAGCTTGTCGAAGCCAAGAATCAAAAGGAAGCAATGAGAGCATTAGAGACCAGCCTTGTCGGAGCTCCCGTTCAAGCCCCAAGATAAATCGCTACGTTCCCTCTGTCGGTCACCATTTTGACTTTGTAGAAACCGTCGGGTAAACTGATGTCGCCTCGTACGTAAGTGCACAGTTCTCCAGAGTTAACATAGATTTCCGCATCATAGCGTTTATGAATCGTTGAGTTGATAATCCAGATTGAAACTATGTGTGTAGTCAGGGAACCCTCATTTCTTAGACTGAAGAGGGTTCCATTTGTCTTAATTCTGACGCCGATAAAGTCTACGTTGATCGTTGTTTGAGTACTGTCAGGTTGACCGTCTTGCAGTTTCACGTATATTCTGCCGTTGTCGGCTACATAGCTGCGCCATTTATCGCTTATGTTAAGAGCGTAGTTATCCCAGCCAAGTGTAGGAGTGTGTCCAGCTGTGTTGTTGAAGCCGAAATCGCTGTAGGTCATCGAGGTCCAGTTGTATGATTTTATGTACCATCTTTCGCCTGTGTCGCTGGCTTGATAGCGCAGTGTTATTTCAACGGCTTGAATGTCTGCAAGCCGGTAGGTTGAGGTGTCGACGGTGAAGACTCCGTGCACATCAAGTCGTTGACTATTTGGAGTTGAATAGCTTACCAATACCCAGACTGCGGTCATTCTTATGTTTGAGGCTCCTGACCTTTGACTAGAAGCGCCTGCTTGCAGAGAGTTTATTTCAGTCCAAGTCCAAGCTGCTCCTGTGCTCGGGTTTGTGTTGTACTGCATAAACAGGTTCTGATAGATAGTTGTGAGCGCAAAGTTCGCTGATTCATAGTCAGCGTTATAGCTTCGTATTAGGGTCTTGATGTTTCCTGTTCCTGTGGAGACAAGTCGAGCTCTCACGTAGACGCGCACCGAGTTGATTGTTCCAGAGCCCATGGTGTTCTGCAGGTTGTAGGCTTCTCTCTTGGTTGATGCTGCATTGTTCTCAATGTAGGTGCCGTCGTCATCCGATGCTGCTTCATCGCACAGAGTCCAGTGAGCACTGCCTAGTGGAAACTCTGAAGGCCACTGGGAATACTGCCCAGGGCCGTTTGGCAAGAGGGTTTCCAGCAGAGAAGTTTGAGCGGCTTCGGAGAAGTTTTCCGACAAATCATTTATGGTTTCAGTGTCAATGTGGGTGCCGCTTATATGATTGCCTGAGCTGATTGCATATTCGTCCTGCGTGGCAAACCACGAGGAATTCGTGATGCTCGTTGCCTCGAGAATCCTAATATTCTCTTTGGTTCTCTCCCAGTCAAACTGGTTCATCTGATAGCTCCACAAGAAGACGTTTGAGACTATGGCTACGATGACGACTAGGCTGAGGGCTACTACTATTATGTTGCTTACTCCTCGTCGGTTTCTTCCAAGACTACGCGGGCGACCTGTAATATTCTGCAACTTGCGTCCCTCTGCCCGTTACAATCTTGATCTGATAGACCGTGTTCGCTGTCCAGATGTACGTCACGTTTAACCAACCATGTTCAAGCGGCTTTAAATGAAGGGAGTCGGATGACTGCTGTGTGGAGTCTATGTAAACAAGCTTGATGTCTATGGCTGTTTTGCCTGTGTTGCGCAAATACATGGCGACTGCATCGGTTCTAAACCAAACGTCTTCTACAATGAAACGTTCTCCCATGGCTTCGCGTAGGTTGCCTGTAATCACGTAGGTGGCGGTTATAGCAATCGACATGCCGGCGACAGCTATGGCCATGAGCAAGACGTTACTCAGAACAGGCGTGATGCCCCGTTTGTTTCGCCGCAGCTTCAGCATTTCTTTACCACCTAGATCAGTAGCTTAAGTGCGATGTAGCCTGAGGTTAGCAAAATTACGCTGTGTTTTAGACCTCCACTCACAGTTCCCTCACCCATCTTGCCTGCAACTAATCCGCTGAACAACGCTTGGACCACGCTCATATGGAAGAAGAGTCTTCTGGCTTCTTCGGATGAGAGCGAAGCCAAGTGCAAAACTGGTGAATCAGCCATTTGCACAAAAAAAGCTTTGAACAGCATTATGACCGTGAACAGGAACACAAAGAAAGCAACGTAAACGATTGCAATGTAAGGGCGTGTCTGCGTCTGGCGCTCTTTCTCAGCCGTCAAAGTTGATTCAACAAACTTCTCCAAAGGTTCAAACACCTGTTCTACATGTCCACCTGAACGACTTGCCTCAACCACCAACGGCACACTGCGCTTGGTCAAAGTGGTGCCGACGCGGTCGCTTAAAGACTGGAACACGTCTTCGAGCGATTTGCCCCAAGACATGTGCGCAACCATCCGCCGCAGTTCACTTGTCAATGGTCCATAACGACGCTTAGCCGCTTCCTCAACAGCCTGCGTTAACGTCATCCCGGTTTTCTCAGCTTGAACAATTGATCTGAAAAGGTCCGGCAGATGCTCGTCTATTGAGCGTCGCCAGCGATAGTCGACATAGTCAAGCACAGCTGCCGGGAACAGTGCAATGACTATAGCCAGCAGAACATATTCGTCGAAGATTGGTAGTCCCTGTAACCTTATAAAAGCGGTGATTAGGACAATGATTGCCAAGGCTAGCGAAACCGCCCATGAAACTCGTCTTTCCCATTGCTCAACCTTTGGCATCTGCCTATCTCACCGTTTGGGACAGATCATGTCAAGCATTATTAGGAAGATTATTGACCCAACTGGAATGCCTAGATATGTCAGCAGGGAGAGGAGTAGACGAGGATTAAGAAGTCCTGCTGTGCCTCCGCCAAGCACGGCCATAACCGCAAGCATCACAATCATTATGAGGGGGCCTGCGACCAAAAGAACCACGTAGAATTCGGCTAAAACGCCAAGTGTGTCCGCTAAACGCTGCAGCGCTATTTTCTTCAATCGCATATACTGCCTAGAACGTTCAGCGAAATATTTGGCAAGGTTTCCTCCGGAATGCATCGTGGCTATGAAGCCTTCAAGCAGTGCCTTGAATCTATCTGAAGGTGTTCTCTTAGACGCGGAGTCCATGGCGGAGATTATGTCAACTCCGAACAGTTCCACATCTCTAACAATGTGTCTTGCCTCTTGGCAGACCGCCAATGAGGGGTCTATTCTAGCCAGAGAACGGAACATTTGTGCGGGCGGCACTCCTGCACCAGCTAAGATAGAAAGGTAGCCTGCGCTGAACGGTAAGCCGTCTTCAAGATTCCGCTTTCTGCTGTCTGCCTTAATGATCGGGTAAAGGTAGAATCCAATGATTGAAAAAGCCATTGCGAAGACTGCTGCCCCAAAAGTGTAGACCAACGAAAGCAAAGGAGACAGCCCAAAGTACAAGAGCGCGACAAGTGGGACTATGATGCATACTGACGCAGCCGCGAGCAAAGTCGTTAGAAGTACCAGACTAACGTAGCCCTTGAAGCTTACTTTCATGCCTGACCTCAGCAGACTAGCATCCAAATCCTTGAAAAGCGGCAACAGTTTCACGGTCTTTTCCCCTAGGAGACGATAGGCAAAAATCTGAGGCTTAGAAGACTCGCTCTCAGATTCTCTCTTTGAGTTGTCAAAGTTATTTCTAAAAGACGATGAGTCGGTTCGGAGCACATTTCGCAGGCGCTGAAAAGCCTTTTTCAAATGCTCGATCACTGAATTGGCTTTCAATCAGAGACCAACCTTTGCCTTGTGATAGACCCTCATTGGGTCCGCATAGTATTCGCGAATCACACCAGCCACATCACTGTATCTTCGAATATTGTTTCTGGCCATCCATTCTAACACCATCTTTCTTCTGTGCAGTTCAGCTTGGATCTCTTGGGAACTAGAGCTCTGCTTTTTCATGATTCGCTCTAAAACGTAGCTTCGACCAAGATAGGCGAACGAGTCTGTTCCAGGTTTCCATCTAAACAGGTCGTTAGTTAGGATTTCCTGAGTTTTTAGATCTAGTCCCACCATTTCAGTTACTGCCAGAGCTCTTCGAACTGGTTTGCCTTCGATTTCTGTTCTTCCCTGTACGAGAACAATGTCAATCATGGTTAGCATGGACCTTGGTATGTTCATGGGCTCTGCCTCCAACCGATGGATGGCTGAGTTCACAGACTCAGCGTGAATGGTGCACATACCTAAGTGCCCAGTGGCCATGGCTTGAAAAAGCGTGTAAGCCTCTTCGCCTCGAACCTCGCCCACTATGATATAATCTGGCCTCTGTCGCACAGCCGCCTTCAGGAGATCAAACAGCGAAACCTCACCTGCATGCTTTTTCTGGCTGCCTGTGCGGGCTACGGAGGGAATCCAGTTCTCGTGGGGGAGGTTGAGTTCTGCGGTGTCTTCGACGCTGACGACTTTGAACTCTGGCTTGATGAACATTGAGAGGCAGTTGAGCGTGGTAGTTTTGCCGGTTGCAACACCACCAGCCACGAGCACTGAGGCTCGATTCTCTATCGCGTACCAGAAGTAAGCAGCCATTTCGGCTGACAACGTGTTGAATGTGATTAGGTCTGAAATAGTCAATGGATCTGCTCTGAATCGACGGATTGTGAAGGTGGAACCTCTTCTGGTAATTTCGCTTCCATACGTGAGTTGGATGCGACTGCCGTCCGGAAGCGAAGCGTCTAGCAAGGGAGAGGCTATTGAGATCTGTTTACCGGCCAAGAATGCCAGGCGGACTATGAACGAGTTCAGCTCGTCTGCACTTCTGTAAACTATGTTGGTTGGAAGAGACTCGTATTCCCGGTGCCAAACATAGATTGGAATGTTTACCCCGTCTGCCGAAATGTCTTCAATCATGCGGTCGCGCATCAAAGGGTCGATTTTGCCGTAGCCAACGTAATCGCGAACAATAAAGTACATCAGTTTTTCAACGGCTTCTTCTGGGATTTTCAGCTTGTAATTCTTGATTACCTGGACGACTTTGCGTTTGAGATATTGTGTAGCGTTTTCTTTGGTTTCTAGGTCTTTTATGCTGACGTCTAGTTCTTCCATTAAAAGTGTTTTGATTTCTTTGAGATGCTTCTGTTCTTCTCTCAGGAGCGTGGGCTCAATTACTTCGTAACGCATTTTTTGTGAGACAGGGTCTCGGATAACAGCTGCGTAAACATTCGGCTCAGCGATGGGATAGACTTCCCGAAAGACGGCTGACTTCTTCTCGGCGACATTGCCCACTTCGTGAGTCATTACTGCTTACGCTCCCCGAACAGGTTCTAGGTAGACAATGTATGGTCTCGTAAGAAATAATGTTCTGGAAACAGCTAATAAACTATATGGAGCATCGCTCTTTCCTATGGATTCTCAAATGCCGTTTTTTTGACTTGCCTCTAGAACTGGATATGACGAGTACTCTAGACAGCAGTTACGTTAGCCTTGGTCCTAATCACCGGTGTGTGTCCATATCCACCCCAGCTTCCAGCGACGACTAATTTGTCAGAAACCGCATTGACGTTTTTCAACATGTCAAGTAAGTTGTCTAAGACTCTAGATTTCTGAACGACGCCAACGATCTTGCCCCTCTCAACTCGATATAGGCCCATTCGCAAAACGCTGGTAAAGTCGCCTCGTGTTGGATTGGTCAGTCTGGTATAATGGAAACATTGAACCAGCAGTCCATCTCTTGTGTCTTCAATTATTTCGTCTCGTTTCCAGTCG
>Ga0315309_1001161_pt1 | contig 15751 bp, 13 predicted proteins | sample TDP4_MG_FD_203080 | JGI IMG/M metagenome (GOLD analysis project Ga0315309, IMG submission 203080) | Freshwater sediment microbial communities from Lake Towuti, South Sulawesi, Indonesia - TDP4 | ecosystem: Environmental > Aquatic > Freshwater > Lake > Sediment | place: Indonesia: South Sulawesi... | reverse complement strand
GGCGTCTTCAACGGTTTCACAACTGGTGCGCCGATATGTGTCATCACTATGAATAAAAGGGCTAGGCCTGGAGAGTACGAGTTGATCAAGGATACTCCTAGACCGGGACACGCAGACTATCCTGCTAGAATGAAGTATGGGGGGTATAACGATTACCGCGGTGGAGGCAGGTTCTCCGGTAGGATCACCGTTGCATTCGTAATGGCGGGCGCAATAGCCAAGAAGCTTCTGGACCTGATCGGCATAAAGGTTCTTGCGTTTACCCTTAAGATAGGATCTCTAAGAGTAGATACGCTCCCCACGGTCGAGCAGATCCAGGCTTACACCTACAAGAGTTCTGTTAGATGTCCCGACCTCAATTGTACTAAGAGCATGGAAGAAGCGATTAAAAAAGCTAGAAAACTAGGTGAGAGCTTAGGCGGGCTGGTAGAATGTCATGCCTTGAATGTTCCAGTCGGTGTCGGTGAACCGTTGTTTGACTCGCTGGACGCTGATATCGCCAAGCTCCTCTTTGATATACCCGCAGTTAAGGGCGTTGAATTTGGAGTGGGATTCAAAGCTTCTGAGTTGACCGGTTCACAGAATAATGATGCATACGCTATCAAGAACGGAAAGATTGTGACCTTGACCAATAATGCGGGTGGGATTCTAGGCGGACTATCTACAGGGATGCCTATAGTAGTCAGGGTCGCTTTCAAACCAACATCGTCGATCCCCCGAGAACAGAAGACGGTCAATCTGGAGAAGATGCGGGAAGAAGCGATTCAAGTCAAGGGAAGGCATGATCCTTGCGTAGTTCCTAAAGCTGTTCCAGTCGTTGAATCCGGAGTTGCAATCGTGTTAGCAGACCATATGCTTCGAGGAGGCTACATCCCGAGGGTCCTGTTGAGGAGATAAACTGTGAGAGAGCTTTCTTCGCTCAGAAGCAGAATAGATAAGATCGACCGAGAAATTCTTAACCTCTTAGAGAAGAGAGTTAAACTGGCTCGAAAGATTGGAGTTCTGAAAAAGAAAAAAAGACTGCCTATCATAGACGAAGGAAGAGAGGAGGATGTCTACGCAAGACTCTCTGAGAAAGCGAAAGCGCTAGGATTAGCTGTCTCAGACATAAGATCGATCTATAGAGAAATCATGAGGATGTGCACGAGGGTTCAGAGCCTCCAGAACGCAGAAGAAAAGATCACTATGCACCTAAGAGCGCGCAGCTCCGATAAAGCTCCCAACGTGGCCTTTCAAGGCGAGGTAGGCGCCTATAGCGAGCGAGCAGTTTTTCTGTTTTTCGGGCCAACTGCGTCAGTTAGGCCCTGTAAGAGCTTGCGCACAGTCTTTGAAACGATCGATAAGGGGGAGAGTGACTTCGGAGTCGTTCCAATAGAGAATTCATTGGAGGGTAGCGTCAACGAGACCTACGATCTGCTCCTAGATTCCAGCCTTCAAGTGAGCGGTGAGATAAATCTGAGAGTTGTCCACTGTTTGATAGCCAACCCAGAGACGCAATTGAGCGATATTAAAGTAGTGTACTCTCACCCTCAAGCTTTAGCTCAATGTAGACGTTTCTTAGAGACCTTGAATTGCGAAGTGGTCTCAACATACGATACAGCAGGCAGTGTGAAGATGATAAGAGACAAGAGGCTGGTAGATTCAGCTGCAATAGCGAGCGAAAAGGCAGCTGAGGTCTACGGCATGAAGATCATTAGAAAAGCTATAGAGGATAGCCCGAACAACTATACACGGTTCTTCGTTCTGTCGAAGGATGACGCTCCACCTTCGGGACGAGACAAGACCTCTATAATCTTCTCCGTTAAGCATTTGCCCGGCACGCTGTACGATGCGCTTCAGGAGTTCGCGGTTAGAAGTATCAACCTGACGAAAATTGAGTCTAGGCCAACCAAGCAGAACCCTTGGGAGTACAACTTCTACCTGGATTTTGAGGGGCATAGAAAGGACGCGATTTGTAAAGAGGCTTTGGAAGGCCTCAGGAAGAAGTCGACTTTCGTAAAGATCTTGGGCTCCTACCCAAGGGCGAGCTGAAGAGAAATGCTGTACGAGATGAACGAGAAGGTCATAAAGCTGGAGAGTGAAGGGAGGAAGATAGTCAAGCTCAACATAGGCGATCCTGATCAGGAGACTCCACGAGAGATAGTTGAGGCTGCATATGAGGCACTTCGAAAAGGAAGGACGAAGTACGGCTCCGGCGCTGGTGAGATGAAGCTTAGAGAAGCGCTCGCGAACATTCATAATGTTTCTCCGGATCAGATAGTGATTACACCCGGTTCAAAGTGGGCTGTTTTCGTAATAATGTACCTACTGCTTAAGAACGGCGGAAACGTCATTATCCCTACTCCCCACTGGACCGCATATGAGTTGATCGCGAAAAACCTTGGAGTGGAAGTGAGATTTCTTAGAACTGAAGTGGACTCTGGCTGGCAGATTAATATCAAGGAGTTAGGCAAGCTCATAGATGGACGGACGAAGTTGTTAATTCTATGTAATCCCAGTAATCCAACGAGCGTAGCCTTGAACGAAAGGAATCTCGAAGAGGTCATCTCTACGGTTGACGAGAGGTTCACGATCTTGTCAGACGAAGTGTATTCTGATATTAGCTTCGTGAAAACGAAGAGTATTCTGGACTTTAATGGCAATAATGCACTTGTGAAGAGTTTCTCCAAGACGTTCGCGATGACTGGATGGCGGATCGGCTACTCGGTCACGTCTGAGGAACTTGCCGAGAAAATAGTGAAGCTCAATTTTATGTCGGTGACAAACGTTCCAGTCTTCATTCAGGAGGCGGCTCTCAAGGCTCTGGAGCTGAGGGTACAGATTGCAGAGAAGATAAGGGAAGAGTATAGGCGTCGTGCTGATGTAGCATGTAGAGTTCTGTCAAAGACTAGGCTTCGGTTCATTAGACCCGACGCGCCGTTCTACATTTTTCCGAAGTATGAAAACCTCGATTCCGAGAGATTCGCCCTCAATCTCCTTGATCAGGGAGTAGCTGTGACCCCTGGAACCGCTTTCGGCGACTATCGCGACCACTTCAGAATTGCGTTGACCGTACCGGAGCAAGAGATCTCGCGAGGTTTAGAAAGGATATGCCGTGGCATCGAGGAATCGCTATAATCGGCGCAGGTAGAATGGGCCGGTGGTTTGCAAGATTCTTTTCAAACGAGGGCATCCCGGTAACTGTTTCAGACGTCAGTGAAGAAGCGCTGAGAAAGGTGAGCAGGGAAGTTGACGTCTCTGTTATGGACAAGGCTTCTGCAGTCAGTCAAGCGAGTTCCGTACTGCTCGCCGTTCCGATAGACAGCTTCAAGAATGTAGTTCGGGAAACCTCCCGTTACCTGAAACCGCATCAAGCAGTGATGGATATCTGCTCGGTGAAGGAGGCTGCAGTCGCCATAATGCATGAGTACATTAACACTGGGACAGCTTTGGGAACGCATCCTCTCTTCGGCCCGGGAGCCGAGAAGATTGAAGGACAGGGATGGGTCTTAACGCCGACGAACACCAGAGAGAGAGAACTTGCGAAAGAGGTCGGGGGTTGGCTGGAGAAGAGAGGTGCGAAGGTCTACCTAATGTCTCCGAGGGAGCATGATCGATTAATGTCTTTAACTTTGGCGTTCCCGCACTTTGTAGGCTTGGTCGTATGCGACACATTGACTAGGTCCAGAAAGTTCAGGCAAGGGAAGAAGTTTGCTGGGCCGACCTATAAGCTACTGTTAATGCTAGCTGAGGCCGTCGCTTCTGAGGACCCAAACCTTTACGGGAGCATTCAGATGAACTTGCCTGAAGCTGAGGTGTTTCAAAAGTCATTCCTAGCGACCTCTGGGGAATGGTTGGATATCTTAGAGAAGGGGGAAATGTCGAAGTTCATGAGAAAGATGAGACGTCTGAAAGAGAGGCTAAAGAAACTCGATCCCAACTACTCGATCTCTTACACTGCTATGTACCAATTAATCGACAAAATCGAATCCTCGACGTCAGCGTTGTGACGCATAAATCGTATAAGAGATCGTTTAGTGTATACAGTGATTTAAGACATAGCTCAAAGGAGATAATTGGGCTAAAGGATAGAAACGCGTAAGCAGCATAGGGCCTCAAGAGCTTGAGAGAACCCTAAGCTTCCTCTCGATCTGGATTAGATTTATCTTCATACTTCTCATACAGTCTAGGGAAATATCTGCTTTCCAGGTATACTGGCGAAGGTCTTTAAAGGATCGTTTGGTTATGGTCTCGGCGAATATCCTCAAGGTTGTTGGCTACGTTGCTTGCGTAGTTATCGTAGCACTTCTCTCCATCTATTTCAAGCTGAATTTTCAGCAGGCAATCTCTATGACAATTTTTCTAGCCATAATCCTAGGCGCGATAACGTATTGGAGGCTTAGGCTTGCCTTCGCTACAGCTGGAGTTGCGATAATGTTCTTTATGGGAGTCCTAGACATTCCCCACCTTTTGAATTACGCCCACTTCGACGTAATCGTCTTCCTCATGGGGATGATGACCGTTGTAGGCTTCCTCGATGATAGAGGCTTCTTCGAGTACCTCCTAGAGAAGATTATGAAGGTCTTCAGCCGAAGCGGTACTATGCTTTTCGCAGGTCTCCTCGTAATTTCCACGCTTTTTGCAGCGCTTGTGGACGAGGTTACCTCCATCCTCTTCGTTACAGCCTTGACGCTCAGAATTACCAAACGCTACAATCTAGATCCTTTGCCCATGGTGATAGCCACAGTTATGGCCACCAATGTTGGAAGCAGCTACACTGTCATAGGGAACCCAATAGGCGTCCTCTTAGCCTTCGAGGGGAAACTAACCTTCATAGATTTCATCCATTGGGCTATACCTGTAGGCGTAGCCGCCCTAGTTCTAACAATAGCCCTAGCTCTACTCTACTGGAAACCCTACGTTCACGCCTTGAACGTTGGAATGAAAAATGCGCCCGAAGTTGGAAAAACCGATGAACCCCCATCGTCTAGGTCTATGCGCGTCCCATGGATAGTCTTCCTAGCAACGATAGGAGGGCTCGTGGTCCACCACCCGCTTGAAAACGCATTAAGTCTCTCGACGAACAGCCTTCTCCTCGCGGTTCCCGTAATCATGGCTGGGATCTCCCTTTTTTTAAGCGGAGAAAGAGCCAGACATATCTTCGAGACCAAGATCGAATGGTGGAGCCTCGCCTTCTTCATATTCTTCTTCACATCTGTCGGAACTCTAGCCTTCACAGGGATAACGGATTTGATAGCTCAAAGCGTACTAAGGTTCGCCGGCGTAAGCACGGTTTCGATAACGGTAATGCTTACATGGGTCGCCGGCGGGCTGAGCGCCTTCATGGATAACATCCTTGCAGTCGCAACTCTTACAACGATAGTTCACAGCCTTGAGAAAGTAGGCTACGACATGTTTCCATCCTATTGGGGCATTCTCTTCGGAGCCTGCTACCTCGGAAACCTGACCATGATAGGGAGCACAGCCAACATAGTGGCGCTCGGAATCTTAGAGAAGGAGCGTAAGAGATTCATAAACTTCATAGACTGGCTCAAACCAGGGCTGGCGATAGCCGTGCCTGAACTGCTCCTTGCGACGCTTCTAGTATATTTGCAGCATTTCTTAGCTTGAGTCTTCAGAGAATCTTCACCCTGAAGGCTCTTTGCCTTGTATGCTTTGGTCTCTATAGGTTTTCTCCTGTCTCCTTTGCGAATTCCGCTAGAAGCTGCTTCTGACGTTGAGAGAGCTTAGTGGGTGTTCTGACAACAACTCTCACGAGTTCATCTCCTCTCCCGTACCCGTCAACTTCAGGTAGGCCTTTCCCTCTCAAGCGGAAGATTGTTCCAGTTTGAGTGCCAGCCGGGATTTTCATCTTCGCTTTGCTCTCTAAGGTCGGGACTTCTATCTCCGCGCCCAAGGCTGCTTGAGCAAACCCGATTGGGGCTTCGCAGAGGATGTCGCTTCCGTCTCTCTCGAAGATGTGGTGAGGCCTCACGTGGACGACGACGTATAGGTCTCCGGGTGGGCCGCCGCGTACTCCAGCCTCCCCTTCTCCGCTGAGCCTGAGTGAGGTTCCTGTCTCGATGCCCGCTGGTATTCTTACACTGATCTTCCTAGTCTTCTCTACGGTTCCTATTCCACGGCAATTCTTGCAGGGCGACTCTATAATGGTCCCCTTTCTTCTACATCTATCGCATGGCTCTATTCTCACGAATCTAGCGAATCCTGATGTTCGAGTGTACTGGATTTGGCCTGTTCCATTGCATCTTGAGCATCTCGTCGGCTTGGTCCCTGGCGCTGCTCCTGAACCGTTGCATTCGCTGCACTTCTCTGTTCTAGGGACCTCTATCTGAGTCTTCAATCCAGAACCGACTTGTTCAAGTGTGATCTCCAAGTCGTATCTCAAATCGCCTCCTTTCTCAGGGCCGTAAGGTCTTCTCTCTCTTCTCCCGAAGAACATGTCGAATATGCTTTCGAAACCTCTGAATCCGAAGCCGAGGTCTCTGAAGATGCTTTCGAAGTCTACTCCTCTGAAGATGTCTTCACGACTGTATCTCCCATCTATCCCTGCATGGCCGAACTGGTTGTACTGCATTCGTTTCTCATCATCCGAGAGGACAGCGTATGCTTCAGAGATCTCCTTGAACTTCTCTTCAGCATCAGGGGATTTGTTCCGGTCCGGATGGTATTGGAGAGCAAGCTTCCTATAGGCGTCCTTGATCTTCTCTTTGGAGGCGTCTCTGGATACGCCCAAAACTTCGTAGTAGTCTCTTTTCTCCATTACAGTTCAACCGGTCGGAGAGGATAGGGAGAAGAATCCGGCTTACTTCTTCTCCTCGTCCTCCACTTTATATTCTGCGTCGACTACCTTCCCTTTCTCTTTCTCAGGAGGCTTCTCCTCTTTCTTCTCTTCAGGCTTTACTTTGGCGTATTGTTGAGCCGCCTGCTGATAGATTACTGTACCGACCTCTTGAAGAACCTTCGCTAACTCATCGTTCTTCTGCTTTATCTTGCCGACGTCTTCGCCTTTCAGGGCTTCACGCAATTCGCCTATAGCCTTCTCGATCTTCTCGATATCGGCCTTACCGAGCTTCGACTCAAAATCCTTCTTCGTCTTCTCAGCTGTGTAGATAATCGATTCAGCGTTGTTTCTTGTTTCAGCCTCCTCCTTCCTCTTCCTATCTTGCTCAGCGAACTGCTCAGCCTCTTTGACCATCCTGTTCTTCTGCTCCTCTGTCAGCTTGGTCGATGCTGTTATCGTTATCTTCTGCTCATTTCCGGAGGCAAGATCTTTCGCGGATACATTCAGGATGCCGTTCGCGTCTATGTCGAATGTCACCTCGATTTGAGGGACGCCTCTAGGAGCTGGGGGTATACCCGCCAAGTTGAACATGCCCAGCGAAACATTGTCAGCAGCCATCGGTCTTTCACCTTGAAGCACATGGATGGTTACAGTCGTTTGGAAGTCTGAGGCTGTTGTGAAGATCTGGCTCTTCCTGGTCGGTATCGTAGTGTTTCTCTCTATCAGCCTTGTATGTATGCCTCCGAGAGTCTCAACCCCAAGGGACAGAGGTGTCACATCGAGGAGAACTATCTCCTCTTTGACCTCACCCGATAGAACACCGGCTTGGATTGCGGCACCAACAGCAACGCACTCCATCGGGTCTACTCCGCGCTCAGCCTGTTTGCCCAAGGTCTCTTCGACGAACTTTCTCACAAGGGGCATACGGGTTTGGCCGCCGATGAGTATGATCTTATCTATATCTTTCGGCTCCAGCTTCGCATCCGCGATAACTCTCATTATGGGCTCCGATACACGCTCGACGATCGGCAGCGCCAACTCCTCAAGTTTAGCTCGAGTCAAGGTCGTGTGGAGGTGCTTAGGCCCTGTAGCATCTGAAGCTATGAAAGGCAAGTCCACATCCGTCGTCACCAGTGTCGAGAGCTCTATCTTCGCTTTCTCAGCCGCTTCCTTCAAACGCATCATAGCCATCTTGTCTTTTCGGAGGTCTATTCCTGTCTGTTTCTGAAACTCGTTCGCTAGATACTCCATGACGATGTTGTCTATGTCCGCGCCTCCTGTCTCGGTGTCTCCGCTTGTCGCAAGTACCTCGAACACGCCTTTCCCGAAGTCCATCACTGTTACGTCGTGCGTTCCCCCTCCGAAGCTGAAGACCAGTATCTTCTGCTCTTTCTCAAGTTTGTCTATCCCATATGCGAGAGACGCAGCGGTCGGCTCGTTTATGATTCTAACGACTTGTAGTCCAGCTATCTCCCCAGCGTCCTTCGTAGCTTGCCTTTGATTGTCATTGAAGTGGGCTGGAGCGGTTATAACAGCCTTCTCAACCTTCTCGCCCAAGAAGGTTTCAGCATCTCTCTTTATCTTCTGAAGTACGAAGGCTGAGATCTGTTGAGGAGTATAATCCTTACCGAAGACTCTGACCTTGTATTCTGTTCCCATCTTACGCTTTATCTCGAATACGGTCCCTTCAGGATTCGCTGCTGCCTGCCTCTTTGCAGGCTCTCCAACCAGCAGTTGACCGTCCTTCGTGAAAGCTACAACTGATGGAAACATCTTGCCTGCGATCGTCGGGCCTTCAGCACTCGGAACAACCACCGGTCTTCCAGCTTCAACCACAGCCGCAGCGGAGTTAGTTGTTCCTAAGTCGATACCAAGTATCTTGGGCATAGCTACTCTACACCTCTTATCTACTTAGTTTGTTCATCTTGAGTTGATACTGCGTGTTTCTTAGCAACTTCAACCATGCTTGGCCTAATCACTTTGCCGTTGAGCGAGTATCCTTTACGCAAAACGCGAACAATAATGTTTTCGGGATATTGATCTGTCTCAACGGTCGCGATAGCCTCGTGAAGTTCAGGATTCAGAGGCTTGCCAACTGCCTCAATCTGACTCAATCCTTCTTCAGCTAGAGTGGCTTGAAGCTCCTTCAGAACCATTTCTACACCACTTACAAGGGCCTCTTTATCACTCGAGTTCTTGCCAGCTTCAATCGCACGTTCCAGATCGTCGACTACACTCAGCAGCTTCACGATCAACTGTTCACTGCCGCGTTTAACAAGCTCCTCCTGCTCCCTCTTGACCCTCTTCTGATAGTTCTCAAAGTCCGCTTGCAGATACTTAAGCCGATTCAGATACTCGTCAGCCCGCTCCTTCTCCCGCTCAATAGCTTCCTTAAGCTTACCAGCCTCGAAGAATCGAAGAGTTGAAACTCCCCGCTCAACCTTTTCGTCAGACGACTTGCCAGATGAGGTTGACCCTGTCAAGCGTCCTTCACTCTATCCGAGATTTCTTAACGTTTAGTAAGTAATCCGCAAAAAAGAGAAGGATAAATACTTATCCCTTCGTTTTTCAAGTTAGCCATACGGTCTCAGCTACTTCCGTTTTCTAAAGAAATCTTTCTTTCCTCTCGTAATCTCAAACTCATCAGTCTCAATTTCAGGTTTAGCCCTCTGAACGGTGGCGGAGTCATTTGATTTTGACTCTCGAGTTCTAACCTGCATATCTACAAGTCTAATAGAAGACGAAGTATTGTCAGGGCTGATTTGATCGCCAAGGCATATGTTCAACCTAATGCGGTTGGAGATGCTCGCAGCCTGACAGCGGAATCTTTTTGATAAACGCTTCACTCGTTTTCTCAGTGGATGATTAGATGTCTTTTCGCATATCGAGGAGGCAGCTTCTCAAGTATTTGGCTGGGATTGGTGCAGTGACTGTCGGAGCCAGTATCGGTTCCCTCAAGATATCGGAGTTCATGAGGCATGAAGAAGACAAGATAGCGGTAGAAGGAGAATCGATTGAACTACCTGAGCCTAGGAAGAGGAGTAGCTTCTCGATAGAGGAAGCCATCGAGAGCAGACGCTCACGTAGATCTTATACAGACGACCCTGTTCTTCTCAACGACATTTCACAGCTCTGTTGGGCGGCTCAGGGGACAACTGAAGCAAAGTTGGGTTTTAGAGCTGCGCCTTCAGCCGGCGCGTTATATCCTCTAGAGATCTTTCTCACCGTCGGAAACTCGGATTTAGCACCAGGTGTCTACCACTATGCCTGCGGAGAGCATATTCTAGAGCGTGTGAAGGAGGGGGATTATCGGAAGCAGCTTTGTGAAGCTTCGCTAGGGCAGGAATGGGTGGAAAAAGGGGCTTTAGACTTCGTGATCACAGCTATCTACGATCGAACTATGGTTAAGTATGGGGAAAGAGGGAGAGAAAGATATGTGCCGATGGAGGCAGGGCATGTCGCAGAAAACATATACCTACAGGCGGAATCCCTAGGCCTAGCCACAGTCGCAATCGGAGCATTCTACGACGATGAAGTCCGAGAGGTGATCTCAGCGCCCAGCGAATATATTCCGCTCTACGTTATGCCCATAGGACATGTTAGACGATGAGACCGTCAGGTCATCGAATCTTGAAATAGAGAAAGTTAAAGATGTCTATCTTGTCTAAGAAAACTGAGGGAGGTGAAAGTTTGAGTCTGGAGTCGGCTGCGAACCTTTGCAGGGAAGCGGCTCTTGAGGTTCAGAAACAGAAGATTACGACTTCGGCAGGATTTATCACGCTTATAGCTGAGCAGGCGGGCGATATAGCGAAGGCATATTGGCATGAGGGTAGAGAAGCCGCAGACATACCAGAAGAGGTCACCGACATGATTGTAGTCGGCCTCTGCTATTTGAATTGGCTTGGATTGACAAACGAGAAGATCGAGAGATGTTTCCAGAATTCAGTCGCTAAACTTAAGCGGCATATGGAGATCCAAGCCTCAGAGATCGCTAGATCCACCCAATCTCAGAAGTATCAAAAAGGTTGACATACGCTGATCCTGAAGGACTGAGAGGAGAAGGCTATAGATTTAAACCTTCTATCTCGGCTTCCATGATGAGTCGCTTGAGCGTTCTCTTGGCCGTATGATGAGCAACGCGCTCTGAAAATAATCCTTGTTTAAGAGAAGAAGAGGGGTTTTGCGAGGATATCGACGATCTGGATCGCTAAATACTTATCTCCAAGCGGTTGCGTGTCAAATCTGTTGCCATGCTGGTGCTTCAAAGAGATGAGCCACCCTAGATTCATTCCCTGGTCAAAGGTCCAGTTGTGGAGTTGCAAAGCTTGCGGTGAATGCTGTAAATGGTTCAGTATACCTCTCACGCTGCATGAGTACGCCAAGATCAGCCAAACCTACGGTCATCATGCTTTCGCATTAGGTCTAGGCAAAGCGTATCTTAGAAAACGAGGCGATGAGAGATGTATATTCCAGTTCAGACTTGGTGGGAGATGGCTGTGCGGCCTACAAGCCGATAAGCCATACGTTTGTAGAATGTGGCCATTCACAGTCTCGAGGGGTCCTATCTACGGCAGATCTCAAGCAGCTCGATGGGATTGCCCCTATGGAAGAATATTCATATATGTCGACCCTAGATGCCCCATAATCACTTTCGGTAAACCGTCCGATCATCTTTTGAACAATGTCCTACCGGAATTCGTAGAAATGGCATTCAACAAGAGGACACTTCAGGAACATTCAACGTGTACACCACTAGGCTTCCAGCGGGATATTGCAGTGCCAACAACACTCGCTAGACCGCAGGAAGCCACTAATCTCAGATTACAAAGCCATGAGCGACATGAGTGAGCTGGACATTCTTCGAGACGGCAGATATGAATTCTTAGCAGTAGGAACTATGAATAGATTCGACGTTGAAGGAGCTCATTTGAGTCGGCTGCTAGGTTTTCCCGAAAGACTCTTTGTATACGATTTCCGAAAGCCGTTTCCTAGTCTTGGTCGGTATCATTGCCGGCACTCCTATGGGAAGTATCGAGATTACTCGGTGGGATCTAGGTATTCCCAAGAGTTTCTTGATGCGATCTGTACTCGCGCCCTTCTTTTCCTGCTACAGTGATCTCCGCACCTTCCTCTGTCAATCTGATGTTCGAATACCAAAATTCGAGGTCTTGATCTCCGTCGTCGACGAGTATCAGTACTTTCTTTCCCTTCAAGCTCATAGCCGTAACCAAATGAGAAAAAGGGCTCGCGTATCGATTAAACTCACTCTAACTACTCTTCGAGATTCACGATCAGCCTTGACATCTAATGAGGTGAAGATTATTGACAGGCATAACTATGCTCAGTCAGGGATCGCTTGTCTAAGACGCCTTTGCTCGGGTAAGCATCCACTTCGTAACGATGACTCGTCTAGGCTGTATGCTCGGCAGCTTTCAATCCTGATCCTGTCAATGGAATGACCACTTTCGCGCCTTCATCGATCTTGCCTTCTCTCTTCCAACGTTTCCATGCTGCATGCGCGACCGCTGAGCTGGGTTCAACATAGAAGCCTAGTCTAGCAAGCTCCTTCACGGATTCGAGAATCTCACTGTCTTCAGCCACTTCACAGTCGCCATCCCATCTTCTAAGCAGTTCTAGCATTTCGTCTTTGCGCGTTGGCTCCGTGCTTATTAGAGCGTCTGCCACAGTGTCAAGCCTTTCAGGCGGGATGTAGCTCAAGCCTTTGTATGCATGGTATATCGGTGAGACTTGGAGCGACTGTACAGCAACGATCTTCGGCATCGACTCGATGACATCGGACTCGACTAGATGAATGAAGCCTTTGTACAAGCCTATCAGGAGGCTTCCTGCTGAGGTTGGGCAGAAGACCACGTCAGGCGGATCCCATCTCATGGATTCTGCGATCTCGTATACTATAGTCTTAGTTCCTTCAGTGAAGTAGGGGTTCCAGATGTGGCTTGCGTAGAACGCGTTCTTGGCTTCTGCTTCAGTTGCGCTGGACAGATTCTTCCTCGTTCCAGCGATCTTTCTGACCTTTGCGCCGTAAGCCTCGATCTGAGCCAACTTCACCGCTTGCACTCTTTCAGGGACAAAGATCTCGCATTGAAGGTCTGCTCTTGCGCAGTAAGCTGCTATTGAAGCACCAGCATTACCCGATGAATCTTCGATAGCTCTATTGAAGCCCAAGCGTTTAGCTACTCCAATCGTATAAGAGATAAGAACAGTTGAACCTCTATCCTTGAATGAGCCTGTCGGGTTGACGTACTCTGACTTCACGAGAACATTGGGTTCCTGACGCTTGAGCTGAAGTAGAGGGGTTCCTCCTTCGCCTAGGCTTATGAGATCGGTCTCAGCAATTTCTGGAAGATATTCTCTGTATCGCCAGACCCCCCTTTCTTCCCTATCGATAAGGTTCTTGTTGAATCGCTTCTCTTGCTTCGATTCGAAGGGGCCTCCGCATAGGCATCTCCATTCAGCCTCACTCTGCCTAGGTCTTCCGCATTTGGTACAGTAGATCTCGAACAACTGTCTTAGCCCTACTCAACTGGAGATTGGACAATGATGCTTTTATCGTCTTCTTATCGTCTCATTAATCATCAAGATGCGGCTTTCTCAATTATCTAAGCGATTTTGGGAAAGGCAAGAAATCGATCGCGGATCCCCTTATTAACCACTTCTTTCCAAAGTCTGTCTAATCTTCTTGAGCTCCTCCAGAATCTGAGCGTTTAAATACTCAGCTTCCGCTGCTCTCGGCCCTGAGCTCTTCACCCCTGAGTATCCCGACTAGAGCAAATTGACAAAAGTATTTCCATTCTAGAAGCATATGGCGCCGGGAGAGGGATTTGAACCCTCGCGGCCCATGAAGGGCCACAGGCTAACTCTCAGCAGACTCAAGGCCTGCGCCACTAGACCTCCTCTCCACGAAGAGTTAGTCCACTCGGCCCACGGGATGGAGGATACGCGTCCTCACATAATCCCGGCAGTCGTTCCCGGCGCTGGCCAACAGCTTATTCGATTGAGCCTATCTTAAATCTTTACTCACTCTCGCTCTACAGATTCATCAAGCGATGTTTCGAGAGCGCTTCTATGGCTTCTCTTAGCCTGCAGTGAACATGTAGTCCGCTATGCCTTTTTCAGTCAAGTCCGCTAGAAAGCCTTTGAGTATCCCTTCTGTATACTCGCTACTTGGGTTTACACAGAGTGTCCTACCTATCTTGAAGGTTCCTTTAGACTCATGGATATGCCCGTGCAAGCCAAGCTGTGGCTGGTATCTCTCTATAGCTTGGCGAACGGCCTTGCTACCGACAGGGACCATCAATGGGCTTCCTCCTGGAGTGATAATAGGTCTCAACTCTTCATCCAGTTTAGGCGCTAGGTCTATTGTGGTACCGTAGGGTGGGCAGTGAAGGTTGAATATGCAGTTGTCCATAGCCTTAACTTTCGCCGCCATATCATCGATCTTCTTTAGAAGTTCTTCTTCAGTTATGTCTCTGGGGCATCTCCAAGGCGTTATATTTGAGTAGCCGCAGCTCATCATCTCATGATGCTCATCTATGGAGAAAACCTTTCCTTCTGGATAAACGGCGTAATCCGACTCTTCTAGTATTGAGTCGATGGAGTACTTGTCATCATTTCCAGCGGATATAAAGCATCGTATGCCAGTGTCCTTCAATCTGTCACTCGCTATCGTGAGCCATTTCTGAATCGATTCGCGCATGAGCTGATCGAAGATCTTCTCCAGCCTCGCTTGGTCAGCGCTTACCAACCTGATCTCTTCACTATCCGTAAGGTATGGGTAGTAACCTACATCTCGAATACGCCTCTCGAGCGAATCGAGTTCTCCACCTGGTTTGACGAAGTAGTCAGCGCCTAAGAACTTGGCTGAGTAAGTTCCATCCGGACGCTTAACAACAGGGATGAGCATCTTTCCTGTCAGGTCGCCACCGTAGATGAGAACATTCGCCTTGTAGAATCTTCCTGCATTGATGAACTTCATGAAGCACTTCTCTGAGCCGTGTATATCTGTCGCGAAGAAGATACGGGTCTTCGTCATAACGGTCTTCCTTTCACATCAATAGAATAGAAAGAAAGGTGGGGGTTTATCCCGCTACTCAGGCGGGATCTCCTTGAAAGAGAGTTCCAGCGGAATCTTTCCTCTATGGTATAGCCACGAGATCGCGTATATGATGAGGCCTACGATGAATACGCCGAAAGAGAATGCCACGGAGACTGGGTTTACAGCTCCTGAGATCGCAGGCATCATACCAGCGTATGCCATCCAAGCCGATAAGATGAGGCTGAGAACTGCCAAGACCGTTATCCAGTACACTCCTCCGATCTTAGCTCTAACTATGGAGGGCGCTGTCTCGAATATATCCTTCCGCCTATATGGAAAGACTATTCCCGAGATCGAAGCGATAGCAGTCGTTACGAACCATCCTGTAACTATGTAGACGAAGTAGCTGAGAACAGGTGTGAAGAGCCAGAGTGCTTGGAAGATTATGGTCAAGACGGTCACAAGGATCAACGCTACGTAAGGCGACCCAGTGCGGCTGTCGACTTTGGAGAGAGCTGTCGGGAGAACTCTGTCGAAGGACCAAGCGAACACCAGTCTAACGCTCGTGAAGATATAAGTGAGAATTGCACCCAAGGTCATCATCGACCAGCCGAAGAGAGCCAGCCCATAGACGAGTGGGCTCGATGTCGCGTACATGAAGAGGAACTGGAAGAATGGTATAGCGAATGGAAGCTGGTACGAAGGATCTCCTGTACCAGCTAGGTAAGCTATGCTCGTTACGAACTGAGCGCCCATCCCGTAGTATGTCGCTTGATAAACAGCCCATGTGATGATGCCGAAGATTGCAACAGCGCCGATGATAGCGATGAACTGAGCCTTCCTAACCTCCTTTATCTCCCCAGCGATGTAGACGGAGCAGTTGAAGCCCAAGAAGTTTATGACAGTGAATATTA
>Ga0315309_1001160_pt1 | contig 15757 bp, 19 predicted proteins | sample TDP4_MG_FD_203080 | JGI IMG/M metagenome (GOLD analysis project Ga0315309, IMG submission 203080) | Freshwater sediment microbial communities from Lake Towuti, South Sulawesi, Indonesia - TDP4 | ecosystem: Environmental > Aquatic > Freshwater > Lake > Sediment | place: Indonesia: South Sulawesi... | reverse complement strand
AGTTCTCGCCGTCTAGTGAAAGCCTTGAAGTCTTTCCTTATCAAAGCAGCTTCTAATGAGGAAAATCCAAGTTTTCCCAAGAGGCCGACCTTTGGAACATAAACTCCTCTGGAGACAGTTATTGCAGGCGGCTCATACAACCCGAATCTGGCGTTCAATCTAACTGCCACGTAGAAGAGGACAAGAATGAAGAGAAGGGAAGCTAGCGAAAAAATAATGGTTTGTGCCAGCATTCCACTAATAAAAGAAGCTAAGGCCAACCCTAACCAGACGTAGGGAATGAACCAAACCGCCTCTTGGGCACCTGCAACCATCTCAATGAGGGCGATGGAGCCAGCGCCAGACGTGAAGGCAAACCAAATCACGTAGAAGGCAATCAAGAAGAGTAGGGAGCCGAGGAACCTCACCCAAACAGCCGCCTTTCCAGAAGACTTGTAAACGGCTCCTATAAGCCGCACCTGCAAAACGCTGAAAACCTCTGTGGTTGTGCTAGCTAAGAAAGCGCTAGCCAATAAAGCTAAAATCGCGAAGGTGGCAAGAGGCAATTCTCCCAGAAAAATAGAGAAAACAGCTATTGCGGAACTGAACAAAATCATAGAAGCCAGGGGAAAACCGATAAGATGCGCCACGGTTGAGGCTAGGGTGTGCTCTTCCCACGTGATGGGCAGCCAGTAGGGAGGTTGGATAGAAGCCCTCACCCCGGTTCGTTGAATCTGGCCCATCATGGTGAAAACCAGGCTGTAAAGGAGGACTAGGGTGGGGAGGGATAGGAATAGGTAGCGGGCACTTTGATAAAACAAGCTCTTCAGTTCAGAGTCAGACAACCCATTATAGAAGCTTCCGGCAGCTAATCCGATCGCCAATCCCAGAATGCAGGCTCCCCCGTACAACAAGTACTCAAAAACCCTCCTTTCTCGAAACCTTCTTAGCCTTTGACCCCTAATCAGTCTTCCAGATTTTATGTCAACGCTTATAAGCCTAATAACGTTCTTCCAGTTCATTTCAGAAGCGCCTCAACGACCTCTCTTACGTCCTCTGTTCCTGTGAGTTTCAAGAAGATTTCTTCTAGGTCTGATTTAGGCAACCGCGCCTTCTGTCTTAGTTCTTCCATGTTACCTAAAGCTAGCAGTCTTCCCTCGTACATTATGGCTATGCGGTCGCACATGGCCTGTGCAATTTCTAGGATGTGGGTTGACATGATGGTTGTCACTCCTTGAGCTGCTAGTTCTCGTAGGAGATCCTTTACGATTCTAGCAGACTTTGGGTCTAAGCCGTTTAAGGGTTCATCTAAGATGAGTAGTTTTGGTTTGTGAAGGAAAGCGGAGATTAGGGCGATTTTTTGTTTCATTCCTTGCGAGTAGCTGCTTATCATGTCGCCTTCCCTTCCTTCTAGGTCTAGGGCTTCTAAGTACTCTTCAATCCGCGTCTTCTTCTGCGACGACTCAACGCCGTAAATGTCACCGACAAAGTCAAGGTATTCCAATCCTGTCAAAAACTCGTAGAGACGCGGAGTCTCAGGGACATATCCCACCTGCCTCTTCACCGCCACCGGGTCCTTTTCAGCGTTTATGCCCAGAACCTCCAAGGACCCCGAGTCTGATTTAACCAGTCCCAAAATCATTTTAAGGGTGGTGGATTTCCCTGAGGCGTTGGGTCCTAATAGGCCAAGGATTTCTCCGTATTTAACGTCTAAGTCTATGTAGTCTACGGCCACTATGTCGGCGTAGCGTTTGGATACTTTCCTCAGCTCTACGGCGTATTCACCTGCTGAAGTCATTGACAACTACCACATACTGAAAGAGTGAGAAGTAAATATTTAATTCTATTTCATGCCTCTCTCAAGTTTGTTTATAAGCATCTCTGTCGCCTTTGAAACGCATACACGCGGGTGATTGGGGCATTTTGCGAGCCAACCAACCACAAATTCGATTTGAGAAAAGTTGTCAAGGAGTCAAGTCGGGCAAGAGAACCGCCATGAAAAAACCAGCTTTTACATTTGGGTGTAAACACATAGATTGGACAAAAGATGTGGTAATCTCTTTACAACCTAGTGTTCGTGGGTTCAAACCTCACCCCCGCACTTTTGGATAAGCCTCGACTTTTGATCTTGCTCGTAAAACAAGAAATAAATGAGCAAAAAGCGTAAAGCAAGCGATAGTTGATTATCATAAGAATGAGGGTGAGGATACGAGAAAAATGGTTAAGGGGTTTGTCCACAGGCCAGGTGTTCATTGTGGGTCTACATCGCTGAGAGATGTTTTTGAGTTTCATGGTCACAAGTTTAGTGAGGACATGGTTTTCGGGTTGAATTGCGGCTTAGGCTTTGTATATTGGTCTACGAGAAGGTCCCTACCCCCGATATTTATTGGCGGACTGGGTAGCAGAGGAATAGAAGACGTATGTCGGATACTCGGGATTAGATGGAAAAAGAAAACCACGACAAGCGCTAAAAAGGCGTGGCAAGCCGTCAAGGAGCTGATCGATAACGATGTCCCTGTGGTGCTTCAGGTTGACATGTTCTACCTCGACTTCTGGAGAGGCAAGACTGGTCACTTCGGTGGTCACGCAACCGTTCTCGCTGGATATGACGAAGAGAGAGGAGAGGCCTACGTCACAGACGTCCGTAACGAAAAGATTGAGGCTGAGCGAAGGGAAGACGGACTTTTCGCCACCTCTCTTGAGAACTTGGCAGAGGCGCGAAGCTCTACATTCAAACCATTTCCCCCCAGAAACGCCTGGGTCACCTTTGCCTTTCCAAAAGAATTGGTGCCGTTAGAGAAAGCCATCAAAACCGCTATCAAAACCAATGCAGGGCGTTTTCTGGAATCTCCTATCAAGAATTTTGGCATCAAGGGAATAAGACACTTCGCGAATCAAGTTATCAAATGGCCTGACATCATACGTGGCGATGTCTACGATCCTATTCAATTTAAGGCCCAAATTCCAATGCTCAAACTAAATCTTTTTCTTGCATACGCTTTTATCGAAAAAGCTGGCACCGGAGGAGGTCTCTTCAGAAGAATATACTCGCGGTTCTTAAGAGAGGCCGGTCACATTCTCCATGCAGAAATTCTGGGAGAGACAAGCGACTTGATGATGAAATCGGCTGACATCTGGACAGAGATAGCAGATATTCTTCTAACAGCAAGTGAAGCACAGCAGGATAAAGTTAAAAATGTCTTGGCTAAGGCCCAACCAAAAATAGTGGAATGCGCTGAAATAGAGGAGAAAACCTTCAAACTGCTCGTATCAGTGACATAGAGGATGCAGAGACCTGAAGAGAAAAAACGATGGAGTGAAATCATAAAGCAAAGAAAGGTAGCTCTTGTTTTATCCATAATCCTCGTGTTTTACTCCCTTAACAACATCAACAACTTTATCCTCGTGAAAAAGGCTAGTCTATTATCATTGCTAGTTTGGAATACATGTACTCCTGTGAGCCTCATTACTGCGGGCGTATTGGTATTGGGGATTAGAAAACGCGTCCTTAGCAGCGCGATGATACCCTTCTTGCTCTGGTTTGGTTTCGTCGGTCTTTTCGTATTCTGGTGGGGTTGGCTAGAACCGCAATCGATAGTTTTTATGCAAGGGAATCACCTAGCAATGACCGCCGCTGCGATCTATCTAGCGTGGAGCAGGTGGACCAGAAAAGGAATCTATGCCGGTATAGGTGCACTCATACTCGTGTTTGTGGGTTTCAGTATTTTGGGGCCTTACGCTCCGCCTCTTTGGTGATACCTAACGATTGTTGATTAAAGGGGATCGTGAAAAACTGAGAATTTAAACCCAACCCCCCTGCACCATGAATGGGAAGGTGGACTAACCCTTAGCACATTCGGCGCGCGTCGGAGTTTCGCTTATCAGCACCGCTATCTTTTTCTAGTTGTGATTCTTGCCTACCGTCTCTGAGGTGTGGGCGATGACAAGGGAACTGATCAACACGATCTTCGCTAGGCGTAGTATACGCAAATACACAGCCGAATTGGTGAAGGAGAAGGACATTAGGACGATGCTGGAAGCCGCTATGGCTGCCCCATCAGCGTCAAACCTTAAACCTTGGCATTTCGTCGTAATAACCGACAGGCAGAAGCTGGACAATCTGGCAAAAGTTCATCCCTATGGCAGGATGCTTTTGGAAGCGCCCCTCTGTATAGCAGTGTGCGGCGACAAAACCATCTCGGCTGACTTCTGGGTGCAGGATTGCTCCGCTGCCGCAGAGAACCTTCTATTGGCGGCAACCGCGTTGGGTCTTGGTGCGGTCTGGCTTGGCGTTTATCCAAGAGAAGACCGTGTCAGCGCCATAAGAAAGGTGCTTAACCTTCCGAAGACTATTGTTCCTCTAAACCTTATCCCTATTGGCCATCCGGCTGAAGAGAAAGAACCGCGCACCCAGTATGACGAACTGCGAGTGCATCGCGAACAATGGTAATACCTCGTGAGTGCACGTAGAATACAAGAAAAAAGAGGATTTTCGGAGACATCGCCACTAGAGTGGTTAAATTCAACCTCGGCACTACAGCAGCATCTTTATTCGCTCGATAATATAATTTTCTTTCCCAAACCATACGCTACTCCCACTGGATAACATGTCACACGCTACCAAGCTATCAAAACAATATCATCTAACCTGTTTCACTCACACAGCAACAAAACATATTTGGCTCCAAATAGACGGGCCTATTACCGTTGCACGCACACACAAACAAACCTTTAGGCTGCCGTAGGAATAGGCTCGTTTGAAACCGGCGTTTTCTCTCGCCAAATCCTCACACCCGGCGGACAGACGACCACCCGCTCCTCACCCAGTCTCGCAATATCCCCGCCGAAAGACTCAACAAACTCACACAACTCGTTCACCGCACGCTTAACATCATCAACGCTCTTGTTCGCGAGAGGAGTAATCCTAAGAATCATAATATTCCCAGATTTCACCTCGCTCTTCACACCGTCCAAATCCGACAAATCGCGGAGAGGCATAGCCTTCAGGTAAGTTTTGCCAGAAACTCCTCTAACCTCAACCTCTTCTTTCTCCACTTTCCTGGACTTGCGGAAGATGTCGCCCAAACCTGGCAAACTTCTCCTCTCTAACACCTTATTTAATCTTCGAGAGTTTAAGTGTTTCCTAATTCCACATCTGAATTCTTAATAAAAGTTTGACTATTAAAGAGTTTTATGAATCAAGGATTTAGATTTAGCCTCCACTAAACAGTAGCCCAAATTTTCTTTACCAAATTCCATACCTTATCGCCTACAAAATGGATGTTTCTAACAACAACACCCTGCTTAACCTTCTTAGCAGCGTCCCCATTGTAGATGATCTCACCTACCGCTATCGGTTTACCATGTTTCTCATCAACAACAGAAACCAAACCGCCTTTTTTGAAATCCCCTTCAAAACGAACAATTCCAGGTGCCATAACGTTTGCGCCATTACAAATATATGGAACCGCACCCATGTCCACAACAACCTTAGGCGCTAAGGCGAAAAATTCCTTGAAGACTAATGTTGGGAAAATGTTTTCTCCAGCTTCAGCCAGTAGTGGCTTGCCATTGACGAGGTAGATTTCGGCAAATTTCGTTTCAACAAGCTCGATGTTAACTTTAGCACCGAAAATTCTCTCCAAGTCGATTTTGAGTTTTTCTGAAGCTTCTTTCCAAAGGCTTTTCGTCTCCTTGGCTTTTATGAAGCGTCTACTGAGTTTTTCTGGCATGACACCTCTCCTTAGATAGATTTAAATGTGCAGGCTTTAAGTATAAAAGACATAAAAGCAGTTCGAGGGTGCAAAATGAGCGAGATGACGACCGAAATCCTTGAGCAGAACCTCGGAAAAATCGTGCTCGTGCGTTTGAAGGGTGGAAAGAGCTTACGTGGAAGACTGAAGGGATTCGATCAACATCTAAACCTCGTTCTGGAGGAGACAGAAGACACAACGAACGCTGAAAACGTCAGAAAACTGGGGTTAATAATAGTTCGAGGAGACAACGTTGTCCTCATTTCACCGCCGCCTAGGTGACACCTTTGGGAAAGGGAACACCGTCTTTTGGCAAGCGCGCTGGAAAAACGCTTCACATACGTTGCAGACGTTGCGGAAGAAGATCATACAACGTAGCAAAGAAGCGATGTGCGGCTTGCGGTTATGGAGAGACAACGGTTATCAAAAGGTATTCGTGGCGAGCTAAGAACCTTCATAGAGAAAGAATACGCTAATTAATCGTTTGTTTATCGTGAGAATTGATAGTAACCCTTGTCGATTTTTACGTAGATTAGTGGTCCCTTGCTTCGAGTTAGTTCTCTTGCCCTTCTCAAAGCGTTATTAACAACATTCACTACCTGTTCTTCTCCATCAAGACACTGTCTGCTTTTTTCGCCTAACTCCATTTTAAGAAGGTTTTCTGCGAGAATCGAGGTGCCACAAATTTCCCCGTTCTTGATAAGCGTAGAGGTTACTACTTCTTGCATTTCTTGACGGTTTGGAAGCTTTCTCCATAACGGCTCTGCGTTGTTTAGGATTTTTGTGACCCTGTTCCATCTGTTAGAGTTCTCGTTGCCTATGAGAAGCTTCACTCTTTCCTTCCATTTTTTAAACCATATTCCTGTCCAGATTCCTAAAAACTCTTCTAGCTCGCTTGGGTTTTCGTTGAAGAGCTTTTCTAGTCTCTCGGCGAGTTCGCACTCGTTTGCCTCCTTTCCTACGAGGTTCCAATGGACTTTGAGGTAGTTCGTCAAGTCTTGACATGCTATTTGGAGTACCTTTCGGTCTGAACCGAAGACATCCAGCGTTGGGTTTAGGTCTTTGAGCTTATCCGACAACAGTGTTTCTATGAAGTTCATCAGCATTCCCGTTTGAAGCCTTCTCCACCTCAAACTAGCGTTGAGCCTTTAATTAAGCTTTATTTATAATTGCTTCTATAACTTTTTTCGATAATTTTTGGCTATATTTTGATTTTAAGAATATTTTAAAGCTTGTTTTGCAGACTATTCGAGAAAATCTGGGAGTTGGCTGACGTTTTTTAGAATTAAATCTGGTTTTTCCCTCTCTAGTTCCTCGCGGGAGAAAATTCCGGACAAAACTGCGACTGTTCTGGCTCCAGCCTTTTTTCCGGCTTTTATGTCTGCGACGGAGTCCCCAACAACTACACATTCACATGTTTGTATGCCGAGGTGTTTTGCACATTTCATCAGCATCTCCGGCGAAGGTTTTGGGTCACAAGTATCCAAGGCTGTTGTGACGCATTGGAAGTATTTAGCTAAGCCGAATCTTTCCAATTCCTCAACGATTTTCTCTTTCGGAACACGGCGCATGGTGATCAATGCCAGCTTTGCCTTTTCCGAAAGTTTCTTCAGAGTGTCCGAAATTTTTGGCATTGGCTTCGTTTTCGTGGCTGTTGCTTGATAGTAGGCTTTTAGATATGTCTCTAAGAATTTCTGCACGTCTGTTTCTTTCACTACATTGTTTATGGGAAGGTTCTGTTCGAGTCTCTTTGGAATCTCCGTCACTATTGATGTGTCAACAAATTTTTTCCCTAAGGATGTAAGGACGGTTTTCACTGCTTCTGTGTACGCTTCTTTTGAGTCTACTATGGTGCCGTCCAAGTCTAGGAGTACTCCTTTAGCTTTTAACTTCTTGTTTCCCATATTCATCCGCGCGTCATAGTGCTTGTCTGTGCTATTTGTTTTGATAAGTTTTTATTTACTACTCCGTGGAGTTGAAGGTAAGCCTATAAGACTTTTGTCCTGGCGCGTGCTGATTATATCCTTTGTAGCATTCAGTGTTGAGAATAGATGGTTTTACGTGAAACATGGCTTGAAAATTATTAAATAGAAGTTTCTCTAAAACGCTAGGTTCGAGGTGGAAAAATTGAGAAAGACCCTCGTATCCATACTGGTTTTGTCGGTCATTACAGTTCTGACTACATATCTACCAACTCCAGGCAGTTCCAGTCCAGCCTCAATCGAGGTTGTCCCAGTTTCAGCTGAAAAATGGCCAGGTGAGTTCTTGATCGTCAACATTACCGTCTCTGACGTTACGGACCTTTACCTGTGGATGTTCCGACTAAGGTGGAACAAGACGGTTCTGCAGTTGAACAGCATCCGTGAAGGGCCATTCCTTGAAGAGGGAGGCGACACAAGCGGCATAATGCTGTCACCCATGACTCTCTCAGAAATTAACGGCGCTGGAAGAATTGAGGAGGCAGCCTGCTCCCTTGTAGGGGCGGTACCAGGAGTGAGTGGAAGTGGTACAATCGCAACTCTGAATTTTACCTGCCTATCCCTGGGAAGCACATCTATAGAGTTTTGGGAAGAGTCGCCATTGTATAAACCTGCAACCGACCTTCTTAACTCAGATGGAGTGACCATTTCACATACGGCACCATCAGCGACGGTGAATGTGATACCTGAGTTTATGGGCTTCGCAACCATTCTGCTCTTGATCGCGGTCTTGTTTGCAGTGATTCTAGGAAAGAAAGTTTTCCGCATGTACACCCGACTAGAAGACACATGAAAGGAGGTGATATCATGGTTCTAAAGAAAGGTTTGACTATCTCAATCATAACTGGCTTAATTATTTCAATCGTAGCTTCTCTATCATTACTCACCCTGCAAGTCAGAAGTGCACCGACTGCGGGCGTGTATGATCCCTGGATTGACACAAACGATGATGGAGTAATCAACTACCTTGACCTCTACAATCTAGCAGTTGTATATGGCACTTCGGGGACACCGATAAACAAAACCGATTTACTTCTTGAACTTGAAGCAAGAATTGCGTCTTTAGAAACCAAAGTTAGTGCACTGAATAGTACAACCATTCTGTTGAACGCTTCTATTACGTCTTTGAAAACCAGAGTTGATGCGCTGGAAGCGGCGAAATGCATCGTTAAGTACAAGAATATCGGCAGTTCCTCTGACATTCCTACCACCGCACGCAACCTCGGCAGCGTCACTCTGAGTGTCCCAACCAATGGCTACGTTATTCTCACTGTTACCGCAACGGCCGTGACATTCGGTGACAATACAGCGTTGCATCTCGGTCTGGGAACGACGCCCGGCTCCTTCGACCTTCACGAAACCTGGGTTGGAGTATTAGATGGTTCAGGGACTCAGCGGAGAGAATTTAGTGCGACGTCTCTCGCAGTCGTCTACGTTACGCCGGGCAGCCACACTTTCTATGCCACTGCTTTAAAACCCTCTGTCTTCAGTGCTCAAACAGTCAATCTCGCAAAAATCTACCTGACCGCGGTATTCTATGGGACATGACTCTAGTCTCTATCTCTTCTTTCCACATCTCTTCTTTTTGACCCAAACCCAAACAATAAGTATGGCAAACCTAGTTATCGTCGTATTTTAGATCAGGAAGAGACAACTATTGGGTTTGCGAAGACAACGGTCGATAAGTTTTTATTGACTTTGATGTGGAGACATCCCCCGTAAACTCCCTTTTTTCTTTCAGTTAATTTTTGAGTTTCCTTTCAAAAAGGGCAAATTTTTAAGTCTTATTTGCTGCACAAAAGAGGAGCCTCCATATTTGGAGCTTAATAGAAAATGGTTAAATGTCATCTCAGAATATCGAAAATGAATTTCAAGAGTCTCTCTTTATCGTTTCGAAAAATATTGAGCATCACTCGCCCTTTACCTGTTATCTGGTAGATTCTCTTTTTCTGATTCCACACTCCGTTTACCAAACCATTTCTTTCCATGGAGTACAAGCAAGAGTATACAGTACCCGAACTGAACAATAGGTTATACTTTTCATAGAAGAACTTGATAATGTCATAGCCTCCCGTCGAAGCCTTGTCTAATTGCGATAGAATGACCATTTTCATGAAATTCTTGAGCAATAACTCACGTATCTCTTTTGAAAGATCGTTTTCCATCATCGTTCCCTCTTATTTATGACAAGAATTTTTAATATTTCTTGCAATAAATCAAATAAAACTTTCTAATTCTGAATGGAGTCGAATTTAGATTCAGAGTCGGATTATTACATATAATTGCTTGTAGTTTTGATGACCTTCCTTAATTCTTTAAGTTTTCTTTCATGATCGTAACTCCACTCGCCATCCTTGAAGAATTCGTAGGACACTGTTTGACGTTCATGCGACATTATATCTAACATGACGTAGGAGAAGTTCTTCACTATTCCTTTCAAATATGGGGAATTTAACGTTTTAATCATGTTCGGAAACTCAATCTTCGGTATGTATATCCCAACTATCAACCCATTTTTTCCGATGATTTTTGCGTAACTAGTAATAAACGGCTTCTTATTCAATGAATTGGAAAATTTGGCTAAAGATTTTCTATTTTCAAACTCGATGATGAAAATGTAATAGTCGGACATTTGAATAGGATACGGTTGAAAACTTGTAATGTACCGTAAGATAAGTTTTCTTTTAATTATGTGATCATGCCATCTATAGTGTACACTTTGCGGAGTAATTCCCACGACCTTTGCTATCTTCCTGAAATCCTGCGTAGCATCTTTTTCCAACTCTTTTAGAATCAGCAAATCAGATTTGTCGACTAATACTGAGTAGTTTTCCGGTTCTTTGAGGTTTTCTTGCAGTCTTTCTGAAGAATTTAATATTTCTTCGGCCCATTCTTCCCATCGGAACTTCCATTGTTTTTCTTTGAAGTCGTACCATTCGAAGCAAGGGAAATAAGAACAAGTGTTCGTAGTCCAAAAAAATAGGTAACTGGAGAATACCTTTAATTTTGCGGCTTCTTGCAAATATGCTAGTAACTCTTTCTTGTATCTGGCAGGAAAAGCGAAGTAAGCCATAAACCCATCGAATTTGCCGTAACATCTCACTATGTAGTTCCAATAATCCGTCAGCTTGATTGTCTGCCGGGTCAGTTCTTGACGTCTCAGAGGGGATTCTGCGACCAAGAAACCTCGAATTAGTCCTAGTTTTGTTAGATCTAAGTGTGCGGTGGTAAGGAGTAAATGTTGTTTTTTCATTTTTTCGATACGGAACCTGATTGTTGTGTCTGGTACTTTTATTGCTTTTGAAAGAGACTTTATGTTCCTCGGACCATAGAGTTGAAGAGCTTCTATTATTTTTGCATTGGTTCCATTTACTGTTTTTTGGATGCGTGAAATCCACTTCGGGAAGTCTTCCCAGCGTTTTAGCGTCAATTTCTCTATTCTCGCTCTGGTTTCTTTTTGACCATTATGTTTTTCTAGGAATTTTACTTTTTCTAGGATTGTCGTGTGTCAACAGGCACCGGTGGTCCGCCAGGGTCTCCTGCAAGAGTAACATTTGGAGACACTGGTATAGGTGGTCCGCCGCCATCACCTAACGGGCTTACTGATGCCTCATTTGGGGTTGCATATGAACTGAATGTCATTGCACCAAAAGTGCAGAGGACCAACAGAACCACCAGACCTGCAACTGCGAGAGTTTCTCTCACAGACATCACCTCCTTGCAAATAATAGATCGAATTTATTGGTTAATGATATTCTAATTTATCTCAACATTTTCGTGTAATTATTGCAAAAAATAAGACAATTTTTGATATAAGCCATGCTAACCCGAGAAAGAAATTAGTTAATAACGAAAAATCAGAATCGCGACGAAAAACAAAGAGATGATAAAGGATACTTATTCAGATATCTAAGAGCCTCAGTGTAGTTTCTAGTTTTATCAACAAAGGAATCTTGCAACATCCTTAAAGAGGCCTGAATCTTTATCTTTTAGTCGGCCAAAGAAATCCGTTAAACATATTTGGCTCCAAATAGGCGGGCTATACGCTGTTGCACGCACACAACTAAGCCTTTTTGAGGTTCGGGCGACTATCTTGGAGCAGCGGGGATAGTGCATGTGGAAGCCGTAAGGGTGATTTTCCCAACCGCTGATCTGAGCTTTTTTCTTTGGAAAGACGTAGCCGCAACTGGAGCAGCAATAATAGTCCCGATGGAAACGCCACTGGGACAAAAGCTTAGCGAATGGATTTGTCATCCTAATTGATTGTTCTCCCCCGTGATCTAAGAATGATATTGAACAATTTAACTTTTGAGGAATTTGGGCGAAGTCTTCGTGTAGCTTGAACGTACCATATTTTGATGGCTATTATAGAATTGAAGCTGGCATACCACCAACATTTCTTTCGGTTCTTCTGTATGATAGATTATTACTTTTTGTATTGATAAAACTTCTAACACCCATTTTTATGGATTTCTGACGTTACCGATTGTTTACTGTTGTGAACATAAAGGGGATGTTGGTAAATGGGTGATGTTAAAACTAAGGTTGTTGCTACAAGGGTTACTCTGAAATGCGCCAAACTGATTGAGGGGTTCTGCAGACGCGATGTCGCAAGCGACAAACCACAAAAGCCCTACCAAGTCTAAGTTTTGGTTCAATCTATTTATAGAGGGGCTATAAACGCTCCGAGAGCAAAAGAGCTCATCAAATCTTCCGCAAACACAAAATAGGTGTAGATAAATCAAAAACGACTGTCGATAAGTTTTTATTTGCGGTTAATCGTCTAAGGTAAACACCCAACAAATCTGTCGACCAGTTAAAGTCTTAGGAATGATGGGCAATGGCTAGAAAAGCGCGAATACGCTTAACAAGCACGGACTACAAAAAGCTAGAAGAAGTATGCGAGGAACTGAAGGCCATCGCCCAGAAAACCGGGGTCAAAATGATGGGTCCAAAGCCACTGCCAACCAAAAAGCTGCAGGTTCCTGTCTTGAAGTCGCCTTGCGGTGAGGGAACCTCAACATGGGACAAGTGGGAGATGCGCATTCACAAACGCCTAATCGACATCGATGCTGAGGAGCGTGTCATGAGGCGCATCATGCGGATTCGTGTTCCCGAAGAAGTGCACGTAACCATAGAGCTTCTCTAATTAGTTTTAAGCGGCTATTTTTCTTTCTGTTTAACCCATTTGAACAACGGGCATTCCTCGCACTTTTCCAAAAATTCTAAACCCTTCTTCGTTGTTTTAAAACGGCGATTCTCGTCGATTTCCAGCAGTCCTTTCTCCAATAGTATGCCCAAGTATTGCTTTGACTGTGTGTATGAGAGTCCGGCGTCTCTCATCAGTTCTGTCTTTTTCTTTCCAGAGGTTGACTTTCTCAGTATTTCGAGGGCTATGTCGTGTCTGTCTCTGTTAACCATACGCATCGCACTAGAAGTTGTCGTTAAGATTATCTAAGCTTTTTCATTTCCTAAGACAAATACGAGATCAACGTAAGGACTAGGCTTGCCGTAAAAGCCAGCGCCCAGATTTTTTTGTCCCACAAGAAGACTTTGAATCCGTCGAGCAATCCAAAAGGAATGAGGTTGAAAAGGGCTATCCAAGCGTTGAAGGCTGCTCCAAGAAAAAAAATCGGGGTGGAAATAAGAGAGGCGATAGCCAGAAACACGGTTGATAAGACGATGTTTGTTGCCGGTCCCGCGATTGATATTTTTCCAACGCTTTCGCTGTCTGCAAATCCCGCTACCATAACTGCGCCTGGAGATATGATCTTGAAAAACGGTGAGATCATGGAGAGTAGCGTTAAAATGGCGCCCATGACTGTTAGTCTGAACTCCGCCCACAGCGCCCTTCTTTGTGCGGCTACTTTGTGGGCTATCTCGTGTGTGAGAAAGGATGTTGTAAATATTGCTGTGAAGAGGGCTAACGTGGCGTAATCGATGGCGTAACCATTGTAGAAAATGTTTGGAAATCCCATGAAGGATAGTCCAACGCCGATGACGAGTAGTGCTGCTATTGCCAAGTGCTTGATTTCTTTGTTGCTGAAGTGTATCTTTCTCGTTGCTGGCTCGGTTGTTGCATAAGTGATCGTGTATTCCTGGGGTTTTTGAGCGACCACCGTTGGTGTTTCCTCTCTTGGTGCGCGTGCGTGTTCCATTCGTGGACATTCGTGGTTTTCTGGTAGGCGGTGTTCTGAGCAGAAGTAGTCTCCACAGTATGGGCACCTGAAGGGCAAGAATGTTTCTTGTTGGCATTTTTGGCACTTCATGGCTTTAAGCGCCTTTGATGTTTAGAGTGTGTTGATTTCGTGTTTATGTGTTTTCCCTTTGTGTGTGCAATTGTCATAGCCCCCTATTTATAGCCTAATTAGGTGATTTGGTTTTGAGTTGTGATGGAAAGTCTTTGTTGATGGTTCAAGACCGAAGGTGTAGGGAGCAAAAATTGTATAGCGTTAATGTTTTGTGGGTTGGGGTTTTATGCCAAAGAGTTTCACGAAGTCTGACTGCTTGAGGACCTTGAGGTGTTTTTTTGCTTTTGAGTTTATGAATTGTCGGTTGTATGTTACCATGTAATCGACGTTGGCTGTTGTGGCTGAGACTAGGTGGGGTAAGTCCTTGTCTGGAACTACGCCTTTGTGCTTGGTGATTAGTTTCTTCGCCTTGTCGCGGGGGACTATTTCGAGTGTGGGCAGGCTTATGAGGTAGTAGATCTCGTTTATGGCTGTTTCTCTGTTGTATCTGCGTGTGAAATATTCCCTCAGTTCTTCTAGTGTCAGATAAGAAACTACCGGGACGATTTTTCCTTCTTCGGCCAAGTCGAGGATGATGCGGGAGTTGGAGTCTTGATCTTCTTTTGCAAAGATGAAAACGTTTGAGTCTAGGTAGACCCTTAGTTTGCTAGGGTGCAAAGTGTTCTTTCTCCCTGCGCCACAGTTCCTCTCGTATTTTCCTTATCTCTTCTACTACTTTGTCTGGACTGAGTCGAGGGGTCTTCGACGAAGCTAAGGCTTCTTCTACGCGCAGCCTGTAATACCGATGAGGTTCCAACAGAAGCCTTCTGGATTCGATTAATCGGCGAACTGCGTCTCTCATGGCTTCGCTTCGGCTCTCGTAGAGTCCAGCCTTAACCAAGTAGTCGATCTCTTCGAGGAGTTTTTTTGGCAAGCGTAGGGGGCAGGGTGACCGTTTTCATCTGAATTCACAATTTATTAGTATACTAATTAACAATATAAACGTATACATTAGCTGGTATTCTTTGGTGGTTCGTAGAGGTAGTCAAAAATGGGTTTATCTATTAATCACCAAACCCTAAGTACCCTAAGAGGTGTTAATCGCGGTGAGTTGAATTTGCTCAAAAGCTTGAGGTTGAACTTTGAGATGGCTTTTTAATGGAAGATTATGCTGGGGTTGATTTTGAAGCTTGCTGATTATTCTTTGCTCACGGTTTTGCAGCTAACAGTTTGAAGGTTCAAATCCTATCCCCCGCACCAAACTCTACAACCTTTCGACCAAGATTTACCTTTTAAATATCAGTATTAAGACTGATACTAACGGAATGCGTCTAAATGAGTGAATATAGAATGTCGAACAATCATGCCGATACATATGATGAATGGTATGAGACTTTTCGGGGTGCTGTTGATACCTATGTAGATTTGGAGCTACTAAGGAAATATTTGCCAGAAAACAAAAATGCAAAGATCTTGGACGCTGCTGGAGGAACTGGGAGAATAACTTTACCCTTGGCAAAAATGGGCTATTCAGTCACTTTATGTGACATATCCCCTGCAATGTTGGCTGTAGCCAAGCAAAAAATGCTCCGAGAGAGAGTGATCGATAAAGTAAAAATCTTGGAGTGTGATATTCGTAAGCTCTATTTTGATGATGAGAGTTTTGATTTTGTGTTGTGTTGGGATGGAGCTTTAGAGGCCAGAAAAGAGTTAATAAGGGTAACCAAGAGGGGAGGGAGAATTTCATTATTTCTAGTTAACAAATGTAGAGGAGCTATTGATCTATTCTCTGAAGACCCTACATCGGCTCTCGCAC
>Ga0315309_1001159_pt1 | contig 15761 bp, 12 predicted proteins | sample TDP4_MG_FD_203080 | JGI IMG/M metagenome (GOLD analysis project Ga0315309, IMG submission 203080) | Freshwater sediment microbial communities from Lake Towuti, South Sulawesi, Indonesia - TDP4 | ecosystem: Environmental > Aquatic > Freshwater > Lake > Sediment | place: Indonesia: South Sulawesi... | reverse complement strand
TGGGACGAATACCGATTTTGGGCATGTCTCCGACCAATCTGTTTTGAGGGGGATTCACTTTTATACCTTTTACGTTAGCCATTTTTGTATTCTCCTTCAGTAAGATAGATTATATGACGAATTTCCATTTATGCCAAACCAGAAATCGGAAGGCTGTATGAGAGGGACTTACCTCTCTGGCGATTCCGTTAGCGTGTGCTTGAGCAACCACTCGTAGAGTTCTGGGTTGTCGTATGTCTGTGTCCAGGAGTCGTGATATGCATCGGCATAGAGGGTAAATCGAACATCGCCGCCGCAAGCTTTCAGCGCGTTGACCATCTCCTCGGATTCTTCGGGAAGGACGACATCGTCCTTCGCGCCATGAAAAGCCCATACGGGAACATCTTTGAGGGCGCAGACCTTCTCGGGATCACCGCCGCTGGCGATGGGCACAATTGCGGCAAACCGTTCCGGGTACTTTGTCGCAAGATACCACGTGCCATATCCCCCCATACTTAACCCTGTCAGGTAGATACGATCCGTATCTACGGCATAGGTTGCCGAGACCTCATCCAACAGTGCATTCAGAGCATCGGCCTCATACAACCAGCAAGCTCTGTATGTACATTGCGGAGAAATGGTAATAAAGGGAAAGTCCGCCTGTTGTTCCACAATTTTGGGGATCCCATGCTTTTCTAACATCTCTAGATCGTTGCCCGTTTCTCCTAACCCGTGCAAAAAGAGGATCAAGGGCCATTTCTTGTGTGGATCCGTTCCATAGTCTTGGGGCAGGAAGAGAAGATAGTTGATGCGAACGTTTCGGGCACTTGACCCCTGTGTGACTTCTGCCTCAAACGTGTATGCGTGTTGACCTACCTGGACCGCCAGCGTGGCGGTCGGCGCAGGTGTTGGTGTGGCGGGTGTAGTGGGCGCAGGTGTTGGTGTGGCAGGTGTAGTGGGCGCAGGTGTTGGTGTGGCGGGTGTAGCGGATGTGGGTGTCGGTATGGCGGGCATAGTGGACGCGGGTGTCGCTGGTAGCTCAACCTGTGCTCCGCCACATCCAGCCAGCATTAACACTGCCACTGTGTATCCAGCAAATTGCCGTAGTAACATTCTACTATTCATCACTATTTACCTTACCCTTTCGTGAGGCATTGCCCCTCATCAACGACCCACTCCAGGTGATGGTCGAGCGGAATCTCGTAACGTGGTCGGCTAGCATCATCCCAGCCCATCATTCGGTAGTAAGTTTGCACGGCCGCCGCGAAGCGCTCCCGGTCAAGACGTGTCCTGTCCCAACGCTTACCAGGCATACGCAGGGGCTCGTCGAAGAAACAAGGCGGGAGCGTATCATTGGCTGCGGTCAGTCCCTCCCGGAGGTTGTAGACTCGCATCAGGTGAAGGCGCCGCTCGCCGAACCGCATGATCTCGTGCGAGGAGGTGTTCCAACCAGTCACAGCGCGGCATCAAGGCCATGGAGATGCACCCAGGCTGAGAAGCTCGGCGGCTTAAGTTTTCCAGGTCCGTGGTTGAGGTGATCAGAGGCTTTCTCAAATGGGGAGGCTTGTCTTCAGGATAAACCATTTCTCCCCTCAGGTCTGCAGATATGCGAAAGGCATCTGAACAGGAGGTAATGGCATCAAGATCAAATCTTTCCTGAACCAGCAGTTGGGCTTCAGCCAGTGCCCTACCATTTGTTGCGAATTCTTTGTAGTTGCTTACTCTTCTTCTCTTTCAATCGATCACGCTGTCAGATCAATCAGTATTTTGGTAAACTTGCCAGGCCCAGCATCCCAGTCACGGAAGGCCTGTGCCGTTTCATCAAAAGGGTATATCCTGGTAATCATGTCCATAAAAGGTTGTTGCCGCCTTTCCATCATTTTGATGACGGCAGGAAAAACACGCAAGGCATTACGTGACCCCATGATATCCAATTCCTTGCGTACGAATTTTGTCGTGTCATAACTTACCTCTTCCTTAGCATAGCCGATATATACAACCCGTCCGGCGAAGGCGACCGCATCTACTGCCAATCGAAATGTCTCCGGCAGGCCAACCGCTTCGATGGCAACGCTGACACCTTCACGGTCGGTCAGTTCACCGATTACAGCCAACTCGTTCTCTTTGGTGGAATTGATGGTGTATTGGGCGCCGAATTTCCTGGCGTCTGCCAGCTTAGCGTCGTCGATATCGGTTGCTATCACCATCGCCCCTTTTCGTGCCGCAGCCGAAATGGCACCAATGCCAATCGTGCCACAACCAATAATCAGAACCGTGTCCACCTCCGTTACCCGACCGCGGTTGGCAGCGTGATATCCAACCGCTAAGGGTTCGACGAGTGCCAGTTCTTGGAACGAAAGCACCTTGCTTGGGAAAACCTTGCTGTAATGAATGGCAAACTTGCTTGTCATAGCACCATCACGTTGCAGGCCTAAAGTCTGGTTGAACTGGCAGCAATTTGGCCGGCCCGCCCGGCAGGCTGGACAAAGCCCGCAATGTGAATAAGGCGATAGCATCACTCTATCGCCTTCGTTGACCGATTCCGGTACCTGCTCGCCTTTGGCGACGATGCCCCCACTTACTTCATGTCCCGGGATTCGAGGATAAGTAACCAGTGGGAAAAGGCCGCGATAAGTGTTCAAGTCACTGCCGCACAGACCCACATAATGAATATCCACCATCACGTCCTCTGGACCTAACTGGGGGGCGGGCATAGTGATGGTCTCTACTTTTCTGGGGGCTGAAAAAGAGATGGCTTTCATTACGTGACTTCTACTCCAGTCTATAAAATCTTCTAGCGGTTTCGCCCCAAACGTCGGCCTGCTCTTCCTCTGAGAGCTGTTGAACGTAATCGGAGACAATCTCCACCACATCTGCATATGCGCCCGCCAGCGTACAAACTGGCCAGTCAGACCCGAACATAATCCGCTTGCTGCCAAAAGCTGCAAAAACGATATCAAGATACGGCCGAAAATCAGCGGGTCGCCATTGATGCCAATCTGTCTCGGTGACCATTCCGGAGACCTTGCAGAAGACGTTGGGGTAGGCCGCCAGTCGCCGTATATCCGCATCCCACGGAGTCACTTTTCTGTCCCTGATCAATGGTTTGGCGATGTGGTCCAGCACAAAGCGTTGGTCTGGGAACCTCGCCACCAACTCACAGGCCACAGGCAGGTGTCGGGGAAAGATTAATATATCGTAAGTTAAATCGAATTCCGCCAGCATCCCAAGTCCGCGGATAAAGTCCTCACGCAGCATAAATTGGCTGTCTGGCTCATCTTGCACCACGTGGCGAACGCCACAGAGTTTGGGATGTGATGCAAAACGCTCCAACTGTTCGCGGAGTTGAGGGCTGCGCAAGTCGCCCCAACCCACCACCCCTTTGATGAATGGATACCGGTCAGCCAATTCCAGCAACCAGCGGGTTTCCTCTGGGATCTGGCGGGCCTGGATCGCCACTGTGCCGTCAATGCCAACCGCCTTCAGCAGTGGCAGAAGGTCATCGGGCAGGTGATCTTTTTTAAGGGCCTCCATCCCCGGCCCCATCCAGCCGTATTCTTGCGCGTTATAGCGCCAAAAGTGTTGGTGTGCGTCAATCTTCATGATTGCTTCTCCACAGCGCCGGGATCGTGGTTTTCTGGGCGGCCCTCTTTCCAGCAGATGTTGGTGAGGGGCTTGATCATTTCCAACACTTTGGCCAGCAATTCTGGGTCTGGGGCGACTCCCACCGCTTTGACGTTTCTGTCTACATGCTTGACTTTGCTCATGCCCACCAGGGTGGTAGCGACGTAAGCATGCTGCAGGGCAAATTGCATGGCTAGATCAGCGATGTCTACCCCCCGACTCCGACAATAACGGGCCACCTGTTGCCCGACTTCCAGAACCTTTTTGGGGGCCGGATGCCAGTCTGGCGCACCTTTCTCTGTCAGAACTCGCATGTGCAGTGGTGAGGCGTTGATCAAGCCGATGCCCTTTCGCCTCGCCACCGGCGTCAAGACATCGTCCATAGACGTGTCCATAAGGTTGTAGCGACAGTACGACAGGATGGTGTCAACCTCGACAGCCTCGGCTACGTCCTTCAGCAGATGAAGGGGATAGCCCGTGATGCCCACGAATCGAACCCTGCCCGCTTCTTTCAGCTTATGCATCGCTGGAAGCGTTTCATTAATGATCTGTCCCTTGTCCCCGAATTCAATGTCGTGAACCTGGAACATATCAATGTAATCCGTTTTCAGTCGGGTCAGGCTTTCTTCCACCGACTTGATGATGCACTCGGCCGAGAAATCGAACTGGTCTATAGCATAGCGTCCGACTTTGGTGGCCAGGATCACTTTGTCCCGGTATCCAACGAGGGCCTCACCGAGTCGGGTTTCGGCCAAGGTGCGCCCATAATAGGGAGCAACATCGAAGTAATTGATACCTCTCTCTACAGCATAATGGACAGCCCTTTTCCCCTCATCAGGATCAATAAAGCCAAACTCATGGCCAAGTGGTGATGCTCCAAATCCGACAACGGAAACCTTTAGTCCCGTTTTGCCCAGTACTTTATAGATCATCTCTGACATCTTGATTGTTTCCCATTCTCACAGATTCCCCGATGCATCACTCCACTATGCGAGGCAAGATCACCCCTCAAAGCACGGCCAGCAGAGGATTAGCCCGCCACAATTTGAGAAATCTTTTCCTCCATACGTTTTGTCTCAGCCGCGGTTAACGTACCTATCTCTATCTCGCAGCGAAATGTACCTTTAGGCGGGATGATTTTTATATTCCCCTTAGCCTTCTCAGCCAGATACCCCTCCGGTTCGGCGGTGGCGGGTAAGACAATCCCCAGGGCTTCCTGGTCTGCTGTGCGAGAAATCCATCGGACGCCCTTATCCAACTGATCCGGGCGATGCCGAACGTAATCAGCGCTGCCGTCGGGGTGAACTTGCATGCTGTGGGCCCATCCATCTTCATCGGCCAGATAATCTATGCTGAAGACCACCTCCGGGTCAAATATCAAGCCGGGAGCCAGCAGGTTGTGCTTTTCAGGATGACGGCCCAGTTCCTCGATGAACTCCACATAACCAGGACGAGGCCGGATGTGGGAAGGGATGCTGGTCCGCACGCGCACGTGCTCAGGCGTGCAAGGGGCGCTGTACACCAGCCGACCGTTATCCACCGGCCTGAAGTTGATGTGAGCCAGGTACATCAATTCCATTTCAGAGTTCTTCAAGTTGGTGATGGTCATGGTCAGCCAAAACAGCGTGGAGCCAGCATAAAGTTTGACCAACGGCTCGGCGACATAGTTGTGGTTGAAGGCAACGGTGTGCTGATACTGGCCGCCCAGGCCAATGTAAGAACCCCTCTCATCCTGACCGACGACCAGATAGGCCTTCTGATAGGGGGCGTTAGGCAATTCGCCGTGCAAGGGATGGGTGTCTTCTTTAGAGGGGACACCTATTGCCGTTGCCCCACAGTGAAGTAAAAAGCCACCGTAGGTTTCCAGGTACTCACGGGTGGGGCGAGGCTCGGCAAACATAGATTTCATGGTCAGGTTGCGCCCGCTGAACTCCGCCGACCAGATTTGTTGCCCCTGAAAAGGCAACAATACGAGCTGGCCCACCTCATTGTTAAGCCGCAGCCCACATATCCCGCTTTCGAAACGAAAAGTAGAGGCCGTCAGTGTGCCATGCTCAACCAGGGCCTTTTCTCGCTCAGCAAAGAACTGAGGGGTGATATTGATGATCGTTTCAAATATAGCCATAGGTGATTCTCCAACTCTGTTTTGCCTGCGCTTCATTTGGCCAGGGTAGCCAATTGTTCAAAGATCGGTTCCAGAGTGGTGTAGGTTTGTTGGAAGAGGCTGTAAAGGGCAGCGTAACGCTGATTGTGGACGGGGTTGGGCCGCTCGCCCTCCTCCACCTGAACGAACTCATGGGCCACGCGGAAATCGGGAAAGAGGCCCACGCCGATGCCGCCAGCGATGGCCGCACCCAGTGAGGTCGCTTCTGCCAACAGCGCCGGCCGCAGGATGGGCAGCCCATAGACGTCGGACAGGATCTGTCGCCAGAGCGCGCTGCGAGCACCGCCACCGATGAGCCGCATGGCCTGAATCACCGCCCCCTGTTCCAGAAAGGCGTCCAGGATCATCTTCAAATTGAAGGCCACGCCTTCCAGAACGGCGCGGGCCATCTCGGCCCGGCCGTGCGACATCGTGAGCCCGACAAACACGCCACGGGCCAGGGGATTCCAATACGGGCTCCGTTCGCCGATGAGATAAGGCAAGAAGAGGAGCCCCCTGGCCCCTGGCTCGACGCTCGCCGCAGCCGTGCTCATCTCGTCATACAGTCGTGTTTCGCCCTCGCCCCGCAGCAGCCGCTCCAACCAATCGAAGGAACCGCCGGCACACTGCATGGTGCCCGTGGGGAAATAAAGCTTTGGGTCCAGGTGGGCGAAGGTGAAGGTGCGCATTTGGGGGTCATAAAGGGGTTGCTCGGCGGTCACGGCGATCCAGGACGAGGAGCCGATGTAATTATAGGCGTCTCCCGGACGCACAGAGCCAGCCCCCACAGTCGCGCAGGCCCCGTCGCCGCCGCCGATAACCACCGGCGTGCCGGCGAGCAGGCCGGTCTCGGCCGCTGCCTCTGAGGTCACCTTACCAATGACTGTGGTAGAAGGGTGCACCGGCGGGAGCTTTCGCGGGTCCAACCCCACCGCCTCTATCATATCCACCGCCCAATCGCGCCGCTCCAGATCGAAGAGAATGGTGCTGGAGGCATCGGAATAGTCGGTGGCGAAGACGCCACTCAACTTATAGGCGGCGTAGTCCTTGGCTTGCAGAAACTGATGGGTGCGGGCATAAAGTTCTGGCTGGTGGCGCTGGATCCACAGCATCTTGGCCGCGGTGTAAGAAGCGCCAGCACGGTGGCCCGTGCGGCGGTAGACCTGCTCCACGCCGCAGCAATGGGCCAGGAACTCTGCCTCGGCGGTGGCCCGCTGATCGGCCCAGATGATGGCTAAGCGCAGGGGCGCACCCGTGGCATCCACCGCCAGCGCGCCGTTCATCATCCCACTGAAGCTGACAACGGCAATGTCGCCCGGCGGGACACTGCTGGTGGTCAGCAGTTCCCGCGTCGAATCCCGCACTGCCCGCCACCAGTCCGCAGGGGCCTGTTCAGCCCAGTTAGGATGTGGGTAAGCCGTCTCGTAAGCCTCAAAAGCGGTAGCAACTGTGACGCCAGCAGCATCGAAGAGCGTTGCTTTGTTGCCGGTCGTCCCCAGGTCGTGGGCCAGGATGTAGCGGCTTTGGGACATAGAACTCCTTTTTATGGGACCACGACGACTTTAACCGCTGTCTGCTGCGGGTCGCTCAGGGTCCGAAAAGCGTTCTCGCACTCATCGAGGGAAAAGATGTGGCTGACGAGCAGGTCAGGATTCACCACGCGGCGAGCCAGCAGGTCCAATGCCATAGGAAAATAGTGGTTGGGGATGGCATGAGAGGCCCGCAGTTGCAGCTTCTTGAAACTGAAATTGAAAAGGGGCCTTGCCCCACAGGGATCTCATCTCCACCTCCCAGCAAAACAGGCCCCAGGTCAGGTGGCCAGAATCCGTTCGATTTTGGCTTTCAATTCTGTCTCTCGCTGGTTAACCCTTGATGGCGCCCACCAACAACCCGCGTGCAATGTAGCGTTCCAGAGCAATGGCTATGGCAATGACCGGGACGATCATGATCAGAATCAAGACCGACATATACCACCACTGGGGTCCCCGGGTTGCGTTCTGGGCGGCTACCGTCAGCGGCAACGTTTGAGACCTGGCCCCCGAAAGGAACAGAGCCAGCAGGTACTCGTTCCAGGCGAAAACCAGCACGAACAAAAAGGTGGCCACCAGGCCGGGCACCGAAAGGGGCAATACAATGGACCAGAAAATCCGGTAGCGCGACGCGCCGTCAATGGCCGCGCACTCTTCCAGTTCAAAGGGGATGGTCTGAAAGTAGTCCCGCATCAGCCAGACCACGATTGGCAGGTTGGTAGCCAGGTAGGTTATGATCAGGGCGACGCGTGTGTCCAGCAAGTTTAAGCGTTGGAACAACACATAGATGGGGATCACTACGGCCACCGGGGGCAACATACGCTGGGAGATCAACCAGAAGGCAATGTCGTTGTTAGCCAGAGAGCGCTTAAAGCGCCGGCCGACCGTTTGTAGCAATATGATGAACAGAACGGCGCTGGCGACCAAAGCTATCTGCCAGGGTGCCCCCAGAGTGATGGCGAAAATCGCCAACACCAGGCAGCCGATGAAGGTCAGGATCGCACCAAGGCGTGGCTGGTACTGGAAACGTGTCAGGCCATAGGCCGCCCCTGTCCCCAGGAGCAGGGCCAGCCCGGCACTGAGGGGAGCTACAACAACCGTATTGATATAGTTCCGCGTCGTATCGTTGCTCAAGTCGCCAACCAAGATGTACTCCCAAGCGTGCAACGATGGCTTGAAATCAATGCCAGGCAGGTAAAATGGCCCCATGTTGACGTCAATGGGTAGCTTGAACGAGGTAACCAGAAGCCAATACAGTGGGAACAGCGCCACCAAGGTCCATATTCCCAATGCAAGATATGATAGTGCCATCCCTGCGGGAGATGGGGCAGAGAGCGATTTGCGCTGGAACAGGAATCTCACCATTCTATCATGCCTCCGCCACGCGGCGCCGGATCAGATTGACATAGGCCATGCCGATAAATGTGACGACGAACAATAGCATATAGGCAATGGCTGCCGATCCGCCCAAGTCAAGGGCGCGCCAGGATATGAAGGCGTGCAGCGTCATGGACTCGGTGGCCGTACCCGGCCCGCCATTGGTCAGCACGTTGGGCAGGTCCACAATCTTGAAGGCTTCGATCATCCGAATCAGGATCAAAGTCGTACTGACCGGCAGAATCTGCGGCAGGGTGATGTGCCAGAAAGTCTGCCAGCGGTTGGCCCCGTCCACCAGGGCGGCTTCAATCAGCTCCATAGACTGGCCCTCTAAGGCAGCCAGCAGCACAATGAACATAAAGGGCGTCCATTGCCAGATGTCGCTGATCATCACTGCCGCCCGCGCCCCCCACGGGTCGTTGACCCACGAGTAGAGGCCCAGCCCCAACGCCTGCCAGATGGGCTGGAACGGCCCCTTGTCAGTATCGGTTAACATGCGGAACGTATAGGCAATCCCCACCGGCGTGATCATCATTGGCAATAAGAAAACCACACGGAAGAAGCGACGACCGGGGAGGCGTTGGATGGTCAGCAGCGCCAGGCCAAGACCCAGGAGGTACTGAACGGCGATTCCGACAGACACATAGATCCAGGTGACGACTATCGTTCCCGGGCGACCGTCCGGGCTCAGCGTGTGCACCAGGAGCCAGACACCGAGGCCGAACAAAAAAGTCGCCAGGACACGCCCAACCAGTCCCACGACGGAGTGCTGTCGGCTGTGGATATAGCGCACCAGGCCCCAGGCCATAAGGGCAACAACGATTGCCACCACCAGCCAGCCGAGCGGTGAGGGATCGGCCATGGCACCCAGGAAGTGCGTTTTCTCGCTGCCGGCCAGCAGCTTCTGATAGTTGGCCAGACCGACAAACTTGATCTGGAACCCGCCCTTGACGAACTTGAAGCGTGACAGCGACAGGTAAAGGGAGATGATTAATGGGAAAATGGCCAGGAAGAGCACGACCAGGACCGCTGGCAATATGAAGACATTGCCGGCCATACGTTCTGCCTGGGTGCTCAGCCTATGCCATCGGCCGTACATAGGGAGAGTAGCCTCAGAGCCTGCCCCAGACCAGGCCGAGTCTTGAGATTGTCCTTTAACTTGCATTGGTCTGTCTCACCTCCAGGGGATCAGGGAGGCTCAAGGCCCGACCCAGCCAGGGTCGGGCCTTGAGGCTGTCGTCTAACAGGTTTACCTTCCCGGAAGCTCAACTTCCAAGAAGGTCGTCTGAACGCTTACTACTTCTTTACACCGAGCGTGCCACGGTAGGCTGTAAGTTGATCTTCACGGCCCAGTTCCTCGGTGATCTCCTCCCAGTCATCGTAGATCTGCTCCATGCACTCTTCTTTGGTGATTTCACCGGCCACGAACTGGCTGATGGCGGTGTCCAGCACGACCCCCTGATAACGTTGGTTCTGCGGGATGCGCAGGTCCAGCACCATGTTCGGGCTGGCCAGGCTCCCTTCGATGGCGCCCAGGTAGACGCTGGCTGCCGCCGGGCTCATGCCCGCTTCCACCCACTGCTGACGGTTCAGGAACTGCGATGTGCGATACGGGTTGTAGCCGGTCTTACCGATGGTCACGTCCACGTTGGCCTGGGCCGGCTGGCTCATGTACGAGAGGAAGGCGTAGGCCGCGTCCTTGACTTTAGGGTCGGCGGCAGCGTTGATCCCGCCCGACCACCCACCGAAGGACGCGAAGGGCGCATGGTTCACCCCGTTGATGGCATAGGGACAGGTCTTCTCGTCGCAGTCCACCAGCTTGCCGGTTTTCCAGTCAAGCACCCGGGTAGAGCCAGGTGTGATGACAGCGCCGGTCTTGTCCATCACCACCGAAGTCTCCGGGTCAATGGCTAGGGTGCCGATGTCCCCCCAGTCAAGGGAGAGGGCGCAACGGCCAGAGGTGAAGAGAGAGCGTGTGTCGCCGACGTCCAGGTTCAGCTCATCCGGCGGACCGTACTTGGTGCTTTCAGCGTAGATTTCCAGCGCTCGTGCAAAGCCTTCGTTCTTCACCAGGGGCTCCATGGTCTCGGTGTCGAAGAAGGTGCCCTGAGACGTGCCCTGGCTTTGTATGAACGGGGCAGCTACTGAGGTGATCCACCAGTAGGCCTGAGCGCCACGTCTCTTGGAAATGCAGGAGCCATAGTCGGGGTCGCCGTCCCCGTTGAGGTCCTTGCCGTGGAAGAATTTGGCGATTTCGAGGTAGTCATCCCACGTCGCCGGCGGGTCCAGGTCCGCCTCCTCCAACAGGTCGGTGCGGTAGTAGACCATATGGAAGTCACCGTCCAGTGGGATGGTGTAGATGCGGCCCTCATAGGTGGCGCTGAAGTCACGGAAGAAGGGGGCTACATCCTCCCACTCCAATGCCTTGTCGGCTGCTACCCGGTCGGTCAGGTCTTCCACGTAGCCGGGGACGATGTAGTCCACCATCCACTGCGGCGCAAACACCCAGGCATCGAAGGCGTTCGTCCCCGTCGCCGCGTCGGTCAAAATCTTCTGGTACAGTTCGCTGAAGGGGACGATGATCACGTTGATCTTGGCCCCGGTCAGCGCGGTGAAGTCGGGGCCGCGCCGCTGGAGCGGCTCGGCGATCTGGGGGCCGGTGAAGGTCAGGATGTTGACCTCTACCCCCTCGTAGGGCTTGGCCGCGGGAGTGGGTGTGACCACCACCTCTTTCTCCACCTCTACGACCTTGGTGACCTCGACCTTGACCTCTTTCTCGACCACCACGGTCTCCTTGACGACCTCCTTCACGACCTCCGGGGTCGGCGTGGGGCCGCAGGCGGCCAGCATGGCGATCACCACGAGCAATGTTACGATCATCCAGAGTTTGGATTTCATGATAGTCTCCTCCTTGGGTTATGAAGCATGTTGAGAGTGGGCGTGACGCCAACTCTCTCGTCTATTGTTCTTCCGACCACCAACTGCAGGAGATGGTTGGCCTCCAGTGGCTATTTTGCACCGATCTCACCCCCTTTCGTCACCTAGATCTCTCGAAAAGCGCCATTCACCCCCCAAGGATGCGCACCTCATCGGCGCGATGAGGAGCCAGACCCCCCACGTGCCGAGATTCGTTCTTGTTAGTGAGCGGTGTTTCCGAGAGAACTTGTTCTCATCGTGGTGCGTGCAGGCTGGACAGAGGATTGACATCGGATTTGTCATAGTCCGAACCATACCTTCCCATGATGAGGTGGCTGCCTCCGTTCCTAGCGATCAGAAAACCTGTGTACGGGCGGACTCTGCGGGACCTCTGAGGATTTAGACTTCCCTCCCCAAAGATCCATAGCGACCGTATTTATGTACAACTTGCGTCATCGTCACAAAGTTCTCCGGAGGAATGCCCTCCACAATGCCGTTGGAGGAGCCGAGCACGTAGCCCCCGTTGGAAGCCAGATGGACACAATATTCCTGCACTTTCTCCTCAATCTCTTCTCGGCTGCCATGAGCCAGCAGAGCTGTCGGAATATTCCCCATCAACGCCAACTTGCCGGCCCACTCCTCCTTGATTTCGAAGATGTCGTTGAATTCTGGTTCGATGGGGTGCACGGCGTCGAATGCAATGTCATGCAAGATAGGCAGGACACCGTCCATCTTGCCGGCGGTGTGCATAGCCACCAACTTGCCGTGTTCTTTGGCGGGAGCGATCAGGCGCTTCATGCGATGGGGAAAGAGTCCCATGAACATATCTGGAGGAATCATCAGACCGGTATTGTGGGCAATGTCGTCACTGACCATAACAAAGGCCAGGTCATCGGCGAAACGGTCGCAGACAACTCGCATCACCTTTTCCTGGTGATCTAACAGAATATCCATTAATTTCTCAAGAAGAGGCCGGTTGTCGTAGGACATACGAGGAGGATCATCTATCCCTACAGCCAGCATAGCGATGTCAAAGAAAGAGGTAAAGTTGGCAATGACGCCAACACCAGTCCCTTGAACAGTGCGCAGATAGCGCTCCAGGTAGCTGAGTTGATCTGCCAGCGACGGCGGAGGCTCCAGGTCATCCAGGTCAGCCCAAGTTTTCACTACGCCGTCAACGTAGTGTTCGCTTCCACCAGCAGCTTTCAAGATATTATTCGGTCGCCAGAAGAAATCGCAAGTCACCGCGTCCATGCCCAGTCGCATGGCAAACTCCACGTGATCTTCGGGGGTGATGGACTGCCCACCGCTTCTGGCATCTACGATGTCATATTTGAGTTCGCGCTCCAGGACATATTCATACACCGATTTGCTGGTCACCCAGAACTCAAGGTGTGGCACCCGATCCGCCTCTTGATGTTGAAGCACCTTAAGCAGGCGATTGACGTCGGACCTGTCATAGTCCGATAGCCCCTCTTTCCTTTGGAGGGTGGATATGGTTAATCCCATGATAAGACCAGAGTAGTCGCGCTGCTCATCGGGGTTAAGCGGCTTTACTATAGTGCTCTCCTCTATCTGTGCGTTTTTAGGGAGCGGCAAACTGAGGGTGTAAGGGTCATTGTCCTGCAGCTTGCTACCGCAGGAATGGCGTATGATGAGACGTGTAGGCAGCACTATGTGGCGCGGCTGCAGACTCCCCTCACTGTCCAGCCGGCTGAGAAGCAATTGGGCTGCGTTCACCCCCATATCGTAAACAGGTTGGACAACGACGGTGAGGAATGGAAAAAAGCGAGAGACATCGGGTAAATCGTCAAAGCAGACCAGGGCGATATCTTGCGGAATAAGCAGGCCTCGCTTCCCCAAAGCCTGAATCACACCCATCGCGAGCGCGTTGTTGGCCGCAAAGATGGCTGTGGGATTGAGTCCTTCGTCCAATACTTGATGGGTCAGCTCCTCACCGGATGTCATTCGGTACTCTCCTCGCTTAATCAAGCGGGAGTCGGTCGGAATCCCAGCCTCGGCCAATGCCATACAATAGCCAGCGATGCGGTCCTCGGTCGTCGAGGTGTTCGCCGGACCAGAAAGCACGGCGATCCGCTTGTGGCCCAGGCGAATCAGATGCTCGACCAAAGCCTTGGCGCCGGAGAGAGAATCGCCACATACCGAATCAACGTCCCAGCCCTCGATGCGCCGGTCAATGATCACTGTGGGGATGTTTCGCTTGCGCAGTTGAGCCAGGTTCTGAGCATTAGAATCATAGGGGGCGATGATCACACCGTCTACTCGTTGAGCGACGACAGTGTCCAGGCAGCGCTGTTGCTTGACCGGGTTTTCATCGGTATTGTAGAGGAATACTGAATAGTCCCGGCTTTGAGCCGTGTCTTCTACGCCCCGCGCTACCGTGGTCCAAAAGGGATTCGTGATATCAGGGACTATCAGGGCCAATGTGCGAGTTCGTTTTGATCGGAGGCTTCTCGCCATTACACTGGGCACGTAACCCAGTTCTTCGATAGCGAGCTCTACCTTTTCTCGAGTAGCGGTGCTGACGTTCCCCGTGTTGTTAATCACCCGGGAGACCGTTACCGGGGATACCCCCGCCCGCTTAGCGACATCGTGAATCGTTGGCAATGGCTACCTCTTGAGCACTTAAGGAGAAAACAGTGAGCAGTAAGATTGAAATGTATTGAAAACGATATCATGATATCGTTTTCAATACCTATATTGTACAGCATTTTTAGTCAAATGTCAAGGGCTTTCTGGTGTTGTGGGCAAAATTTTAAGGTGGACAGGGGTCTTTTTTCGTGCTCAAATAGGGGCACACAAGATGGCCAAATACGCCGTGTACTCAAACGACAAAAACCTGGCGCAGATTTTTAGCAAGCGAATCGTCCTGCCCAGAAGGCGAAGCAGATCACCGCTGCCGTAGCTTACAGCTAGGGCAGTCAGAGGCCGAGCGATGTGCCACAAAGCCTGCATCTGCCAACAGACTGGATCACCAGTTGAATGACCCCCCGCTTCCCGTTGATCAGCCAGGTGGGGTCTTCGGCGGCCAGCGCCTCTGCCTGCCCCGCCTCCAGCCCGACCATGATCTCCCCCTTCAGTGTACGTAGCACAAGGAACGACGCGGGGAAGTAGGCGGCAATCTCCTCCATACGCATGGTGTGCGGCCAGTGGCGGTCATCCAGCAGCCGCCGATAGTTCACGTCCCCCTTTAAGATGACCGGGTTTGAACGCGCCAGATCTGCCCGCAGCGACGGCGGCAATTGGCGAAACACGAGGCTGCTCGTCCAGAAAGGATCGTCTTTCAGGATGAGCCGCTCCGCCTCCAGATGGTCGTACAGCCGTGTGCCCAATTCCTGCACCACCACGTCCGGCGCTGCCCGCAGCAGCGAGATCGTCGCCTGCACGTCCTTGGGCATAGCATCGGAGACGAAGAAAGGGCGATCCTTGAGGTGAAAGACCACCACTCGCACCCAACCCTGGACGAGCAGGAAGTCGGCCAGCGCCAGGTCGAAGAGCAGTTCCATCCCTACGTTGTCGTTAACAAAGTCCACTCGCTGCAGACCGCTTGCCAGCAGTTCCCGCACTTTGTCCGTGTGGTCAATGAGGATGTTGTGTCGCTCTTCGCGCGCCGTCAATCCCCCTTGGGCCTGCACCCTGACAGTGTAGTTGCTCAGGTCGGCGCGATTACCCCACAGGCAGGAGTGCAGCAGCGCTTCAAAGGCCACTTCCGGCTCGACGTCGGCAAGCTGGCCCCAGGCCTCGGCCAGCCGCTCCACGGCCACCTCCTCCTGCTTTCGCTTCTGCTTCTCGAAGGGATCACGCCCCTCCCACGGACCGGGCTGGAAGTAGCGCACCGCTTCCAGCAGGCGGCGGTAGAAATAGGTTTCGGCGAAGTACCAGGGCACCTCCAGCCAGGTCTTGCCACGGTACGCGGCCAGTTCCCGGTTCCAGGGAGCGACATCGGGAGCATGCTCGCTCAACGGGCGCATGGGCTGCGAGGCAATCTCCTCTCTGAAAGTTTCCAGCGCCTGCACGATGTCCGGCGGATAGTCGTTGTCCTCGATGACCTGGCGGATGATCTGCGGTTTGCGCTCAACAATGGTGCGGCGAGCGAAGGAGCCGGGCTCGGAGGTCATCAACAGCGGCGGCAATTCAACGTTGCGACAGGTTGATCCTGACACGTGCTGCTA
>Ga0315309_1001158_pt1 | contig 15790 bp, 10 predicted proteins | sample TDP4_MG_FD_203080 | JGI IMG/M metagenome (GOLD analysis project Ga0315309, IMG submission 203080) | Freshwater sediment microbial communities from Lake Towuti, South Sulawesi, Indonesia - TDP4 | ecosystem: Environmental > Aquatic > Freshwater > Lake > Sediment | place: Indonesia: South Sulawesi... | reverse complement strand
AGACCTCAAGGGAGTACTCGTTTTGAGCCAGTTTACAGGCGCGGCAAGAGAACTGAAAGATGCTATCCTTATAAATCCTTTCGATACTGAAGGGGCTGCTGATGCAATCTTCTCTGCACTTAAGATGTCAGATAAAGAGAGAAAAAAGCGAGTAAAAAATATGCAGAAGGTTGTCCAGGAAAATAACATTTATAAATGGGCAGGGAAATTCATTCTCCAGTTAAGCGAATTATAGAAGATGGAGTGTAAAGCGCCCCGATAAAGGAGTGTAAAGCGAAAGCTTTACCTTGTCAAACTTTCGTTTGACACTCCGGACAGGAGAAGTATTGTGCAACATGTTTTCGATGTTTGGCAGAATATTGAGAGGAGATTGTGGCTGGCTAAGGGGGTTCTCCTCCTCTTAGACTTCGATGGGACACTGACCCCGATTGTGGACCGTCCTGAGGAGGCCGAACTCCCAAGGGAGATGGAAGGGGTTCTGAAGTTGCTGGCCAAAAAGAAAAGATTCAAGGTTGCCATTATAAGTGGAAGGTCTCTTTCTAACCTGAAAGCAAAGATTAAGATAAGAAACATAATTTATGTCGGGAATCACGGATTAGAAATAGAAAGGGGAGGAAAAATATTTATCTATCCCGAAGCCTTAAAATCAATCCGGACTATGAAGGAACTAAAGAAAATTTTGCAGAAAGAACTTAGGTCTATTGGAGGAATAATTTTAGAAGATAAGAGAGTAGGTCTGGCTATCCATTATAGAATGGTAAAGAGTTCTGAGGTGCCAAAATTAAAGAGGTCGGTTGGAAAAATTTTTAAGCCGTTCCTGGAAAAGGGAGAGATAAAAATTGGCTATGGAAAGAAAATCCTTGAGGCAAGAGCCCCTATTTTCTGGGATAAAGGGAAAGTGGCTTCTATGCTTCTCGATTCTTTTAAACAAGAGAAACCCCTTTCCATCTATTTGGGAGATGACAGAACAGATGAAGACGCTTTCTCCGCTCTGGACGGAAAAGGGCTTACTGTTTTCATTGGAAAGCCCAGAAAATCAAAAGCGAAATTTTTTCTCAAGGATGTTAGTGAAGTGGGAGTTTTCCTGAAGAGGCTTTCTCTTCTAAAGATAGGAGGTCGTAACCCAGGTGACTAACAAGATGTCCCTCTTAGCCAAAGCTAAAGAGCCATTCCATTTCTATACCAGGCTCAATTTGATTGAGTTTACAGGTAAGAAAGCTACCAATTTGCTCCAGCTGGTAGAGATAATGAAGGAAGTCCCGGGCTCGGTCATCTATCACCATACCCACCATTACCTTCAACAACACCTTTATCTCTCACCTGAACCCCCGAACGACTTCGCCTACTGGATTACCTACATTCTTCGGGAAGACGAACTGGGAGAAGAGATTGCCAGTATTGACCTCTGTGAATTTTCTACCATTCGCTCCCTGAGAGAAAAGATTATTGAGACTATTGAAGAGTATCTCGCCAGAAATCCAAGAACTTTGCGCACGGCACCTCCCGGAGGAGAATTCCATTTCTTTAAGACCATTACCTTTATTCTCCCTACGCCCTATTTTGTTAGCGACCTCTTAGAGTTCCTGGAAGTTCTCAAGAAAATTACCATCCATTCAATCTATTTCCATATGTTTGAGGCGAAACTGAGGTTAGAAAAAGGAGAAAACGATTTTTCTCGCTGGATTGAAGATATGCTGGGAGAGAAGGAGCTTGCCCGGGAGATTGCAAGACTCGACCCTTATACTTTTACTATGGAAGGTTTGCGTGGCGAACTTTGCAGGCTGATTACGAAGTACATTCCCGGAGAAATAAACAAATGTCAAAAATAAGTGACTACGAACCAATTGTAGGAGCTGAAGTAATCAACGAATTAAAGATGCTTGCCCAGAAGTTGAAGGGTAAAATCATTCAGAATATTAACTCCACCTCAGTAGGTGGTGGAGTAGCTGAGATTCTCGGCCGAATGGTCCCTCTTCTCCAAGATTTAGGAGTAGATGCCCACTGGGATGTGCTGAGGGGAGGAGAAAAATACTTTCAGGTAACTAAGAAATTCCATAATGCTCTTCATGGCAGAAAAGAGGAGATTACAGATGACGACTACGAAGTTTTTCTTGAAACTACTAAGGTAAATATTGAACAGATGGACTTTTATGGCAATGTTATTTTCGTTCACGACCCTCAGCCGGTAGCTCTGGTGGAAAAGAAGAAATACTTGAAGAACAGGTGGGTCTGGAGGTGCCATATCGATTTCACCCATCCAGACCCCGGAATTTGGAATTTCATTAAGTCTTTTGTAGAACAATACGACGCCTGCGTTTTTTCAGCGCCTTCTTTTGCCCGCCAGGTGCCTATAAGGCAGTTTTTAATTTCTCCCTCCATTGACCCCCTAAGCGATAAGAATAAAGAGTTATCCGAGGAAGTAATTAACGATGTGCTTGAGAAACTGAACATAAGTAGAGATAAACCAATCCTCACTCAAATTTCTCGTTTCGATTATCTCAAAGACCCTTTTGGAGTAATTGAAGCCTTTCGCCTGGTTAAAAAGTATGTAGATTGCCAGCTTATTTTGGCTGGCGGAGGCGCGATTGATGACCCTGAGGGGACGAAAGTCTTTGAGGAAGTAGTAGAGAAAGCAAGTGGTGACCCGGATATCCACGTATTGCTTCTCCCGCCAGCAAGTGACCTGGAAATCAATGCTTTACAAAGGGCATCCACGGTCATTCTCCAGAAGTCTCTCCGGGAAGGTTTTGGGCTTACTGTGGCTGAGGCTTTATGGAAGGCTAAACCGGTCGTGGCTTCCGCAGTTGGGGGCATACCTTTACAAATTGCCCATAAGTATTGTGGATTACTTTCCCATACAGTGCAGGGAACTGCCTATTGGCTCAGGCAGCTCCTCCATAGTCCCCAGTATGCGAGAATGCTGGGCGAAAATGGAAAGGCACATATTATGCAGAATTTCCTCCTCACCAGACACCTGAGAGAGTATCTCCTTCTTTTCCTATCCTTAGAAGAAGAAAATGATATAATTTATTTATGAAAAAGGGGACAGGCTACTTTTTTCTTTCCTCGTCTCGTGGCATATAAAAAGTGACAGGCACTTTTTACATATATAGTCCATAGAGAGTAGTATTTATCTCATATTAAACGGTGGAATAATATATTATTTTTCATAAGAAATAAAAACTATCAATATAAATAATTCAAAAAGATGAAAAAGAGGAGAGATAAGGAAAGGTGAGATATTTTAGGGAAGAAATAAAAAAGCACCTGTCACCTTTTAAAAAAGTAGCCTGTCCCCTTTTTATGTTAATTTTTTGTTAATTTTTTGTTAATTTTTTGTTAAAAAATGTGGTTGACAAACCCTGGTTTTTGTGGTAATATGATGTATGGCTGAAGTGGTTTTTTGACAATATAATATGTAGTTTTATATTGTCCGATAAAGGCAAACCTCGAGAAATCGGGGGGCGCAAAACCTCGGATCTAAGGAGCCACCTCTATGATGGCCGGGTTGCCGAAGACAATAAAGAATATATTGAGCCGAACGAGCAGGAAAATATGCTTGTTCGGCTTTTCTATTATATTAATTATATTTATTCTAAATGTTATGGCAATTGCTGAGACTACCGACCAGACCTTTCTGGGGAATCTTCATGTTGTCAATAACACCCTATTTGGAAAATTCAATTATGACAATGGACGCGTGGAAGGTTTCCTGGAAGCTAAAGAGTCTTTCTTAGGAGAGGTGAGCGGCTTCTTGATAGGTACGGGCATTGGTCTGGGTTCTCCTGATGCGAATTCCGGAAAAATAGACTTAAAAGTATGTTTTACCAATGACAATCCAGTATTGGAGCGAAGCGCTCTTTATAAAATAGGAGCCGAATGGCTTCCCCAGTGGAATCTTGTATCCACTCGCTTAAAAGCCAAAATGGGGGTTAGAGGTGGTTACCTTTCAGTAACTACTACTACCGAGCCAGTAGATCCGCCCTACCCCTCTCAACTCCTCTATGGAGCCGAGAGCGGCCTCTCAATTTCAAAAGAGCTAAAAGGCATAGCCTTTGAGACAGGGGTTACGGGATATGTGACCTATAGTTTCTATAATCAGAATAATCAAATTGATAATTCCGGAATTAAGTTACACGCGGGTAGCAGAGTAGAAGTACTTCCTATTATATTAAAATTGGGATGGGAGAGAACTCTGACAGACTATAATCCAGACAAGTATTTTTTCCTTGATTCTATGAGAGAGGATACCTACGAAGTTAGCATTGGCTATGCGGGAGAAAGGTTTGGCATTGGACTATTCGATTCTCTGGATATTAGAGAAGGAATAGAATTTGAAAGAAAGAGAAACCTGACAGGAGTAGGAGTCCAATTAGGAGGATGGTTAGCCAAGGGGTTTCTCTCTCAGGACCTTTTGGCTGGGAAAGAAGCCACCACAATTTCATTGGGTAGAGCTTTTTCCGATGCATATTTTGAAGCATACTGGACAAAAGACCAGAATTATGTAGAGAAAGGTAATGGTAACATCTTTGGAGTGAGTTTCAAGTATGGGATTGGACCCAAGCCAGCTGAGCTTGTTGAAATTGAGTCTTATAAGAGTTATGTTAGAGAAGATGATGGCCCATTCAATGTTTTGCCCGATTTTCGCTTACCATTTGCTGAAAGTGTGGAAAGACTTGATAGTATGAATAAAGTTATAAGGTACACTAGAAGTAACCTGGAATATATCTCTCAGGATGGTTATGACCGCGACCCAAAAGAAGTGTTCGAGTTAAGGGGAGGAGATTGCGATGAGCAAGCTCTATTTCAGCTACATGCCTTGAAGTCGCATGGTTACGATGATTTGTATGAACTTGCATTTATATCTCCCAGAATGGCACATGCCTTCTCATACGGTAGAGATAACAGGACAGGAAGAGAGTATATATGGGAATATGGTAGAGTCTTCAGACTCGATTTCGACCCTGGCTCTAACCTCTCAGAAAAAGATAAGATGGCAGCCATCCTTTCCTCCAGGAGTTACACAGAGGACTGGGAATATTTTTGGACTTTCAGACCCACAAGTTCCGATTATAGAGAATACAATTACCATGATATGGAATGTGTCCACGAAGCTTGGAGCGATGATGTAAATATTTCAGGAGATACGGTACAAGTGATTCCCGAATCGGGAATAAGGCTATTTATTGGCACTAATTTTGAAGAATAAGAGAGAGTAGAAGTTTTGCTCTCCTACCCTACCGCCGGTACCATGAAGGGTACTGGCGGTTTTTTTATTTTCTGCCCACTGAAACATGCAAATAGCCAGATAATGTACTTGACAAATTTATTTTTTTATGTCAGTATTAATTTCAATCACCGACGGACAAAGGGCCTATTTTATGGTTAGGAATTACAAGCGTTTTAGATCAGAGGTAAGAAAAGATTTACACAAGGTTACTATAACCATTTCCGACGAGGCTCTTGATTGGTTTTACGAACTAAGTAGGACGATGAAAAAGAAAAGAGGCTATAAACTACCGCGCTCTTATATAATAAGGGCCTTGATTAATGTGTTTATGAGATTGGACATCAAGGTCGAAGGCGTCAGGACAGAAGAGGAGCTCCAGGAAAGAATAGTGAACGCTATAAAAACATACAGATAGCATGATGGGCGTGTATAATTTTTTGGAAATTGAAATGTTGATTTCAATATTACAAAAAGGAGAAATGGGTCGTCATGCCTGGGAGAGGGAAAAGAACATCAATATTGTTGGAGAAGAAACAAATCGATTTCTTAGAGAGTTTGTGCAAACGGATAGAAGAGAAAGGGCAGATGAAGATGTCGCCCTGCCAGATTGTAAAGGTATTAACTAAAACTCTCGCGTGTATAAGAAAACAGGACATTCGGGAGTGCCGAAACGAAAAGGAAATCGAGAAAAAGCTCGTCAGATGCCTTAAGAAAGGTTTGAAGCAATTGAAAAAGTAATAAGGCTAAGCACTTCTTCGTTTAAGACATGTGCACTGGGCGCTGGGATATATAGAAGAGACGATTTGATGCTTGATTAAAGAAGAAGAAACAAAGTGGTGAAGAAAGTGGGTCCAGAATCAGAACTGGAGAAGACATATAGAATTTTGGTTGAAAATATAGGTGAAGGGCTGTGTGTTCTCAATAAAGGTTTTGAACCAATTTATATTAACCGTAGCTTCTGTGAAATCACAGGTTTCAGTAAAGATGAACTTCTGGGTAAGTATGTTTTACAGTTTGTTAAAGGTAAGACCAGAGAAAAGCTCAAAAGGGAATTAGAAAAAAGGCGTAAAGGCAAGTCATCGTGTTATACTCTAAAGTTTAAGAAAAGGGGAGAGGAAGAGATATTCCTCTTGGTTAGTGGGGTGCCTCGTTTTGATGAAAAAGGGAAATTTGATGGAACCATTGCCATTGTCTCCGATATTACGGAGAGGAAGAAATTAGAGAAGGAATTAAAAGAACGTACCGCAGAGCTGGAAAAAGAAGTAAGGAAGAGGACCAGGTTACTACTTGATCTTTACAAAGGAGTTGCTATTACAGAGGAAGGGAGCAGATTAGCCCAAGAGATTCACAATGGTTTAGCCCAGACCCTGGCGACTTCCCTTTTGAAAATCGATGCTTGTGAGAAACTTCTGGGTGACAATCAAGAGAAGGTAAAGAAAGAACTTTTGGAATTGAGAAGGATGCTGACAAAAAGTATTAAGTCTACGCGACAGGTCATTTTTGGATTGCAGCTCCCGAATTTTCATAGAGCGGGCTTTACTACTGTTCTGAAACAGTATTTCCAGGAGTTTGAAAGAAAGACCGGGATTGCTTGTGAGTTAAGTTTTAGACTGGGAAAGAGTCTACCGATGGAAACGCAGGTTGGCATCTATCGAATTATTCGAGAAGCAGTGAACAATGTAAGGAAACATGCTATGGCAAAGAGGATCAATTTGGAATTGAAAAACGATAGGAATGAAAATCTCCACCTTACCATAGAAGATGACGGGAGAGGATTTGACTTGAAGAAAGTTTTGGCTCGGCGTAAATATGCCAAGCAATTTGGACTGAAAGGAATGGATGAGCAAGCAAAACATTTGAGAGGGACATTCACTATTGAGACCGCAAAGGGACGAGGGACCAGGATAAAAGTAAAAATACCACTTAACAAGTAAAATAAATAAAGTTGCCCCGGAGAAAGTTCCCTTCCTTGCCGCCAATACCAGTAAGGGTATAGCGGTTTTTTTATTTTCTATTACAAAATCCCCGAAATTATTGCCGTAAATTGTACTTGATTAGTTTAAATAGTATTTGTTAAAATAAAAAAAGAATTAATTCTTAAATATGTTTTTATCAAAGAGGTAGTGAGAGAGCGGTTTCGTATCTCTGTGGAGGGGAATATCAGGAGAGACTTACTGAGGAGGGAGAAATGGCAAAATTAAAATGTAAAAAATGTGGTGTAACAAAAGATATACCTATCCATTGCGGACGGCCAATGATAGTTACAGAAATCAATGAGAGGACAATGCTGGCTTGTCGTATGGGTGGTGCTTGTGGTGTCACAAAGGAGCTTCCCAAACATTGTGGTGAACCCATGGTTGTAGTTAAATAAAATTAAGTTTGCCTTGATATTTTCTCCACGGGGTAAATTGAAAAGGGCCCTTGTATTCGGTTGCAAGGGCTTTTTATTGATACAGGGATACTTGCTCTGCCTGGAGTAGCGGAGCGGTAGCTCCGCGTCATAATGGCAAAGTTTTGCTTCGCTATTTCAAAATAATAAATAGCTGCAAAGCGATAGCTTTACCAAAGGGTTTCTTATGAGTAAAAATTTATATCTTTACTTAAAAGGATTCTTTTTCTTAATTATATTTTCCATATTCCATTTTGCTTATGAAATATTTCCTTCTCCTGTATTAGTCCCTATATGTGCAATTAATGAATCAATATGGCAGCATTTAAAAATTGCCTTCTTTTCCTATTTTGTTCTGAATTTAGTAGAATTTGTATTTAGAAGGCGTACCATTCAGAATAAGAGTGGTTTCATATTCTCAAGATTGTTCACCACAACAGTAGTTCCCTGGTTTATTTTCATCCTGTGGTATACAATGGCAGCATTTTATGGGCGGCTGGAAATTTTATTGTTGGAAGTCATATTTGCGTCTATTGTTACAGTGCTTGCAGGTACAGTTTGTGCTACAATAGAATTAAATATTGAAGACAAACATTTCACTTGGAATTTTAAGGCATTTATTCTAATCATATTCATAATTTCAGCTTCATTGTATGTAATATTTACTTATAGATTGCCATGGATAGATGTGTTCGTTAATCCTGAGATGATTAAATGAAAATAGTTCGACCAACGACAGGAACCCCCTTTCTTATTTTGCTTGATTTTTCCATGAAGTTTAGATATAATAAATTTAGCTTTCACACGATTCTCGTGGGTGTCAATGGTTGGTGGCGGCGTACCACCATACAACATACACAAACCACCCAGGGACGGTAATTTTCGTTGTTCAAGGCATAATTCCAAGGCTCAACAAGAACCCCAACGCCTGTTCAGGCCGCTCAAAACACCCCGTCTATCGTTACAACATGGTTAAGAGAAGAAGGAAACTGCGTAAAAAAGGCTACAGATTTGACCCAAAAACCAGGGAGTGGGTAAAGAGATAATACCGCAATAGACAACAACAATGCGGCTTTTTTAACACCGCCTTATCAAAAGAGGCGGTTTTTTATTGTCTTTTATAGGCATTTTTGCTATAGTAAGTTTACCAACTATAGTAAGTGATCCGAGAAATCCCTGCCTCCTGGCAAGCTTCGTTGATAGACCTTCGCGAAGTCCGGGGGATTTTTTTCAAATTAATTGTAAAGTATGTCTGGGACAAAAACAGCGGGCATAAAATTTTACAAAACTTTTTTACATAAATTTCACATACTGATGCTATAATATGGTCAAGTGATTATTTACCAATATGGGGCTACAATAACTTTCAGGTGGAAACAGATGTAAGACACATAGAGAAATAGTACAAAAAACCCACAAGAATTGACAAAAAATTTAACAATTTTTTGGTGCGACCATAATAAGTTGGCGATATGATTATTTAGAGAATAATTCAAAAAGGAGAATGGCAAAATGGGATTAAAACTTAAAAAGGTGTCTAAGGGGACGATTTTTATTGTGGTTCTGTTGGTTGCTATTGCAGGGATTTACTGGGCGATAAGAAGTAAAGGATTTTCTTCAACGGAGAAAATAACCGAGAAGGAAAGTAAACAATTGGAGCTAATCTGGCAAAAGGAGTTTGATGCGGTATCGGATGTTTGGGTTTTGCAAGGGCCCAGGAAAGGGGAGAAAAATGAGATTCCCTTGCTGGGAGTAAGTGTTGGGGAGATGTGGAAGATGTACACTTTATTGGGTGAAAAGGGAGAGATAATTAGAAATATAGGATATCGCAGAAAAATTTCCATTTCTGAAGATAGAAAATATTTGCTGGAGACTATGTATAGACCCGATTCGTTCGGGGATGATATTAGATTTACTTCATGGGAAGGCAAAGTGCTCTGGGAGAGGAGGGATGTCGGATATGGTGCTGAGCTCTCACCAACAGGGGAGATTATAGTTTTAAGGGATTTTGATAGTAATGTATTGAATGGTATTGAGTTCCTGGATAAAAATGGTAAAGTTATTCGGAAGCAAGATATTGAATATGTCCATGATACTGCCACCACTCGTTCCTGTTTCTCAAAAGATGGGAATTATTATGCCATTGCTTATAGACAAGGACTAACGATGAAAGAAATGAGGGGCTTTCTTTCCCTTTTCAATAAGAATGGTCAATTGTTATGGACAAAGGAAGATAATAAGCTGTTATGGCCAGATTGGCTGCTTTTGTCTACTCATAGTGAAAGAATTTTCCTTAATACAGGTAAATTTCTCTATTGCCTTGACAGGCAAGGAAGGCTATTGTGGGAAACAGATTGGATGAAAGAGAAAGAATTGAGTAGAACTAGTCCAAGAAGAGTAATTCTTTCTCCGAAAGATGATTTTTTAGTTGCATTATTTGATGAATTTATCTTTGTAGTTAAAGCTTCTGATGGAGAAGAAATCTGGCGATTGAAGTTAGAGGAACCCCGTAGAAAAGATGTTGTCGCGCATCGTAAGTTGAAGATGTCTCCTAATGGAAAAAAACTTGCACTCATAACAGACGAATATGAATTGCCAGGAAAGTTTTGCATTATAGATAGTGGCAATAGGGATATAATTCTTCAAGGAGAATTTCCTATCTCTGATGGGGTAGCCGAATTAGCTTTTTCTGCTGACAGCAAGAGTTTTTACATTGTGTTTAGAAAGGGAAAGAGTGTGTTTGTGTATAAATTAGAGATATAGTTATGAGAAATGCTTAAAGCGGGGAATGGATTGTGTTTAAAAGATTAAGAAAAAAATCTATATTTCTTGTTTTTACAGCCGTAATTCTTATTGTTGCTGTTGTTTATGCAGAAGATGTTCCTGTTTTTCAAAGTCCTACGGATAATCCTGAGACCAAGAAATGTGATGGAAAAATAACCTGTGGCTTTTGGGTATGGAGACCTGATGAAAAGGCATATCATGAGGGTATTGATATAGCAATCGGTTCAGGTGCCCCTATATACGCAGCCGCAGATGGAGTCGTCACCGAAAATGGCCCGCATTGGCAAAACGAAAAAGACCCCAACGAAGGCTATGGATACCACATTCATATTGACCACGGTAATGGCTGGGTAAGTACATATGCACATCTTTTAGCAGAGCCGGTTTATGTTTATGTAACAAATGGGCAGAAGGTTGAGGCAGGGCAAATAATTGCAAGAATGGGAATGACTGGCCATGCGGAGGGTTTCCACGTTCATTTCGAACTTCGTAAAAATCCTCCAATTGGCCCCAAAGGAGATGTCGGTGCCGGAGCGGATGACACCTATATTAATCCTTTGAATTATATAGAAGGGATGCCAGGGCAAGCTAAAGCTACTACGGATGTTCCGGCGAATGACCATCCTGATGAGACATACGGGGTAGGTGATGAGGTCTTTCCTCCAGTTTCTGGCGAAAATAAACACTTTACAGTTGATAAATATGTAGGAATATTTAATGAGGGTTTTTCCAACTCAGCGTCGGAAATGGTCCTCCGGAATTGGAATGCAATTGGACTTGTATCAATTGAAGAGCTTGTTAGTGGAATTATAGTAGAAGATTTGAAATATTATCCGATAATGATTATTCCCACAGCTGGGTTACATGGCTTGGATAATTCTCCGACTTTTAGACAAAAATTAGGCGATTATGTCTCTGCAGGTGGCACGGTGATAGTTTTTGCTCAACAGCACGGCTATGAATTCAAATCATTGCCTGGTGGAGAAGTGAGTGGCTATGGCTGGAATGAAGACCAATCCTGCCATACCAATGCTGCATATATTAATGTCTACCATCCAATATTTGCCGGTCAGGATAGTGCTAATTTAGATGCAAATGTTGATGGCTATTTCACCACCTGGCCAAGTAACACTATCATTCTCCTTCGCCGCACTAGTAATGGCATGCCAGCGATGATCGCCTATCCGTATGGGAGCGGTTGGGTAGTTGCTTCCACGTTATTTTCCGACTGGTCTTATGGACACGGCGGAATGACAGAGGATGAGCTGAATTTAGTGAGAGATTTAATCTCCTGGGCAAAGAATCCTGATAAAGAAATCAAGGAATACAAACCAGGGGAAATGGTGAGCATTAACGTACCAGTCACCAATCATATAGGCAATCCCTCTAACAGCATTCTTTTAACCGTGTTAGACCCAAACAGGAATGTAATCAGCACGGCAGAAGTTATGTATCCTTTGAATTCAGGAGAATCAACAGAGATTCCGTTTACTTATACTGCCAGTTTGCCTTTAGGAATATGGTGGGTAAATTATAGTTTGCAAGATGCGAACGGCAAAACCATTCAGTATGAGACAGACGGCGAAAGGTTTCAGGTCAGTTACCATCATGTGGGATACAGGAGTTCAAAAATAACATTCTCGATAACTTCCGATTCTGAACAGTATGTTTATGGGAACGATGCTGCGTTCACATTCCATATTTGGAATCAAGGTGAGAGTGACCGGAACATAACTGTTTGGTATAGTTTTCCGTGTAATTATTGGTTCACAAATGAGGATCCTATTTATGGAAGTGGAATGACGGACCCTGGGCACAGAAGTAATCTCTATCAGACAGTCAATGTTCCGGCCCACGGAAAAGGGAGTTTCGTTTATACCGTTCCTGTACATGCCGATTACGATCGATTGTGGGCCGATTTTTATGATGAGAATGACAACTATTTAGGCAAGGCATCAAAGGGATTTTATGGTATTGAGCCTTCTGTAGATCTAAATGTAGCAACGGATAAGAAAATTTATCATACGGGAGAAGAAATTGGCATTGTTGTTGGATTAAAGAATCGGCTTCATGCATCCTATGATGTTACAGTAAAGACGATAGTGAAGGACCCGGCTAATCTTAAGGCCTTTGAGGAAAGCCACTTAGTTAGTATTCTATCTGATGGCTTAACCGAAGAGAGAGCAAGTTTCTTTTTGCCTTTGAATAGTAAGGAAGGAAGCTATATAGTCCAAGCTGAGGTATATCATGGGGGGAAGATGGTCGGATTTGGTTCTACATCTTTTGAAGTAGCCTCGCCGTTTCTCCGCCTCAGTATGAAATTTCCAGATGTCTTCATTCCTAACTCGAGTAATCCTGTCTCTTTTGATATAGAGAATGTGGGAATGGATGGTTTTGACGAAGGGCAGCTAGCGGTCAAGTTTTATGATCCGGACAAATATATTGTCTGGGCGGACACCCAAGGATTCACAAACCTATTACCAAATTCCAGCACAACGGTTAATTTTTCGTTGGTTTTGGGGGAGATAAAATTTGGAAACTATCAATTGGAATACACTTTATCATATGGGTCTAAGATAATGCATGGTGCAACTCAAATTCCCTGCGATGTAGTTATGAGATTAGGTTTTGACAGAACATCATACCGAGTGAGAGAAGAATTAAATGCAGATTTAGAACTGGTTAATACAGGAAAGTTTAATCAGGAACTAAAAGTGGTCGCTGAGATACCGGATTGTGAATTCACCCAAACTCAGAATCTCGAATTATCCTCGGAAGACAAGACTTCACTTACCTATAGGCTGACCATACCTCAAGCAATCGGCAGCGGCTCACATGAAGTAAGTATAAGTTTATATCTTTATGATTCCGCTTTAAGTGAGACTTACGCCTTTGTTATTCCTTCAGCCAAACTTGAATTTAATTTGGATAAGTTAAATTATTCTGCCGGAGAAAGTGGATTGGTAGAAATCACGAATACAGGCGGGGCTGATGCCGGATATGATTATACCCTGAAAATCGTAGACCAACAAAATGTTACTTATTGGGAAAAAGAAGACACCCTATCCACTATTGAGGCGGGTAGTTCAGCATTGATTCCTTTTAGTGTGCCCGAGCAGCTGGCAAGCGGCTGGTATAGTCTCTGGATGGTTTTTGAAGATTTACAGACAGGCAAACAGACAAGCATAGAGAAGTATTTTAAAGTAAGTGGATTAAGTGGGGTATTAGAAGTATCTACGGATAAAAAAGTCTATCTTAACACCGAAAATATTACAGGAAAGGCAAGTTTAGAGAACCTGGGTCAGCCGCTAAGTGGAGCAAACCTGAATGTAAAAGCATACAGTGCTGGAGTGGGATGGACGAATTATACTAACACTAATAGTATTCTATCTATAGCGGTTGATGGAAATTATGTTTGGTTTGGAACATCGAGAGGGGGAATGAAGAGATACGACAAAGTAAATGATTCTTGGAAGACTTATACTACTGCCGACGGATTAATGACTAATTACAGTGTTGACTGTATAGCAGTTGACAATAACTATGCCTGGTTTGGTAACCGCTCGGGCTTAGGGGTGGGGAGATACGATAAAGTAAATGATTCTTGGAAAACCTATACCACTGCTGATGGTCTGGCAAGTGATAGTATCGTTTCTATTGCTATTGATGGCAACTATGTCTGGTTCGTGTCATATTGGAAATGGGTGAGTAAATACGATAAAGTAAACAATAAATGGGAATATTATACTAAAGCCGACGGACTGGCAGATGACTGGATTAATTGTATTGCAATGGACGGTGACTATGTTTGGTTTGGAACAAATTCTGGGGTTAGTAGATATGACAAGGTGAACAATACTTGGCGGACATTTACTATTGAAGATGGACTGGCCAGTAATTATGTTAGGTCGATAGCGGTAGACGGGGATTTGGTCTGGTTTGCCACTTATGGTAGATATGGTAACAGAGGAATAAGCAGATATGATAAATTGAATAATTCATGGAAAACATTTACCACCGCTGATGGGTTAGCCAGTAATTGGGTTAACATAGTAGCTGTTGATGGCAACTACATCTGGTGTGTAACAGATACAAGCGGGGTAAGTAAATATGACAAGGAAAAAGATACCTGGGAAACTTTCACAACAGAGGATGGCTTGCTGAATAATTCGGTTACTTCTATTGGCGTCAACGGGAATTATGTGTGGTTCGGGACATATGGAGGAATAAGTAGATATGAAAAAAATGCTGCCTGGCAGACATTTACAGCCACTAATGAATTGGTTCACAATAGTGTAAATTCAGTAGCGGTTGACACAGACTATGTCTGGTTTGGAACAAATGGCGGGGCGAGCAGGTTTGATAAAATAAATAATAAGTGGAAAAGTTACACTTATCCTGAAGACGGTTTAATGTATTTTCAAGTGTATAATGTCGCCGTCGATGGCGATTTTGTCTGGTTTGGGACATGGAAGGGGGTGAGCAGATATAATAAGCTGACCGGAGAATGGAAAGGCTGGAGCGGCTCCGAGATCAGGTCTATTGCAGTTGATAGGAATTATGTCTGGGTGGGGACATATTATGGTGCAAAAAGATACGATAAAGTAAACGATACTTGGAGAACATTTACCACTGCTGACGGACTGGCCAGTAATTCTATCGGCCCTATTTTAACTGATGAGAATTATGTGTGGTTCGGGACATCAAACGGAGTGACCAGATATGATAAAATAAATGAAACTTGGAAAATTTTCACTATAGCTGATGGCGTGGTAAAGAATAGCGCTGGCCCCATGGCTAAAGACGGAGATTATGTTTGGTTCGGGTCAGGGGATGGAGCAAGCAGATATCACAAGCCGACCAATACCTGGCGGACTTTTACGACCGCCGATGGATTGGCAAGTAATCGTATATCATCAATTGCTGCTGAGGGGGAGTATGTTTGGTTTGGCATAGTAAATGGAGGGGTAAGCAGATATGATAAGGTGAACGATACCTGGCAGACATTTACAACTAAGGACGGATTGGCGAGTATGTGGGTTACTTCGCTTGCAGTTGATGGTATATACACCTGGTTTGGAACGGATACAGGTGCAAGCAGGTACCAGAAATTAGGAGCAGTTGTTTGGGAAAAGGATATTCCGGTAAGTGGTAGTGGGCAAATCAATATCACTTGTGATATCGGAGTCATAAATGGTGTAGGGAAATTTTATCTGGAGGGAACACTTACTTCAAATATGGGGCAGGAAATTGTCAGGGCAAGTAACTCCTTCTATCTTACTACTTCGGTTATCTCTTTGACCTTTGATGCAGATAAGAGAGTATATAAACCAGGAGAAACGGTTACTATTACTGGCGAGGTGGCAAATGGAGGAGACCTTGCAGAA
>Ga0315309_1001156_pt1 | contig 15798 bp, 9 predicted proteins | sample TDP4_MG_FD_203080 | JGI IMG/M metagenome (GOLD analysis project Ga0315309, IMG submission 203080) | Freshwater sediment microbial communities from Lake Towuti, South Sulawesi, Indonesia - TDP4 | ecosystem: Environmental > Aquatic > Freshwater > Lake > Sediment | place: Indonesia: South Sulawesi... | reverse complement strand
CGACTTCCAGACAGTGGTGCTTGTCCTCAAAGAAGCCAGATTTGCGGTTATGGCCGCGATTCTACTCGCTTTTGGGCGAGCTATTTCTGAGGTAGGGTTAGCTCTCATGGTCGGCGGCAATATCAGGGGATTCACCAGGGTCTTTACTACCGCCATCTCGCTGGAGACGTCTAAGGGTGATATTGAGCTGGCCATCGCCCTGGGCATAATCCTTATCCTTATTGCCCTCATCATTAATATCGTCTTAAATAGGCTTCAGCAGAGGTGATAATGTCTCTAATAGAAACCGTAGATTTATGCCAGAAGTATGGTGGGCGAGATATTCTAAAAAATATCAATATAAAGGTTGACCGGGGGGAGGTTTTTGCTCTTATCGGCCCTACCGGTGCCGGGAAAACAACCCTTTTACGTCTATTAGACCTCCTTGAGGTGCCGACATCGGGCAAAATATATATTGACGGCCGGGATGCCACTCAGTCTAAGAAGGTTAGATTCCAGATGCGGAGAAGGATGGCTTTCGTAATTCAGAAACCGATAGTATTTAACATTAGTATTTATGATAACATCGCCTATGGTCTGAAATGGAGAGGGGAAAAGAAAGCCAGCATCCACCAGAAGGTCAGCAGTATCCTTGAGATGATTGGTCTTTACGCCTACCAGAATAGAAACGCTAGAACATTATCTGGTGGAGAGGCACAAAGGGTGGCAATAGCCAGGGCGATAGTCACTGAACCTGAGGTACTGCTACTAGATGAACCAACAGCTAACCTTGACCCGCTTTCGGCAGCAAAAATTGAGGAACTCATCACCAGTATTATTCATCAGTATGCTACCACAATAATAATGGCAACACACGATATGTCTCAAGGTCAGCGTCTGGCTAACCGGATAGGTGTGCTCATAGATGGCGAAATTCTTCAAACCGGAGACCCGAGAGAGGTATTCACTTTGCCCCGGAGTAGAGAGGTCGCCGAGTTTGTCAGCGCTGATAATATTATTGATGGGATAATAGTATCAAGCGAGGAGGGGATGGTTGCGGTAGATATTGGTGACAATAAAGTAATAGAGGCGATTTCCAGTTACCCTGTTGGTGAAGAGGTATGTGCCTGTGTTAGGCCGGAGGATATTACCCTGACCTTATCAAAAACCACCAGTAGTGCCAGAAACTCGTTCCTCGGGCAAATAACTCGGGTAGTATCTATGGGTCCGCTCAGCCGCATTGAGATAGATTGCGGCTTTCGGCTAGTGGTTCTGGTTACCAGAAGGTCAACTGAAGAATTAGGCTTAGAAAAGGGAAAGCAGGTTTATGCTACCTTTAAGGCTACTGGTGTCCATGTAGTTAAGAAAGATTGACAGCATAGTTTCATCGTGTTATATTCTGCCTACGGCAGCGTAGCTCAGTGGTAGAGCAGGGGACTCATAAGCCCTTGGTCGGCGGTTCGAATCCACCCGCTGCCACCACAAAGCTGGGCGACCAGTTGGCTTGGTCAAGCTTTACATCCGTGGCAAGGAACAAATTGGAAACCTCGACGAGGCTTTTCGTACCGACGCTCATGTACAATTCTCACAGGTACCACGATGAATCGCCAACCTCTTATGACGCAATCCGCGTGATTGACTACTGGTGGGGGATAGTTTAAACTGGAGTCAAATGCGTTTGCGGGAGCTACGTATTGTACAAGACTGTTTTAGTACCATTAGATGGATCGGATGTTGCGGAGTGCAGTCTAGCACACGCAAAGGCGATAGTTAAGGCATTCCAAGTACACAAGGTAGTGATAAGGGTATTAACGCCCTTGTTTTACTGGGGGTTTTATTAGCACTTGCTATATATTATACGAGCGGTATATTGCTAACTTGTAGGAGTCCCCATCCTTGGTCTGGTTAAAGTTTCTCCTCTGTCTCGTCATCATCTTCTTTGCTGGGACAAAGCTAGCCCGATATGGGGATGTTATTGCTAAGAAGACAGGGCTAGGGGGGGTATGGATTGGCTTAATACTCATGGCTACTGCTACCTCCTTGCCCGAGCTATTCACTGGAATAAGTGCTGTCGCTTTAGTAGGAGTTCCCGATTTGGCTATGGGCGATGCCTTTGGGAGCAACCTATTCAATCTGGTGATTATCGCTTTGCTGGATATGCTGCACCGCCAGGGACCCCTATTGACAAGAGTAAACACCGGGCAGGTGCTGGTAGGCGGTCTGGGGATACTACTCATCGCCCTTGCCACTTTCGCTATCTTCTTTAGCTTTAATATCTCAGGGTTGCAGCTGGGTTGGGTGAGCATCTTCACTCCGCCCCTTGTCATCCTCTACTTATTCAGCTTAAGGAAGGCTTTTCATCATGAACGAAGTCAACAAGGTAAAACTACTGGGCAGAGTGAGAGGCCACATTATGAAGAAATATCGTTGCCGAGGGCGTATACATATTACAGCATAGCGGCTGTCTTTGTCATAGCTGGAGCAATATGGTTGGCATTTGTAGGAGAAGAGATCACTGAGACCACAGGCTGGGGTTCTACTTTTGTCGGCAGCCTTTTCTTGGCTGCAGTTACCTCAACACCTGAGGTGGTGGTTTCCATCGCTGCTCTCCGTATAGGTGCCACCGATATGGCGGTTGCCAACATGTTGGGCAGCAACATGTTTAATATGGGTATCGTTCTTGTCTTGGATGACCTCTTTTACAGAAGTGGTCCGCTTTTCGAGGATGTGTCAATAAACCACGTGTTCTCCGGTTTAATGGCTATCTTAATGACTTGTGTCATCATCGTGGGACTTACCTCCCCTTCTCGGAAGAAGATGCTTCCCGGGGTGAGTTGGTATTCCCTTGCCCTAATAGTACTATATCTCTTGGGGTTCTACATTTTGTTCATTATGGGCTAAGACAAAAAATATAGAAGTTCTTGATATAATGACTTTGTTTTTTGCCCAAATCTAGTATGTTTGTAGAGAAAGACTGTTTAGAAATTGGTCCCAATTAGTTGGACAAGGAGCTGTCTAGACGAAAAAGAATTTCAGTCTGTACGCTTTTCTTCAGGCACTTGAAGAACTTCTGGATTACTGCCCTTGTCGTGGCAGTTATTCTATTGGCTCTATTGGTCACTTTGTCGGGGTGGATTGATGGCTAGTAAGCAAAGCTGGCATACACTCGAAATTGAAGATGTATTGCAGACTCTGGAATCTGGGCACCGTGGCTTAAGCAAGACGGAAGCCCAAAAGCGACTGGCTCGGTTCGGTCCCAACGAGCTGGCAGAGAAAGGGAAAATCTCCCCGTGGGCAATTTTTCTGGCGCAGTTCAAGAGTGTCATCATTATCATGCTTCTAGTTGCCGTTGTTCTTTCCCTAGCTTTGGGAGAGGTGGCTGAATCGATTGTGATACTGGTCATAGTCGCTTTTTGTGCCGGTCTCGGCTTTATCCAAGAATATAGAGCTGAGCGGGCGATGGAAACCCTAAAAAAGATGGCAGCACCAATGGCATCAGTACTTAGAGATAGAGAGGAAAAGGAGATAGCCGCCCGAGAGTTAGTACCCGGGGACATAATTATCCTCAGGACTGGTGACCGAATACCGGCTGACGCCCGCCTTATTGAAGCTATTAACTTGAAGACAGAGGAAGCATCCCTAACCGGAGAGTCGGTTCCTATAGAGAAGATAAGCGACCCTATAGAAGGCGAAGTAAGTGTGGGAGACAGGCGAAATATGGTGTTCATGGGGACGGTCGCTGTGTATGGCAGGGGTACAGCAATCGTAACTGCCACCGGTATGGCTACGGAATTTGGCGGGATTGCTGGCATGCTCCAAGAGGTTAAGGCAGAACGGACTCCTTTACAGATTAACTTGGACCGTTTGGGGAAATGGCTCGTCGTCGCAATAACGAGTTTAATTCTCCCCTTGGTATTGGTGGGGATCATGGGTGGTCACGAGTTCCTAGAGATGTTCGTCTGGGGAGTAGCTCTGGCGGTGGCGGCGGTGCCCTCGTCTTTGCCCGCTGTAGTGGTCATAGCACTTGCCATCGGGGTGGGTAGGATGGCAAAACGCCATTGCTTGGTGAGAAGACTTACTGCTGTAGAGACTCTTGGTTGCACCACATTTATTTGCTCGGATAAGACCGGCACGCTCACCCAAGACCAGATGACAATCCGGCGTATTTATGTGGATGGCAAGCTCATTGATGTTACCGGAGTCGGTTATGAACCCAGAGGGGAATTTTACTTTAACGGCACGGCATTCACACCTGGGCAAGACCCTGCTTTACAAACATTGCTTGACATAGGCGTTCTCTGCAATGATACGTCTCTCACTTCTGTCAATGGGGTCTGGGGAATCAAGGGTGACCCTACTGAGGGTTCTTTGGTAGTAGCCGCAGCCAAGGCTGGTCTATGGCAAAAAGACCTCAGTGGCCAATTCCCTCGTCTTGGTGAAATCCCCTTCTCTTCAGAGCGGAAAAGAATGACCACCGTCCACAAAATACCTGAAGGCAGAATTGCCTACTCCAAGGGAGCACCAGAAGTAATCTTGAACTCTTGTACCCACATTTACGAGAATGAGCAGGAAAGAGAATTGACTAATAAGGACAGGAATAATATCTTGTCGATTGCTCAGGGGATGGCGGATGACGCCCTCCGAGTCTTGGGCATGGCATATCGCCAGCTTCCCGATGAGGCCAAAATTACCGAAGCCGCAGAAGAGGATATGGTTTTTGTTGGTCTTGCTGGTATGATTGACCCACCGCGGGAAGAGGTTAAAGAAGCCATAAAGCTTTGTGACCAAGCTGGCGTGAAATCAGTAATGATAACCGGCGACCACAAGATAACCGCAGTCGCCATTGCCAAGGAATTAGGCTTACTCAAGGAAGGTGTTGCCCTGGGTGGTGCTGAGCTGGATAGCTTAAGCGATGAGGAGTTTGAGACTTTGGCAGAGAAAGTAGAAGTCTACGCTCGGGTTTCTCCAGCCCACAAATTGCGGGTGGTGGAAGCTTTGGCTAAGAGAGGGCACGTAGTGGCTATGACTGGAGACGGGGTCAACGATGCTCCAGCTTTGAAGAAAGCCGATATTGGTATTGCCATGGGCATCACCGGTACTGATGTCACCAAGGAAGCTGCCGATATGGTGCTTACTGATGACAACTTTGCCTCTATTGTGGCAGCGGTTGATGAGGGCAGGGGTATATTTGACAATCTTAAGAAGTTTCTGGTCTTCATCCTTTCCTGTAACATGGCGGAGTTGTCGCTAATGACTGTCGCCATCCTTGCTGGACCTCTCCTGGGACTTCCCTACGGCGCCCTGCCTTTAACTGCCATCCAGATCTTATATGTAAACCTTGCCACCGATGGCTTGCCAGCAATAGCATTGTCGCTAACCCCTAAGGAGAGGGATGTTATGGAGCGTCCCCCGCGTCGGCGTGGGGAAGGTGTCTTTACCCGGCTTACATTGGGCTATATCGGGGGTATAGGTCTCTGGAAGGGGGCAATAGTGCTTGCCAGTTTTATGCTCGCCCTTGGCTGGGGAAGAAGTATTGTGGAAGCACAGGGCTTTACGTTTGTGACGCTGATACTGGTTGAACTGGCTAATGCCTTCAACTGTCTTGATCTCAGGCAGTCCCTGTTCAAGGTTGGTCCTTTTACCAATCGCTGGCTGGTGCTGGCTATCTGCTGGGAAATTCTCCTTCTTTGCCTAATAGTCTATGTTCCTTTCTTCCAAAATTTGTTTCATACCCATAATCTCAGCCTCGGCGACTGGATAACCAGTTTGGCGCTGGTGTCTAGCCTCTTCGTCGTATGGGAAATAGCCAAGCTCATCGTCAGATGGCAACATAGAGATTAAGTTTTTCAAGTCTTCTTTTTCATCCTGCGCTCTCGGCAACTCGTGTGCGCTGCTATCGCTGCGCGCAGCGATAAATCTCCGCATAATTTGATTGCATCAGAGGTTCAGGACGAACTTGTCCGGCAAGGTGCCGACCTGGGGTATCTCGGTTAGATATTTCCGTTCCTAGCTCCAAATTGAACAAAAATAGCTCAATATCCTGTCTTTGCATTGGCGGAGTGGCCCACATATTGCGCTTGATTTTTGTGCCAAAGTGGTTCATAATTAAGCTAGCTTAAATTAAGCATGCTTAATTAATGGAGGGCAAAATGGAAAGCGAGAGAATAGAAGAGTACCTTGAGGCTATATATAAGAAGCAAGGGGCAGAAATGCCGGTCTCCACTTCGACTTTGGCTAAAGAGTTGAAGGTCTCTTTGCCCGCCGTCACTGATATGTTGCAGAAGCTGGAGAAAAGGGGGCTGATAGAGTATAGGGCCAGTAAGGGGGCTTCACTCACTGAGCAGGGGAAGAGAGTTGCGGTCCTCACGGTCAGGCGACATCGCCTGTGGGAAAGGTTCCTGACAGATATCCTTGGCCTGAGGTGGGATAAGGTACACGATGAAGCTTGTCGCCTGGAACATGCTACCTCGCCTGATACTGAGAAAGGGCTGGTTTCTATTCTAGGTGATGTTGATACCTGTCCGCATGGGCACTACATTCCTGACGAAGAAGGAAATATAAAAGAAGAGCAAGCTATGCCGCTTTCGGAATTTGAACCCGGTCAGAAAGCGTACATTCTGGCTATCGCCAAAGAGGAGCCAACGTTGCTTAGGGAGATCGAAAAACTGGGACTAAAGCCAAAAATAGTGGTATCGGTGGAGGCTAAAAACATTGATGACTCGCTTGAACTGAAGCTGGATGGAGAAAGACTTCTGCTGAAGAAGAACCTTGCCACCGCCCTTATGGCAAGGCCCCTCGGTTCTGGAGATGAGACCAATGTCGTGGAGGAGATTGCTCTGTCAAATCTTGCCAGTGGGGAATCTGGCGTCGTGAAGTCGTTTGCCGGCGGACGTGGGATGCTAGGGCGCTGTCTATCTATGGGCTTTACCCCGGGAAGCTTGGTGAAAATGCTGGAGAATTTTGGCAGAGGTCCGGTCCTGGTTAAGATTCACGATACGGAAGTTGCCCTTGGGCGGGGGTTAGCTCAGAAGATGACTGTTACCAGAAGTAAGGCAAAATGCTAGGAGAATCCATAGAGAAAATTATTACCGTAGCCTTTGCCGGGTCGCCCAATGTTGGCAAAAGCACCATTTTTAATCTACTGACTGGCCTTTCACAGCACGTGGGCAACTGGCCGGGGAAAACCGTGGAGCAGAAGACCGGTGTACTGCGCCATGGTAGTTCAGTGATGAATCTGATCGACCTACCAGGCACATACAGTCTCACCGCTAACTCCGTTGAAGAACAGATAGCCCGGGATTTCTTGGTGAAGGAAAGGCCGGATGTGGTGGTGGTGGTTCTCAATGCTGCCAGCCTGGAGCGTAACCTTTATCTGGTTGCTGAGCTTATTGAATTGGCACCACGCCTGGTAATCGCCCTAAATATGCTGGACGTCGCCCAGCAACAGGGAACGAAGGTTAAGCCAAAAGCGCTGGCGTCGGCTTTAAACATACCGGTGATTCCTATGGTCGCAACCAAGAATCAGGGACTCAGAGAACTGGTGGAGGTGATTGCAGAAGAAGCTAGTAAGCCGATGAACTCCCGACGGGTGAAACATATTGAGGCTGATAGTGGAGTCAAGGATACTATAAGCCATATTGAAGGGCTTATAAGTGATGAGAACATGGCGCCATATCCAAGACACTGGGCAGCAACAAAACTACTGGAAGGTGATAGCCAGATCAGTAAGCTGGTCAGAGAGCACCTCTCTATAAAGCAACGGTCGGAGCTTGATTTTTTCCTGAAAGACCAGGAGACCTGCGCTGTAACTATTGCAACCCTGCGCTTCGCATGGGTCAAGAAAATGGTGGCTCTATGCCAAGAAAAACCGCCCCTAGGACAAGTTTCATTGACGGAAAGAGTGGACCGAGTAGCCACCCATCCAATATGGGGTGTCGTTGTTCTGGTAGCTATCATAGCGCTCGTTTTTTGGCTGGTCTACAGCATCGGTGTTCCGATACGTGATTTCCTGGATTCTCACCTGATCCAGGCGGGGAGGGAACTTATATTTGCTCAGCTTTACTCCCTGCCAGACTGGTTGCAGAGCTTTTTAGCTGACGGTGTGCTTGGCGGAGCCGGGACGGTTCTCACCTTCGTCCCTATATTGTTTCTGTTTTTCTTCGCCTGGGGATTTCTGGAAGATGTTGGTTATACCGCGCGAGTAGCCTTTGTTGCTGACCGATTTATGCACCTTTTGGGCCTGCATGGCAAATCGGTTCTGCCGCTGGTCTTGGGCTTTGGCTGTAATGTGCCAGCGGTGATGGGAACGCGTATTATTGAGTCAGAAAGGGCTCGCCTTTTAACTATGCTGCTAGCACCCCTAGTTCCCTGTACTGGCAGAATGGCGGTAATTACTTTGATAGCCGCCGCCTTCTTTGGGCGCCAAGCAACACTTATATCGCTGGGCATTGTCATTTTCAGCATTCTGATGTTAATAGGTTCTGGCATCATTATGAACCGCTTCATTGTTAGTGGCGAAAGGGCTGCTTTGATAATGGAGCTTCCTTTATACCACTTACCCCACTTGCGGGTAATTAGCTTAACCTCATGGCAGAGAACGGTGGCATTCATTAAGCGTGCCGGAACAATTATCCTAATCGTAGCGATTGTGGTGTGGCTATTATCAAGATTCCCGGGAGGCAGCATTGGCGAAAGTTACCTGGCTCAAATTGGCCGATGGCTAGAGCCAGTAGGGCGGTTAATGGGGCTTAATTGGCAGATGATGGTTGCCCTGCTTTCCAGTTTTATTGCCAAAGAAAATACCATCGCTACCCTTGGCGTGCTTTTTGGCGGAGGAGGAGTCGGGCTTACTGAGGCATTGAGAGGAGTGCTGACGTATGGTTCAGCATTAGCCTTTCTTGTCCTTCAGGTGCTATTTATTCCGTGTGCGGCAACGGTCGCTGTGATTCGTCAGGAAACGAGGAGCTGGGCATGGACAGCTTTCTCCATTGGCTTTCAACTAGTACTCTCATTCGCCATGGCTATACTGATATTCCAGATAGCAGAACTAATCATATCTAGACTATGACGGCGATTCCAAATGTCGTGTGCGGTTGGTTGACCAGCCAATCGTATAACTGTGCTGGATCATATCGGTTGTATATGTAAGAAAAGTCTGTTTGTCACATTCTGAGTGATTGTTCAACTTACCCTTGGTCGGCGGTTCGAATCCACCCGCTGCCACTTATTTTTGAGTGTGTTTTCCATGTTACTGCTCAGGGACTGGGTAGATTTGCCTGACAATGAGTTGCCATTGACGCCGGTCAAGTTTTGCCAGGTCCGATGCGAGACTACTTAGCGACTCATCCTCAGTTAGCGAATAGAGGCGGACATCATTCTTTATATATGTTTTTACCACCCCTTTCTCTACAAGACGTCTGAGGATTATCTCTAGGTACAATCCTCCGTCTCTTGCACCCAAGGCGTGAACAACCGCTAGTCGGCTAAATCGGGCGAGGGGATGCCCGCCAAAAAATCGGAGGAGTTCCAGACAGTAGTGACTATCGGCGTATTCCTTGATGAATTGATACAGTTTCTCCGCGATAGTGATTTGGGGAACAGTCATGTTGCTCCGCGTATTAACCAGCTTTTGTCTGGCGAGTTGCTTTATTTGATTCTTGGCTCTCTTAGTGGCTTGCCCGTAATCTGTCTCCCAATTCCGTAGACAATGCCACTGATAATCCATAGGGCAACAGAGGTGAACGGAACCCAGGGCCAAAAGGCCTGACGGCTAATAAGAGCTGGCGTTAAGGCTAGAACGCCCAGGCAGAGAGACACGATTACCCCTATTTGCCATTGTTTTTTGATTCTTCGTGGTACTTCCATCTTTTTTCTCCTTCAGGTTCAACTCTAATCGTGGGATTGAATGTATTCCCCCTACTAATAGTACAGCGTCAAGCTCCTTTGCCTTATCGAGAGGGAAATCACCGCCTCTAATCTCGGCGTTGGGCATATAACTTTGTAGCCAACTCCTGGCATCAGAATAGCCTTCCATAGATATATACTCTCGCCTCCCGGCCAGGATCATAAGAGCATATCCCGCTTTTTCCGGGTCAAAATCGGCGCTCATCTTTATCGCGGCATTTCTAATCACTGTTGAGCAGGCAAGAGCGGCACTAACACGTTCTACTCCATTTTTCCTAAAACTGAGGGGAGAGCGGCGCCTCAACGCATCACCCTGGATCTTCCAGTGCCCGATAAAGGCCAAATCTCTCCAGGTTGCTATGATGTCAGAGGCATCAACTACCTTTATACCAACCGAGTTTTCTGAAGCTTCTCCGGCAGCAAGTAACAAGGGGAAAGGCTTTACCAGCTCATAATTCATAAACCCGTAAGTTAGCTCGATTGGCTGTCCTTCCTTTCTCCACAGGTGATTATCGAAAATAAGGATGCCATCAACAATGGGATATAATTCTGTTATACAGGCGGCGGCGTTTTCGAACATAAAGTTTCCCTCATCTCTAGTCGGAAGCGCACCAATAACGTATACTGGCTGGTTGTAGAGCTCTTTCAGCTTACGGGCAATGATGGGAACGCTACCTGACCCGGTCCCACCCCCCACCCCGGCTATTAGGCAGAAGGCGTCAATGTATTCTAGGTGTTTGCGCACAAGGGCGCGCATAATGGTTGGTAGCGATTCGGCGGCAATCGCGGCTGCGACCTCGCGAAACAATCCCACACCATGCCCCCTGACCTCTGATACCCCAATCAGTATTCGGTCTTCCTTCGGTATCGCCGTAAGCGAACTCAGGTCAGCCTGCGCGGTATTTATTGCTATCGCCACTGGGAAACTATCACGAGCCATTCCATAAAGGCTATGATAGGTGAGAAGATCGGCGATCCGCCCTCCAGCTTGGCCAATACCTATGACTGCGACTCTCATTTTTTCCTCCTTTAGCTGAGCTTGGTTATCTCAGCAATTTTGATGTAAGCCGGCTTTTTACCGGACCAGTAGCCATTACTCCAAAGCCGGCAGATTTCTACTAAGCTCGTATATTTTTCTAACTTTCTGCCCCGTTTCTTTCCTTATCTCCCCTCCCCGTTTAAAGTGCTCCTCGGCTAGAAGGTATATATTCTCCAGCCGGGGCACTTTGGTTAACTCAGAGACAATTAAACTAATTGAGAACTCATTTCCCACGTGGGGATAATCTCCAATCCTTACTACCGCTTCAGGAGACTTGTCTTGTAAGTAAGAAAAAATTTCTTCTAAAAGTCCCAGGGTAAGGACGTTCTTCGGAGCGGTAACTAAAACTAGGATTCTCCTGGCGTCTTTCAGTTCAATTCTCAAGCTTAGATTGTTCTCAGCCTGGGCTAATGCTCCGGCGGCGGTTACACTTTCCTTAACTCCTTGTCGGAAACTTTCATTCTTCCAGCCGTAGATGGTAGAAAGGCTAATCCCTCCTCTACCGACGGCAGAAATACTGGCCAGAGATTGTCTAATGTCACCGGCATCGATCACTTTACTTCCGATATATTTCTGCCTCTTCTCTTCTCCAGCGCAGAAAAGGTCGTAAAAATTCTTGACCATTTCCTGATTTATTTCGCTGAAGTTTTGGGCTAAACTGACATCCATTCGCCCAAACCGCTCATTATCAAGCAAAAAAACAGCGTCACCATAACGAGTCACCATCTTTAAAGAGGTAGCGGTGTTAGTTACTGCGTAGGAAGACTCTCCTTTTTCCTCGAATCCGAATGGGAGCACTACTATAGCGTAGACCGGTTTCTCTGTTCTCTCTTTAAGTCCTTTTACCATCCAGCCGATACTGCCGGAGCCGGTGCCTCCACCTCCGCTAGCGATGACCACAATCGCATCGGCTTCATGAAATTTGCGCGATTTCAAGATGGTATCAGTGATAGCCGCGTAACTTCCTTTCATCACCATAGCCGCATCAGCATTTATCTTTCCTACTCCGTGACCGAAGGTTTTCATCGTGCCAATTATAATCCGGTGGTGTTTATCTTTTGGGACGAATCTGAGACCGGTCAAATCTGCCTCATCAGTATTAATGGCAAAAGCGTCAGTCACAATTTCTATGCGGCGGTGAAGAAAAGACCTAGCATAAGCGTTGATGGCAAAAAACTCGTCAACAATATTACATCCGCATTGACCAATTCCAACTGTTACCACCTTCATTTGGCACCACCTTTGTTGTTCTTACTCAATTTAGTTAATTACTAGAAGTTAGTTACTAGAAACCTAAGGCTAAATGAGCTTAATTATAATTACCCCGGACAATTACCATACTAGGATGCTCATGCCTTGTTTGTAAACTAATATATTTTACTTCTATTTGAATGCATGGCATTACAATCGGGAGGTGAATATATGGATACATGAGATGACATGGTGAATACATGAGGAGAGGGAGCGATGAATACCATCAGTGCTTGGGAGGCTCAAACAAGAGAACTATTCAATCGAGTGGAGCAAGAGATAAAAGAAATTCAAACTGACACCGAAAGGCGTATCGCTATTTTGCAGCAGAGAAAATGGGCACTGGAAGAGGCACTAAGAGCTTACCAGGAGATGATGGGTTCTGAGCTGACTCAAGAGCGTTACTCACTCGACCGAAGGGATATAATGAACAGGAGTTACCGGGAAATATTAAGTATGATTGCCTCGCGTAATAACGGCTTGCTTATTGCTAGACAAGCCATCAGGCTCATGAAAGAAGCTAATATCTTTGGTAATCCATTCAATGCCGATTCGGTAGTATATAGCATTTTGAATAGGAGCCAAGAGTTTGTTAGGGTAGGTAAGGGAGTGTACAAGTTGAATGCCGGCGTAGGAAGAACTAAACTCTCCACACAGAAAAACGAAAGAGCCAGTGCACTGCGACAAGCCATCCAAGAGCTGAAAGAAAGGAATCCACAAATGACGAAATCCGAAATTCTAAACACCCTGATTAAGAAGGGCTTTGACTTTAAAGGCAAGCGGCCTAGCAGTGCCGTGAATATGGTATGGATCAAGTTGGGATTTACTTAGGAAAGAAAGGCACTAACTTAATCTCAAACAACCAAGGCCATAACTTCCCTGTGACAAATAGCCGACTATTTGCTGTGTCATATGCGATACCATTCAGAACATCAACAGGCAGGTCATAGTTTTGCGACGGCAAGAGTCCTGATAAATCTATCCATCCGCTCACCTGGCCATTGTCAGGGTCAATCATGGCTATCTCGTCGGTCTGCCATATGTTGGCAAATATTTGGCCATTAATGTATTCTAGCTCATTGAGTTTATTTATGGGCGTGCCATTGTCATAGACCTGGATATGACCGATGGTGCTAAAGGTGTCAGGATCGAGAAAATATAAGATTGAAGTACCATCGCTCATGATCAAACGTTCTCCATCGTTCGTAATACCCCATCCCTCTGTGGCATAGGTAAAATCGCGTAATAACTTAAAACTATTCTTGTCATAAACGAAACCTGTGTGGGATTGCCACGTTAGTTGGATGATAACGTCTCTAAAAACAGTAATACCCTCGCCAAAGTACTCTGAAGGGAGTTCATAGCTCTGTAATACATTGCCAGTTTCCAGATCAACTCTACGCAATGTGGAGCGTCCATAAAGCCCTGTTCCCTCATAGAAAACGCCATTTTCAAAAACCAATCCTTGGGTGTAAGCATTTGGGTCATGAGGATAAACATTAATCACCTTGTAGGTATAAACCGGAATAACATCGGAATTTGAGCAAGAGCAAGGGAAAATTACTGCCAATATTACGAAGAGTCCCAGAAATAATATCCCGGAAAGACGATTCATAAAGGCTACCCTTATTCGCAAGTATACCATGCAAGCTCTGATAATCATAATTTGACGTTGACGATAAGCTTAAAATAGCTTAAGATTTGGGGCAAGGATGGAGAAGATACCTATAACCATAAATGGTCTTCAATTGAACGGTCGTGATGGGATGACCATCCTTGACCTGGCAAAAGAGAATAATATAGCTATTCCTACTCTGTGTCATCATCCTCTGCTTACCCTTTCTGGCGCTTGTCGAGTCTGCTTGGTTGAAGATGAGAATAATGGCCGTTTAATTGCCTCTTGTGTGACCCCAATTGTTCCGGGGATGGTAATCAAAACCGATTCGCCCAGGGTAATCAATGCTCGGAGAACTATTATCGAGCTGATGCTGGCTGGTCACCCAGACTCCTGTCTGGTTTGTGACAAAGGTAACCGTTGCGAACTGCGTCGGTTGGCTAGCGACCTTGGAATCGGCCGGGTCAGTTTTGATGCCGTGAGGAGCTATCATCATTTTGAAGATGCCAATCCCTTTATTGAGAGGGACTTGACCAAGTGTATCCTGTGTGGTAGGTGCGTGAGAGCCTGCCGGGAACTGCAAGGGGTGGCAGCAATTGACTATGCCTACCGAGGTTTCAGCCTTAAGCCAGCCACGGCGCTGGATAAAACCCTGCGCGAATCGGTCTGTGAGTCCTGTGGGCTTTGTGTCTCTATGTGCCCGGTTGGAGCCTTGTCCGATAAATCAGCCCTTTATCAGGGGAAGGAAACGAGTAAGGTTCAAACCACCTGTCCCTATTGTGGTGTTGGCTGTAGCCTTTATCTCAGCGTTAGAGACCAGGATATTATTGGTATAAGCTCGTGCCCGGAGAATTCAGTCAACGGTGTCTCCCTTTGTGTCAAGGGCAGGTACGGTGTTGAGTTTATCCGCCACCGTGACCGGTTAAAGTCCCCTCTCATCAAAAAAGACGGGGATTTTGCCGAGACAAGCTGGGATGAAGCCTTAGACCTGGTGGCTAAAAGGCTTAGTAGTTATAAACCAGAGGAGGTAGCGGTAATCTCCTCAGCCAAGTGCACAAATGAAGAGAACTATATTGCCCAGAAGTTTGCCCGGGCGGTCCTGGGGACAAACAGTATTGACCACTGTGCCCGTTTATGTCATGCTCCTTCAGTCGCCGGGCTGGCGCAGAGCTTTGGCAGCGGGGCGATGACCAACTCCATCAATGACCTCGGGGAAGCTAAATGTATTTTAGCTATAGGTACCAACACCACGGAGGCCCACCCCGTCATCGGGCTTGAGGTAAGGAAGGCGGTAGGTAATGGGACGAAGCTGATTGTCGCCAACCCGAGAGAAATTATGCTTGTCCGCGAAGCCGACCTCTGGCTTCAGCATAAACCGGGGAGCGATGTCGCCCTGCTCCTGGGAATGGCGAAGGTCATAGTTGATGAGGGGCTTATTGACCGTAGCTTTATTGATGAGCGCTGTGAGAACTTCGATGCCTTTTTAGATTCATTAAAGGGCTTTAGTCTTGATTTCGCTGAGAGAGCGACTGGTGTTGAAAAGGAGAAGATAGCCGAGGCAGCGAGAATATACGCCAGCGAAAAGCCGTCAGTCATCCTTTATGCCATGGGCATAACCCAGCACTCCCACGGCACCGATAATGTCATCGCAATAGCCAATCTGGCTATGCTTACCGGCAATATTGGAAAGCCAGGGAGCGGGGTAGACCCGCTGCGGGGGCAGAACAACGTCCAGGGAGCCTGTGACATGGGTGCCCTGCCCACCGTCTATACTGGCTACCAGGCGGTGAGCGACGCTGAAGTAAGGAAGAAGTTTGAATCGGCCTGGGGGTGTAAGTTGCCGGCTGAGCCTGGGCTGACCATCACTGAGATATTTGATTCTGCCTACCGTGGCAAGCTCAAGGCGCTCTATATTATTGGGGAGAACCCGCTGCTGAGTGAGCCTGATATTGCTCATGCTAAGGAGGCTTTAGAGAGGCTTGAGTTTCTTGTTGTCCAGGACATATTTCTA
>Ga0315309_1001154_pt1 | contig 15809 bp, 14 predicted proteins | sample TDP4_MG_FD_203080 | JGI IMG/M metagenome (GOLD analysis project Ga0315309, IMG submission 203080) | Freshwater sediment microbial communities from Lake Towuti, South Sulawesi, Indonesia - TDP4 | ecosystem: Environmental > Aquatic > Freshwater > Lake > Sediment | place: Indonesia: South Sulawesi... | reverse complement strand
CATCGTGGGCAGCTATCCCAACCGGCTCAACAGATAGCCCACCAGCTATAGCCTTCTTCAACAACAAGTTGTGGGCAGCAGTGAAGGGACAAGGAAGCACCACGATCTGGCTGAACAGCATGGACCCAACCACATTAACGTGGGGTAGTTGGCTGCTTCAACTAGGAGCGACACCGACGTCCCCTGCGTTGGCAGCTTCACCGTACCATCTATACATGGCTGTGAGAGGCACCAACAATCGGATCTATTGGCGTAGGATGGACACTTTAGGCTCTTGGTCTTCATGGAAGCCTATTCCAACCGGCTCAACCATAGAGCCACCAGCCATAGCCTTCTTCCTGCCAAACTACCGCTTGTACTTGGCTGCGAAGGGATACGCAAACAACCTCATCTACCTTAACAGCCTGGATCCAACCACAGACATATGGAGCGGCTGGGTGACCCAAACCGGGGCAACTCCAAGTGGGCCCACACTGACATCCTCCCTCTCACATCTCTACATAGCTGTAAGAGGACTAAACGACCGTATCTACTGGAGAAGAGTATTGTAAGACACGATTGATAGACGAGATCGCATCGTTGTTGCATATATGGGCATGCTGTCTGAAGGAAGCTTGATTCTTTTCAAGCTACGACAATACTCACATTCCTAGAGTCTCCATGATGCTGTCCTATAATTCAATCGCGTCTCGCAGATGGCATTGTTCTAGATTTCGAACAGCTCGATTTGAAGGATCTATTAATCAGATTCGAGTGTCAGCTATTTGTCTGAATAAAGTTGGGGCGAGCCTTGGCTTGAGAAGAGGACTGAAAGCGACCCACTGTCTAGATCTATCAGGGCGCTAATAGATCTAGACCTGCCGCAGGTATACAATGCTTGCTCAAACCTTTCGAGTTTTCAGAGTGTGCATCTATTTTGTAGAAGAGTGTCTCCTTGACTTACGATATTGACGAGGATTTGATTGTCTACTGCAGGTATCGCGAGCTCATGCGAGCGGAGGCTGTATCGGCTACCAGCCGAGGCCCTTGAGGAGATCTTCGTCTGGGGATTTGGTGGCAAATTCCGTTGTCCTTCTGAGCTTGCCCCCATGTTGTCAGCACCACAGTGACGATCAATTTGGTAGAACTCCGAAACTCTGCAACCGCTCCGACTCTTACGCTTCTTGACCTTCGCGAAAATGGCAAATCCGGAGACGGTTACTTATTGCGTACTGAAACCCATGGCCTACTCCAAGATCCGATCCACCTCTAGGATGTGGCGGCCCTCTCCTGAGGGTTCATCATTTCCCATCTTCTTACTAACGTTGAGTTCGCTACCGGCCATCTCCTAGTGCCAGTACCTACTAGCTTGTGGGTTCCGCACTTTTGAGAAATTTAATATCTGGGGGTCAGGGATAGAACTGACGGGTCTTGCTTAATTGAGTATCAAGATTCTAGTCAGAGTAAGTATCGTTGTGTCTCTGATAACCATGTCTCTTCTTCCCATATCACAGCTGCAAGCTCAAGCGAACGTATTATTGAATGGGGGGTTCGAAGGGTCGTGGACCCCGCCGCCTCCCCCACGCATCCCGCAGTATTGGGATCTAAGAAGTGGGGTTACGGACAGAGATGACATCAATTTCTATTCGGGCCTTTGTTCAGTCAAGCTCTATCCCGACACGGAGCTCAGTCAGAGAGTGACCGTGGGATCTGGCCGCGTCTATCGGGTGAGGCTCTACTACCAGACATACGGGAGCATCGAAGTTAGAGTTGTTGTCTCCTGGCGAGATGCAGCTGACAACTGGATCAGTTGGCCGATCAATGAGATCCTGGTGCTTCGCCCTTGGTGGAGTCTGTGGGTGTCTCGGCTCTTTGGTCCTCCACCTCCGACGGCGACAGGTGTGAGGGTCACTCTGGTTACGGGTTCAGGGTCCCTATCTAGCTTCGTGAACTTTGACGATGTTGAGCTATTGGAGTATGCCGGGATAGAACTAGCATATGACGATGGAGTCGCTGATTTCTACAATTCTGGATCAGTCGGAGATCAGAACGCCGTAAGGTTTTCTCTTCCGGTAGGATGGGCGAGTGCTAGACTTCTGATCGCAAGATACTACATAGCTCAGGACCCAGGTTACCAGTATACGGTTCATGTCTATGCTAGTGACCGGTCAACTGACCTGACCACACCGTTCATCGTTACACCAACTTCCATAGGTTGGTTCGACGTAGACTTAAGCCCACGGAACATATGGGTGACAGGTGACTTCTATCTAAGCATAGAATTCATGACATATCTGAAACCTTACATAGGCGCAGACACGACGCCACCTTTTGATGGGCGATCATGGTGCTACTACACCTCAACTGGGTCATGGGTCCAGGCTTCAGCTGACTACATGATTCGAGCTGTCGTATCGGACGGTACTCCTCACGATCTGTATATGGCTGCTAGAGGAACAAACGACCGGATATACTTGCGGTCAAAGGGACCGGCTTATCCGTGGACGGCTTGGTCAGTGATCCGACGGGGAGCACGGATGATGCGCCAGCAATCGCAATCTTCGACAATCGTCTGTGGGTTGCTGTGAAGGGGCGCGGAACAAACGCCATCTATGTGAACACTATGGACCTGACCTCAGGCTCTTGGTCAGGTTGGGTGAGGCAGCCTGGAGCGATGCGATATGCCGCATCGCTAGTAGCTTCACCAAGCTACCTCTACATGGCGGTGACCGGTATGGATGATCGCATCTACTGGAGACGTACTGGCCCAGGATGGCCGCCGACCTGGTCCGCATGGCTGCCTGTGCCAGGTGGATTCACAGGCTCCGCTCCAGCCATAACATATGAACGCCTTACGAACTACTGGTTCTACTTGGCTGTGCGAGGGGTCGGAACCATGGATATCTGGATCAACAGAATGTCCAGTGCGACGCTCTTGTGGAGCGGATGGGTCAAGGTCTCTGGAGCTACATGGTATAGTCCGTCCCTAACCGTTGACAGAACCAAGCTGTACCTTTCGGTCTGCGGCGGAAACAATCGAATCTATTGGAGGAGCGCAGACCTAGGATGGCCGCCGACTTGGTCCGCGTGGTCAACGACTCCAACCGGTTCCACTGACGCAGCGCCTTCGATAGCGATCTATGGCAACCTACTCTGGTTTGCCGTGAAGGGGCGAAGCCCATCCACGAGTATATGGGTCAACAGTATGAGTACAGATACGGGCCAGTGGTCAGGCTGGACGAGGCTGGATGGCGCTACACCCTCACCGCTCAGTTTAGCTGGATGAGACGCCGAGATCGAAAGAAACGTCTAGGAATTTGTACTAGGCTCTGGGTCTGAGCTTGCAAAGACTGAAAACGCTCTTTCCAACTATGAGGAGGCATACAAAAGCGTGAGAAAAGGGTTGAGAGACTTCGAAGTCTTCGTTGAGTATGTGAGGAAATTCCTAGAAGGAAATAGGCGGCAAGGAAACCTATGAGCCTAGCCAGACCGGAGTTTCGGTACCGTAAGCTACAGGCCGAGGAGAGACATGAACTCCTTGAAAGGGTGAGGCGAAGACTTGAGGGCGTTGGCGAGATCCTCTTTGCTTACGTGCATGGAAGCTTCATTGAGAAGAATTCAGTCAGGGACCTAGATGTGGCTACCTGGATAAAGGATCCAAGCCAAGCATTCCACTACACGGTGGACTTTTCAGCTAGGCTGGAAGTTGAGATCGGGATCCCTGTCGATGTTCAAGTGCTGAATGAAGCCCCCCTCCCATTCAGACATCAAGTCTTCACGTCGGGAAGATTGCTTTTCTCTAGGAACGAGGCACTGAGGGTACGACTGGTCGACGAAGCTATTAGACAATATCTAGACCTAGAACGGCTGACAGAGATAGCATCAAGAGCTGTCTAGAACCTAGTTTGCGATCCAAACAGGATTAACAGCGGCTCCGTTCTAGCCGACAGATCGGCCACGATAGCCGGCTACGGCCGGCCATATGTGCTCCGCGCATATTTTGACACGCAACTGCTTCTAGCGGAATCACACGGCAAGATAACGCATCCTTAACGAGTCTTCTTTATGGGCCACAAAGGCGACATAGAATCCCGTTACACAACGAACAAAGGCGTCCTCCCCGTCACTAGTGGAGGATATGCGTCAGGCATTCATCCGATGCGAACCATACCTTTGCACTGTTCAAGAGAAGACTGTGGACAAGAAGGAGATGCTTCTTGAGATGTGGCGCGAACAGGCTAGACTATACGGCATAGATCCACTGAAAGTCAAGATAGAGAGGCAGAGAGAGCTGAAACGAGAGATAGGTCAAGATGAGGAGAGGGAAGCGATACGGTCGGAGATAGCGAAGCTAGCGGTTCAGCCACACAAACTTAGAATGACGACTCCTCGGAAAACCAAGCTCGTTACAGAAGAAGAACTTACGGCATACCTGAACAAGGGATGGCAGTTGGCTAAGGAGCTCAGAAGCGGTAAGATGCTTATCGCTAGAGCAGAATAGCCCATCCCATGTCCGAAACAGCTTTCTATGCAATTAGCAGCTTAGTCCGTGGAGGGCATGTTCATTGTCAAGTAGCTGCTCCAAATGGATTCAAGGCGCTGCCCGAAGGGCTCGAATCGGTCATCTTGTCGGGTAGATTCGAGATATGCGGACGTCAGAGTTGAATAGGACACTAACGGCTCTTCTCCTTTCTGCAACTATCATTGGGCAGATTGTTCACATCCACTATGCCAATGCTATCGTAGACTCATACTACAAGGAGGACGGCGACTTCTTCTACATAGGCAACGGGCACATCGAGATCGGTTTTAGAAGAAACAACGGGGCGTTATGGTCTATCATGCACAAGAAATCTGGTCTTGACCTGAGAAAGGAAAAGGCAAGTTCATGGCAACTGGCATGGGGCCTTACCATGTTCACACGCAATATGGAACACATTTACACTGACAGTTCGTGTTCCAGTTCTTTCCGGCACCGCCTCCAAGCAATCTCAAACGGAACCGAAGCTAGACTCACGTGGCGAGCCATTCGTTTCAAGGACGGTCGAGATTGCCCAGTAGAGGTGTCAGTGGAAGTCTCGGTCTACAACGATTCTCCATTCACCGCCTGGAGAGCATCAGTCAGAAACTTCGGACCAATGGCAGTCGAGAGGCTAACATTGCCGTTGATAGCGGGGATTCAAGATCTTGGGAAAGATGGGAACGACGACTGCCTGGTGATTCCAGATCGAGAAGGAAGACTATTCCATGCTCCCTGTGTCAATCTATCAAATTGGGGTCAATGTTACCCCTCATGCTTTCTGAACATGCAATTCATGGCATTCTACGACAATTCCTGTGGATTCTACTTTGCAACCTATGACAGCAATGGAAACGTGAAAGAGTTCTCTTGGTGGAAGCCAACGGAGAGATGGGCTACGATCTCAATCCATCACTATTCTGAAATTTGCTTTGGTTCAGATTTCACTCTACCGTACAACACGATTGTCGGTGTGTTCGAGGGCGATTGGTTCAGCGCAGCTGATATCTACAAAGAATGGGCACGCAATCAGTGGTGGACAAGAGATGCCATATCAGAGAAGCGAACCCCTGACTGGACAAAGGGATTGGCGCTTTCTGGAATATTGACCGCGATGGCACCGTGGCAAGCTCGTAACAAGACCTTAGGTGAGATCGTGACTCTCGCCTCGAGTCATTGTCAGTATTTTGACGCTTCCATCCTAGTCAAGCTGGTAGGATGGGAGAACAAGGGTGCATGGTCTTGGGGAGACTACTTTCCGCCATACGAGGGCTGGGTGAGCTTCGACCGCATGGTTAGGGATCTTCACCACATGAACTGTAAGCTGATGGTAAATGTCGGTATGGTAAGCATAAACACGGCAACCGATTTGTGGAGATCTCAAGAACCTCTGAATTTTGCTCTCAGGTCTGAGTCAGGCAGAACATTTCATCCAGCTTGGGATCCATATTTTGATCAAGTATTGATGTGTGTCGGAACATCGTACTGGCAGAAGCAGCTGGAGGAAGTGGTCCTCACAATTGTTAGACACGGCGTCGATCTGATTCAGTTTGATTGCTTTCCCCCAGTTCCAACAACTTTTGCTTGCTACGACGCTAGTCATGGACACCCTCTCGGAGCGGGCGGCAGTTGGCTCACGGCTACTTGGCTCAGAACAGTAGGCACCATCATTTCAAAGGCCAGACAAATCAATCCGGATGTCGCGTTCACAGCTGAAGGGGTATCTGAGATCCACATTCCCTACTTAGATGTGGCGCAATATTGGAGGGACACATATGCAGAGCTTGGTCACCAGCAAAAGGGAGAAAAAAAGCTCTGGGCAGGCGAGGCGGAGATTATTCCCCTGTTCAACTACGCGTACCACGAACATATTCTCGGCATGGGGCAGTACGGCCTGGGTTTCTATTCGAGGCACGCGGAATACAATATTCTCTGCCTCTCTAGGATGCTCACTTGGGGAGAGATCCCTCAGATAAATGCTCAGCAAGACCCTGAGACACTTGGGCAATGGGCTGACCGTGCATCTTTTCAGATGGCGCGCAAAGTCGTTGAGGCGAGACGGACCTACGCCAAGGATTTCTTGAGGTACGGACAGATGCTACCTCTGAGAATGAACGGTGTAGCATACACCACTGTTCCTTTCCACCCGGGATCGCCATACGAGCTTAGCTTCGAACTTGGAATGCCGGCTCTTCTTGGCAGCGCTTGGAAAGCATCGGACGGTTCGTGTGGACACATCTTGACCAATATTGGCGACAAGAAGATAACCTGTCAGATAGATCTCGATGCCTATGTACGTCTTTTCGGAGAGAAACCGTGTACGTCTTACTGCGTAGTGGATAGCAACCTCCATGCGATATCCGTTTACTCGAATATGCCGAAGTCAATGCAAGTATCGATCGATCCGCGACAGATAGTCTTGCTAGTTCTTACAGGGGCAGAGGGAGCTAGAGGAAAAACAGTTGAATCAATAGACAAAGCTGCAAGCGCAATGGCGAAGGCAAGGGATGAAGGCAGAACCTCGGGACTGTCAGAGGCGGAGACCTTATTGCGCGACGCGATCCGTTTCTTCATGGAGGGGGATTACGTGAGATCACGAGAGAGTGCTGATAAAGCCGAATCTGTCGCAAACACAGCACGTAGAACGCCCGTAGAAAGTTCTAAGGAGACTTTACCTTCGGGGGCGATGTCACCTTGGGAAATAGCTTTTGTTGCGACGGCTTCTGCAGCAGGCATCATTGCATATTTCTTCACGAAACGCCGGGAAAGGCTAGTGAAGTCACGTCCTTTGTCCCACTTGTTTCCGTACAGACCAGGCGGACTGTTATCATGATTAGACGCGGCGCGCTACGGTTTTCCTCAATTCTACTAGTAGTTTGCTCTACCATTGTTCTGCTCAACAACCAGCAATGCCATTCAGGTGCGGCTAGGACAGAGAAAGAAGGCCCAGACACTACACTCGTTGTCTGTAGAGCTATGCTTGGCATAACGACTACATCTGACTGGACCAGGATATACTTCCTAGATGGTGTTCGGATTGCTCTTACCGTGACTTTAGTGATGCCCGTGCTCCTGTCAAAGACTAGTATCTTTGATGTTTGTTGTGGTCTGAGAACGTGATGTTAACAAAGACATTTCCATTGCTTCTGCTGATAGCATCATTTCAGCTCCCTATTCGTTCATCGGATACTCGCTTTTCTGAATGTCATGTGGGCATGCCAGAATTTTACCCGGTTCCTCAGCCTAATCCTGTGAAGTCGGAGTATTTGGTAGGGGTTTTCGCTTGCAACTTCTGGCATCCTGACAAAGGCTTCCCATATCACACATGGATGATGGATGGCGTTAGGTGCACGTATTGGCCTATTCTTGGACGATACAATTCTGGTGACCCCTTCGCTTGGGATTGGCAGATCAAATGGGCGAGTGAACACGGCATCGGCTTCTTCGTCATATACTGGTATTGGCGCAGTGATCAGTCGGAGCCTTGGAAATCCTTCAGAGACAACCTCGTCCAAGGGCTGCTGAGGGCACGCTACATAAACTATACCAGATTCGCCCTATGCGTCGGGGTTGAGCCGATCTGCAACATGGATTCACAACACGAAATCAAGAATCAGCTTATCGATGCTGTTGATGACGCGGCTATTCACTTTTTCGGGCATTCACAATATCTTCAGCTTGATGGCAAACCCGTAGTATTCGTTGGGAAGACAGAAAAAATGTTGGAAGACTTCGGCGTAGTCAGCGTCATCGACATCATTCAGAGCATCAGAGAGGCGGCAAGAAGAAAGGGCACAGAGGTTAAGCTGATCAATGTCGGAATGGGAAATGCATTCGACGAAAGACGTTCGCGTCTTCAATGTGAGCTATCGGACTTGTTTGATGGCAATGCTTTCCATGACTTTTGGGCGGGTGCTTGGCAAGAGCCCTATCTATCATTCAACGCGGAGGGAAAGCCTGTGATGATCGCTCCATACGACTTATTGGTTGACGCATGGCTGCGTATCGCGAACGAATGGAGACGGACATTCAGTGACCGTTACGTTCCTTCGGTCGCGCCAGGTTTCAATAACAGCGGGTGGTATGCCTGCCCCTCGAAGAGAGGCTTCCAGAATTGGTTGTGTGTTCGAACAGACGGAACAGCTCAGAAGTTCCTCGAGATGTGCGAGTCTATGAAGGCTTTCGCAACTAGAAGAACCAATAACATGATGCTGGTGAAGGCTTGGGACGAGTTTGGCGAAGGGCACTCGATACAGCCCTCAACTGAATACGGTTTCTCTAGGCTTGAAGTGGTTAGACAAACGTTTGCGTCCGATGGCAAACCGCATGCCGATTCGAGACCTGCGTTTTGCTCGCTGGGTGTGATCGATAGGCTCTGCTGGGACGACCAAGGCAAGCAGCTTACTGTCGCTGTCAGTGGCACTAACGGAAAGTTCTCAGAAGTGGACATATTCTCTGAGGCTTGTCCGAGGGTGTGCATTCTTCCGAACGGGACCAGAGTGCAAGGGAAGAATATTCACAACGGGACTTATGTTGTCATCTTGTTTCGGTTTTCAGGAGAGATTGCTGAGATTGTCTTGTTCTACGGAGGTGATATAGCAACATCGACATCAACAACATCTGTTCTCTGCACCGAAACAACAGAGACCAGGCAGACAACAATGGACCAACTGAACTATCTAGCTGTCCTTGCTATTATCGGCGCGACCATTCTCATTTCAACGAGGCGGCTTCTGAAACGCAATCCGATTATTCATAGAAGGAAAGTCTGTAGGATCACAACAGATTGCTGAAAAAGCCGAAGTCGCAGCAAACATGGCGCAAGATGTGTGCGTCAAGCCTAGGCGACCTTGGGATGAAAAAGGATCTCAGAAACTATCTCTCCGACCCGAGGAAGGGTGAGCTGGCCCTTGAGAACAGGCTCGCCTATGTGGACAACAATTTCGTACTTCAGAGTACAAAGCAACTTGACTAGAAAGGAATACGTAGATTTGCTTGTGGAGGGTATTCTGACACTCTATCTCAGGCGAGGGCTCACGGCATGAGATAGGTGGTTATGTGCGTCATTTGATCAATTCATTCAGTCTTTCAATCAATCTCTCCTTTCTGTCGTACATCTCCTCTTCAAACAATGAGATAAGTTTGTTAACCAGCCGCTCGTAGGGAGCCACAAGCTCATTCACCACAACATACTCAACGAACTCGTGCCGCAAAGTGTCCAAGGCCTTCGCTTCTTTTGATTCATAGATTCTAACGGTCGTGCCAGTGACCTCTCCGCTCTTTGGACCATCATTTGGAATCCATTCAAGTTTGAGTTCCTGGCCCGTTCCGAATTTCTGTTTCAGACTAGAAAGTTCGGTTTCTAGTCGGTGGAGACAAATCTTGACATGACCGGATGTCTTGGGCAATGAATTCACGTAGATCTTCTGGATGATCAGAATCTACGACTGGCGATGAGCTTTCTCGCTCTCGACTGTCCCGCCAAGCCTTGTACTCGCGCATCTGTCTCCGCCACTCTTCTTCCTCTTCGCTCAGATCATATGGATTCTCGATCCTCCTCTCACGTTCTGACCCGAACTCCGCCTCCCATTTAGCTGCATACTCAGCCTGCAGTTCGTAGTAGCATTGCTTGCAGACCTGTCCGTACTTTGACTCGTCCTCGACGCCGTATCCGTAGCCGGGGCTGAACCCTCCGCAGCCGGTGCAGACCCATCTCCCGCACCTGCCACATGTGTAAGCGTTGATCGCACGAAGAGGCCCATAGTCGTAGACCTCGTCGCCGCAGAGTTCGCGCACTCCGATGGAGTTACGCATACGCCACTCCTCTCCATCAGCCCTAGGATCCCAGTCGAATCTGCATATGATTAGCCTAGCCAACAGATTCGTGTTCGTTTGATCTCTTGCCGTCCGCAGCCATCCGGCTGAAGGCCCATCGGAGCGCAGACTCCAATTTCCTCGCCACATCGGTAGTGATATAGCCCTCTATCTCTATGCATTTCAGCACGCGGTCTTTCTCATGAAGGTTGAAACGAAATGTCTCATTCTTCTCAGCCATAGATTTCATGTGGTTCTTGAGCCATGAGTATGGGGCATTGTCCGTGGGAAGATGACTTGTGACTTTGACCGTTGCTCTGCCATTCGTGATTAGCAGATTGGCCAGGGGCTTGCCTGACCCGGTTCTTTATCTGCCCAAAGAGGTTAGCATAGGCCTCTTCGTCATGCTTCCTAGTATCCAAGAATGCGTAGAAGGCTATCGAGGGCTTGCCGCGGAACGCTAAGTAGGTCTTAGGGTATGCTGCCACATAGTTCTCGACAACGTACCTGAGCGTATCGTAAAGCCCTCCCACAAAGTTCGGATCTTGGAAGGAGACGTTCACATACCAACATTGCCCTGTCCTCCTATTCACCACTCTCTCTATCATTATGGCTAGCTTGACTCCGAAGTTTTCCGCTTCACCAAAGAGCAGTTTAGACGATCTGTCGCTAGAGGAATCTGGACGCCACCAAGAAACGATGAAGCCATCAATCGCCGCCTCCCTAGCCCATTCCAGGTGCTTTCTGATGACAGATTTGTCCTCTGATCTATGCGGTCCCAGCTCAGGCCTAAACCTACTCTGCGACCAGTCACCATGTGACGGATCTCCATAGAACCCATAGTAATAGGCGAGAACAATCGGCCTGTCCCTTTGAGCTGAGGCTAGAAGTAGCACATCCGTGCTTGCTGCAAGTAGGCCGATCAATGCGCTGACGAAAAGTTTGGTGCAGAAGCCGTTATGGTCAAAGCCCTTGGACGTTCGGCTCAACAAAACACGATCGTGACCCACGGTATGCGACGCCCACCTTCAAAGATGAGGAACGCTACGCGCCACCTATGAGCGTCGTCTGCGCAAGTAGCCCGGCGAGCTTCCTGAAATCCTTCTCCAAGACCTCTCTCAGCCCAACAGTGTACAGTGCCGCCGCTGGATGATACATAGGAATAACCTTCAGGTCGTCAGCCCGATAGGTCCTTCCGTGAATTCTTGAGATGTTGCCTGCCTTGAGTCCATACTTCTCAAGAACGAATCTGGTAGCGGTATTGCCGAGCGTACAGACGACCTGAGGCTTGATTGCCCTGATCTGTGCCTCCAAGTATGGGGCACAAGCGGCGATCTCCTCGCTGGTAGGCTTTCTGTCTCTAGCCTCTTCGGGAGGCACAGTCCCATCCAAGCTCATCGTTGAGGCGCGACACTTCACGATGTTCGTAACGTAGACTGACTTCCTATCCAACTTGATAGGGGCTAGAAGTTCGTCAAGGAGCTTTCCAGCCCTACCGACGAACGGCCTACCCTCAAGATCCTCCTGCCTTCCAGGTCCTTCTCCAATGAACATGGCTCTTGCGTTTGATAATCCCTCACCAGGCACCGCGTTGGTCCTAGTTGTCGAGAGATGGCATCTAGTGCAATGCTGAATCTCCTGACTGATTCTCTCGAGCTCCGAATCGCTCAGAGCAGGACCTGCCACAGCTGCGTTTCCCCATCTTCCTCAGATGTCGCTCTCGCTTCTAGGGTGGGATCCGCGTGACCTGTCGGACCCTGAAGCATAAGGTGTTTCCGTCACGGTATAAGGTTCCTACCGCTCTGAACCTTGCGTCTTTCTTGATCATGCCTGTTGGCCCTTCGAAGTCTTGGGGGGTCATTCTGGCTCTCCATTTGTCGTTTATCAGGACGACCGCGCTGCCTGGATAGATCTTCTCCACCATCACTTCATATTCGTCTCGCCCGGGCGCAGCCATCTTCTCGACCGTTAGAACGCTTGCGATCGGAACTATTCGGTCCCATCCGATCTTTCCAATCTGCCCCGTCTCTTCCAGTCTTTCTATCGCTGCTTTCGCTATGGCAGGCGCTACTCCTTCCTCAACCGCTTCCTCCATCAAGTCCTCAATCAGTAGTCCTTGGCTTCCTGCTTTCATGGCTTTCATCCATAGGTATCTCGACGCCTTATCGACCTCTCTTAGGAATTCCTTGACCTTCTCCTCCTCAGGTTTGATGAGCTTCGGTTCCACCCTGACTATTCTTGCTCGTTTCTCAAGATCCCTCAGCTCATCGATCGTCATTGGGTTTGGTTCAGGTTTCGGTCCCGGCCTCATCAAAGGGTTGAGTTCACGGTTGAGTGTTGACGTTATCTTCCTCATCCTTTCGACTCTGCGCCTGCTCGCGTAGAGGTAAGCGATATCGAACGTGTTGTTCGCCGCCAAGATGACGGCTTTCCCAGCAGTCTTTCTGCCGGTTCTCCCTTTGCGCTGTATGTATCTAATCTCGCTTGGAATAGGCTCATAGAAGACTACTAGGTCCACACTTGGAATGTCCAAACCTTCCTCAGCTATGCACGTAGCCACAAGCGCATTTGTGTCGCCGTCGCGGAAGTTTCTAAGGATCTCTGCTTGTTGGTCTTGGCTTAGCCCCGGATCGTCCTGCTTCGATGCTTGACCCACGAACCGTTCGACCCCAAGTCCACTGTTTTCTCTGAGCTGGTTGACGAGATGTGACGCAGTATCTCTGTACTGTGTAAAGACGAGCACCTTCGAGTTCGGACGCTGCTTCACCTGGCCCTCAACTACTTGCGTTAAGAGGGGCATCTTTGGGTGTTCCATCTTCAGGTTCTGGTTCAGTAGCCTCTTCAGCTCTGGGTATTGTGGGTCGTTGATTATGGTCTTATAGCTTCGCTTCTCCCCGCTCTCCTGCTCCACCCTCTGCAGGAAAGATAGTAGCGTAGGTATTCCTTGGGTTTCCAGAAGCTCTAGGGCGTGGAAAAGCGTTAACGAAGCAGACTGTGTGACTATGGCGCTGTAGATTGGGCCTCTCTCCTCCTCGATCGTCTCTTCCAGCCGGTATCTGAGTTCTTCGCCTGCTTCGAGTAGATGCCTTCTGCTCACATATTCCGGCTTTGTGTGGATGACGCCTATCCTGTTAAGCCAACTCAACCTATCGTTGAGCATGGACCTGATTATGCGGCTGAGTTGTCTATACTCGCGGGGCAGGTCAACATGTCTCCATTCAACTTCGACGGGGTTGATGTATGGGGCCACGTCAGGGTCTTCTTCGGATCTGTACTCTATCTGCTCGATGAATAAGGCTTGGCAGATTTCGCCTATCTTCTTCTTGTCTGCGCCGGGGCTGGCGGTCATTCCAAGAATCATGGGCCAAGGAGACTGCTCAACATACTTCTTGGCAACATCTGTGTATGCGTACTCTTTTCTGGCTCTGTGGCATTCATCGAAGACGAGTAGGCTGAAATCCCTCAGTGTCAGGTAGGCGTTCTCTAGGTCGTTTTTGACGACTTGAGGCGTCGCAAAAATGATTCGAGCCTTGCCATCCCAAGTCTGCTTCCTATACGCGGCAGGAGTCTTGCCAGTTAAGGTGACTGCGTCCTCTTCCGTGAGCTTCAGAATCGCCATGTAGGTTTCCTTGTGCTGTAGGACCAATGGCCTCGTCGGCGCCATGACAAGAATGCGCATATGTTTGTGGTTGTAGAGGATGTGGGCAGCCGCTAATGCTGAGATCACAGTCTTGCCTAGGGCGGTTGGTAGCACGATGAGGGTATTCTTATCGCATGCCTTCTTCGCGATTGCTTGTTGGTAAAGCCTAGCCTCAACCCTGCCAGGCCAAACGAGCGGACCCTCGACATGCTTCGCTGAGATGTGCCCTGTAAGCGACATAAGCCAGCTAGATCTCGATAATGTCTTTCTTGGTTTCTTCCTTCTTCACGGGCTTCGGACTCAGTCCATCAATGTTCTTCAGGAGTGAGCCAAGCCTCTCGTCTTCAAGAAGCTTCCTGTACTCAGCCAGCTCCTCAGAAGACCTCAACAGGACGCCTCTCCTCTTCGTCGGACTACCAGCCTCATCGACGGGATTCAACTCCACGGCCAGCCTTGTGGGGCTGCCTCTGAACGGCGGCATCTTCAACACGAATACCCTGGAACAGTTGTAGGCTTTCTCTCCCAATCCTTACCGGACTTCAAGAAATCCGCAAGCTTAGACTCCAATCCTGCAAGCACCATTCAAAGAATGAGCGATATGAATCCAAAAGCTTTTGCCTGATGCGCAGGTCAGGGGCGACGAGATACTGTAGGGGATTGTTCACCATAGTAGTTCAAGGAACTTCTCTCTGGATACTCCTGTCTGGTCCATGATGGTTTCCAGTGCGCCTCGTTTCACTGGGTTCTTCGTGACAACGACTACCATCCGTCCCTACTGATTGACAGACAACGCATGCGAGCCCCTCTTTCTCGCCAACTTGTAGCCTAGTGTTCTCAGGACGTTGGCAACGTCCTTCCAACGAAGGTTCGATGGGAGTTTAGATAACTACGACTTCTTTCCTGCAGTTTTCAGGAGAACATAGCGCTTTCCTCTCAACCTCTTCCAGAGCTTCTTGAGTTCGGCTACTCTATTTTCTGCAGAAGGAATCACGTAGAGTGTCGATCTGGTTGATTCCTTCCTCTAAGCCTCTAACGTATCGAGATAGAGTATGTTAGAGGCTTACTGACCGTCAGCTTCGTTGCTAGCCTCGATACGTTTTCTTAGCCCTTGAAACGGCGGATGAAGAGCTCGCTGCTATCACGAACACGTTGAGAGCAGTGGTGCTTCGCTCTCAGAAGAAATGGGAAGAATCCATCAAGCTTTTCGAAGTGATTCACCGCTGGTGGTTCAGGTCGCCGCGGGCCCGCCAATCAAACATCTCGAAAAATGCTTTGTTACTAGAAATTTTGCTGGCAAATTGGTACACAAATCCCCCCCGCATCAAACCTTGGGTTCCGTGCCAACGCAGTCCTACGGTTCCTCGGTTTGAATAGGAACCGTAATGGTGTCTGTAGTGCACCACGCTTCCTGGAAGATTCACAGGACTGGATCAGTGGCCGTTCCCTTAGGTGGTTATGAAAGCTTGAACCAACATTGGCATTTCACCCTATTCCCAAGATTTGGCGACCAGTCAGGTCGTTTGCATATTATCGGGGCTGCTTGAATAACGTGCTTGTGCTAGTGCTCTGTACTGTTCGAATTTCTCTTCACTGAATCTACGCATTTCTTGAATGATGTATTTGGCAACCTCCAAGGCTACTGGGTACTCTTCTGCCTTCGTCCTCCAGAATTCCATCTCATCCTTAATCCTCGATGCCTCAACTAGTGTGGCTGCCCAGTTTTGGTACAGCATGTTCTCTCTTTGCTTGCTCTGCTCCAGTTCCTTCTTGATCTGATCCAGCTGGTACTGTAACACGCAGTTATCGATCAGGAGCTTCTTGTTCTCCTCAGCCAACTGCTGATTCTGGATGGATAAG
>Ga0315309_1001152_pt1 | contig 15812 bp, 16 predicted proteins | sample TDP4_MG_FD_203080 | JGI IMG/M metagenome (GOLD analysis project Ga0315309, IMG submission 203080) | Freshwater sediment microbial communities from Lake Towuti, South Sulawesi, Indonesia - TDP4 | ecosystem: Environmental > Aquatic > Freshwater > Lake > Sediment | place: Indonesia: South Sulawesi... | reverse complement strand
CAATTTAACCCGAAAACCATGTCCTCACTAAACTTGTGACTATGAAATTCAAAAACATCTCTCAGCGACGTGGACCCACAATGAACGCCCGGTCTGTGGACAAACCCCTTAACCATTTTTCTCATATCCTCACTCCCGTTTTTGGTAATCATTAATAGCTTGTTTTAGTGGGCGCGCGCTGGCTAATCACACCTTATCCTGTTGACTATAAGCTATCCGTTCTGGGTATGTATAAAGATTCATTCGTTTTCCTCTCACGAAGCCGATTAAGGTTATTCCTGTGCGTTGAGCAGCCTCCACACCAGAACTTATGGCTGCGGTCATGGAAGCCACCACCGGAACCCGCATTCTAGCCGCCTTCAACACGATGTCTCCGGTGAGCCTCCCACTCGAGGCCAGAAAACATTTTTTAAAATCCAGTTTGTTTAGTGCACCAGCTCCGATCACTTTGTCTACTGCGTTGTGGCGTCCCACGTCCTCTGCTAAGGCCTTCAGCTCGCCTTCCATAGAGTATAGAGCGGCTATATGAACACCGCCGGTCCTTCTAAACGTCTCAGCAAGGGTATTAAGCCGCCTAACTGAATCTGAAATGACCTGGGCCTCTAAAGTTAAGCCTAAAGGCACTTTGGGAAGATCCAGCCTGTCGATAAGCTTTGAAAGCGGCCAATAGTCTGGTGAGCCACAGGCTGAAACAATTAATCGTGTGAAGGGCTGAGAAATCGAAATCCTTTTTTCAGCGTCGATGTCAGCCACTAGCCGTACTCGACATTTTCCCCCCTTCTCTAAGCGTATTTCTCGTATCTCATCGATGGATTTCAACACTCCCTCGGAGAGAAGATGCCCGACCGACAGTTCCTTCAACTGGCTTGGAGAGCAAAGGATGGTCACATAGTGTGTTTGGTTTAAGAAAATGTGGAGAGGAACCTCCTCCGCCACGAAGTCTCTTTTCTGCTTAATTTTCTGCGCAAGAAAGTCTACTTGTGAAATTTGAACCTCTTGCATAACCATGATCCACCTATGCCTTCAACTCAGAAAGAACATACCGGATGATCTCGTCTGCGATGTTTATGGTGGTGACTGATTGAAGTCCTCTCCATCCAGGCTGACTATTCAGCTCAACAATGACTGGCCCCTTCGGACCCTCTAAAATATCCACGCCCGCCACCCTACAGCCGATTGCCTTCGCCGCCCTTACTGCAAGGTTCTCTAGTCCCTCGTCCAGCTTGATGGAAACTGGCCTCGCACCCAAGCTAACGTTTGTTTTCCACGTTTCTGCTACTCGATGCATGGCGGCTATGACACGGTCGCCTACGACGAAGGCACGTATATCCGAAAAACCGTGGGGAACAAACTCTTGAAGGTAGATAACCCCGTGGTAAAAGGAAACTGCCCTAAACACCCTCGTGGCAACGTCTGGGTCCGAAATCCTCGTGGAGCCGATTCCTCGAGACCCGAACACCGGCTTTATAACAACGTCTCCTCCCAACTCATGGAAGGCTTTCAAAGCCTCCTCATGACTTTCGGTCACTGCTGTGCGTGGAACGGGTAGGCCATGCTCCTCTAGAAGAGTAAGGGCATGGTATTTGTCCACCGAACGCTCGATGGATAACGGTGGGTTTATGATCAGCATTCCTAGACGTTCCAGTCGGTGGAGGAGGTCCATCCTAAAAATGATTTCTTCTAAGGAGCCTCGTCCGATTGGGCGAACAAGTAAAGCGCTTAAGTCTTTAAGAAGGTTGATTTCGCCCACGGATGCTTCAGGCTTATACTTGATTCGAGCCACGAGCTGAGGAAAGCTAAAACACACTGGTGTTATGTTTCGTCTTTTCATCGCTTCACGTAATTGAGTGGAGCACCACGCATTCTCGTTTCTTGTGATGATCCCCATTTTCAAACAACGTCCCTCACAACACCGCCTTACTAAGTTGAAGATAAGGATTTAGCCTCTCTAATGGTTTTCTGCCTCGTAGAAGCGATGACATCTAAAGCTTATGAATGTATTGTTTAATCTGTTCTACGTTTTCCATAGTCTCAGACAGGCTTAGTTGCAGATAAGCTCCGTAGTCGTTGTAGTAAGGCGGGCCCTTCCTCGAAAATATTGTTAGGATTTTTCCACTGTGGTTTATTTTGAACCCTTCTGCACTTGGTTCGTGTCCTCTGATTAGCGCCTTGACGTTCAGCATCGTTAGAAGCTTGTTGGTGATGTCTCGGCCGAAGAGTCTTCCAGCTCCCCTGGGCGATGGGTAGGTTCCTGTTATGCCTTCTTCAGGGTCGCTCCAGAGGATTTCTTCAAGATGGCTTTCCTGCGGGTGCTTCGTGTGAGCGTAGGCGATGTCGTCTATTGAAGAAGCCTCGCTTGGTACACCACCATGGAGCAGAACATACCTATCCTCTACCAGGACAGCGTTGTATAGGTGGTTGAAGAGCTCACGCAGCTTGAAGTAGATATCTGACTGGTCCCTTCCAAACTTTCTCCGCAAGTGAAAGGGAAGGTCGTGGGGATGGGCAAGGATGTCGTTGGGTCCCTCGTGGTTTCCCCTCATCAACACGACGTTTTCGGGAAACATCACCTTCAGCTTTAAGACAACTGCATACACCTCAGGCGAGTATGGGCCCCGGTCCCCATAATCCCCGAGAAAGACCATGAAGGTGTCTTCACCCTTGCGAGCCTTTTCCATGAAGCCGCTATTTTTTAAAATGTGGGAAAGGCTTTCTATGTCTCCATGAATGTCTCCCACAACGATAGCCTCCCCCACTGGCGGTATGCTTACGAGTCTGCCGTTAATCTGCAGATTTTCAACTTTTCCGCTTTCTCCAGCCAACAGACGAATACTGTCCTCGACGAGTTGGAGAAACTCGTTGGAACCTACCTTCATAGCCATATTTAGCAAACTGGACAGATCTTTTACGTTGAAAGCCATCTTTGCTTCCTTACCACCACGTCTTCTTTAGCGGCATGGCTATGATTTCTCGTACCTCAAGCTTCTTTTTCTTGTCTTCGCCGAAGGCTTCCTCTGATGTTGTCGCCCGAGCCACTATAGCCGTGTCTGCGCCTGTGTCGGTGCCTCCCACACCTATAACATCCTTATACGGCGTTACTGCCTCCTTATCCGCCGCTATCAAGATCACTTCCACGGCCACCTTGAACCCTTGTCCAAGCGTGTAAAAGCTGTTCTTTATGGCTTCCCTTTCCTTCGCTTCGAGGGGTAGGTGTGTTTTTTCTAAGGCTTTAGCCCCCAGCCTCACGATTTCCCATTTGTTTTCTGAGTTCATTGCCTCGTATGAAACGGCGATCACCTCGGCTATTCCCTTGAAAGCTCTAGCGAACCTCACTCCGGTTGCGCCGGATGTGCTGGCTACAATGACGGTCTTGATGTCCCCTTCCTTAACCCTCTCTACAACTGCCCGTATGACACTCTCTGTGTTTTCCGGTCCTGGTTCCTTGAAGTATGTAACCATTTTCTTAACCTTTTCCATGACGTAATCCCCATTTAATTGATCACATTAAACCAAATTATACTTAAAAGAATGACTGAGTCTAAACTTAAAATGATTATCAACGTAGTTCGTCATCCTATTATTGTGTTTTTAATAGGTCTGTTGCTATTTCCAGCTTTCATTTCGTCACTCAAATGAAACTTAAGAATACTGTTTTTTATTTACTATTTGGCTTCTGTGCAGTATTGATTGCTTTCTATGTTGTAAAATAGGCTGAGAAAGTTTACTTATTTAGAAGCATGAGAACACCTATCTAAACGTTCTAGGAGTCGTGGAGTCGCTTGGAAGTTTTTTATCCTTTTTTGACCAGTCGTTGCTTCATGAAAAAGTAGAGCGCTAAGCTTATTGAGGTGACGATGGGAACACTGAAGCCAAACTCTGGAACCGGGGCTCCGTGCACACGAACAACTTCAGCCCTAATCAGTATGTTTGGATATTTACTATCAAGGGTAAATAATACCCAGGGTGGACTAAGGTAAGAAACATAACCATAGCTACGCTGAGGCCATTCTCTTATGGGGTAGTCATCAAAGCCAATTGCGAAACCCGAAGTCCATGGTAGAAATTCTGCGGATATAAAGAAATCATCGCTTGTAATTATTATGTTACTTGCAGACAAATCCACAGTGAACCATTCTTTTGAAGTTGATGTAGTAACGACGAATGGAGTGAATTCTGGTAGGTCATTGTGGTTAACATCAGTTACATGAACCCTAAACGAGGTTGTGTAGGGTGGGTAAGCCAAGCTGAAGATGTAGAATTGTGCAGTAATCACTCTACATGGGTAAAATGGTGGAGTAAATCGCACAGCCAATTGTTCAGCTCCCACCCCTCCTTCTACTGAACCGTCATCATAGAAAATCCAATCAGGCTCTGCAGATGCTGTTGACACTTGAAGAGCGAACACCACCACAAGAGCTAGAAATAATGCTGTCAAGAACGGCTTTAGTTTGCTCATACTTTAACCTCTTATTTGAGTTTGTCTGAAAACATATATGCGTTATGCAATTAAATTCTAGAAAATTCTCGATAATCTAACTGAATTTTATCTAAATAATTAAATGAAATGATCTTTTAACAGCAGAGCTGTTCACCCTATAGTTTTTATTCTCCTATAAATTATAACATCAAATCTTAATAGAGGGAAGAGAGGATGCGTGCCCCTAAAATAAGCTTTGAAGAATCCTTAGAAAAGGTTGTCTTGGCTAAGAAGTGTATGGGCTGTGCTGCTTGCGTCGTCGTCTGCCCACTAACCTGCCTAGAGTATAGCCAAGAAAGACCAAAAATAGTAAAGACGTGTGAAGCATGCGGAATTTGCCCGAGAGTCTGCCCTAGGTACGACTGGTCGTGGTCTGCCCTAGAAAAATTTGTGTTCGAGAGGGAAAGAAAACCGGAAGAAGACTTCGGCATTTATCGACGCATCGCTATCGCTCAAGCCACTGATAAAAATACGCTTGAGGTTTGTCAAGATGGAGGAGTTGTCACTACTCTTCTTGCGTTTGCCCTAGAAAATGGGATAATTGAAGGAGCCGCCGTATCAGGAATCAGGCAAGATAAGCCGTTCTATCCTGTACCAAGGTTGGCTACAACTCAGCAGGAAGTTTTGCAATGTGCCGGGACAAGATACTCCTACTCTCCAAATCTGCTCGCTTTCCAAGAAGGGGTCAAGCTGAAGAAAAAGAGCCTAGCATTTGTAGGAACCCCCTGCCAAATACACGCCATTCGAAAAATTCAGATGGTCCCGTTGAGGAAGTATGCTGACCCATTAAAGTTCACGGTGGGGTTAATGTGCACGGAAAGCTTCACATACGATGGATTGATGGAAAAACAGATTCAAGAGTCGCTGGGCATCAACTTACATGATGTCAAGAAAATAAACATCAAGGCAAAGATTTTGATCACCACAAAATCTGGCGAAGTAAAGACCATACCCTTGCCGGAGGCAAAGCAATACACTCGAAAGAGCTGCACTATATGCGACGATTTCTCCGCCGAACTCGCCGACATCTCAGCCGGCGGTTTAGGACTAAGCGGCTGGACATTTACCATTCTTCGAACCAAAAAGGGCGAGGAAATTTTTGAAGAGGCTGAAAAGAGGGGGCTACTTAAAACAAGGTCGGTTGAAGAAGAAAAGAAGGCTCTCGACTTGCTAGTTAGGCTCTCAAAAAGAAAACGAACTGTTCTCTCCCTAACACAATGAACTCATCTAAAAACCTTTAGTTATATGATTGTTGTGATTGACGGGTTTTGCTAGCTCTTCTCTGCATGGAAGAGTATCATAGATCCGTAAATAGTATATGTAAAATTTGTGAAGCGCGTCTGTGAGAGGTAACTGTTCAGCTCCTCTACATCAAAAACATGGACTCCATGATCCCTTTCCAGATGCTCATAAACCCTTTTAAACTTGAAGAAACGCCTCCTCACAAACGTCATCACCGCCAATCTAGCACCCTTCTTCATGACTCTAGCCATCTCACCCAGCGCTTGTTTGGTGTCTGGAAACAGATGGAGGGCTCCACAGCAGACCACACCGTCGAACAAGCCGTCTGGAAAGGGAAGCCTCTCCGCTCTCGCACGGGTAAAACGAATGTTGCTTATTCCCTCTTTTTCTGCGTATGTGACTGCCTTCTCCAGCATGCCCATGGATATATCGATGCCGTAGACGAGTCTCATCTTCTTCGCTATGGAACGGGTGAACAGCCCTGTTCCACAGGCTACATCCAACCCTAAACCGTTCTCCGCATCCACCATTTCAGTAACTATCCTCACCTCCTCCTTAACCGAGGGTATAAATAACCCGCCATAGAGATGATAAACAAGAGGATACCACAACCAAGTCTCATAGATCTTAGCTAACCTATCGAGATGAGAAACCGACCTCAATACAGGATGCTGACTCTTCGAAAGATCCTCTACAATAAAGTCTGGAATACCATTTTTAACAAGATAGTCCAGTCCACACCGCTGGCACAATAACCTATTTCCCTCGGCAGATAATGATAACCTACAATTTAGACAGACATAATCATTCTCCATAATCTTCTCAATCTCCATGCATTATAATGTAAAGGGACCTCGGAAGCGTTTCAGTACCCAAGCTATCAATTTAAATGTTGTGGAACACGATTTTGTTACGTTACCATTCCTGCTTCATCTGAACGATGGGTCATGTCGCTAAATTAAGAAAAAAAGTTTACACATTTTTAGGTAGCTACTCTTAAATAAGTTAAATTCAGATTGATTGTTAAAGAAACGTTTAGGTTGAGCAGTATGTGGACAACAAAGTTTAAGTTGAGTTCGAGGATGATCGCGTTAACAGCGATGATGGGCGCCCTAGGCAACACTTTATCCGCAGTTTCCATAGGGCTAACTAAGGTTGGACAGATTGGGCTTGACCTCTCCCATGTTGCCACATTCATCGCAGCCATTTACGGTGGACCGCTTATGGGTTTCCTAGTTGGCTTAATTAGCGGTTTTATCCCTGGTCTTTACTTTGGTCCCATGGGTGGACTTGCATGGCTTGGTTTGATTGGACTGCCTGTTGGGAAGTCGTTAACTGGGCTCACCACGGGAGTTCTTTATAGGCTTTTTAACGTAGGTCAGAGGAAGCATCCGTCTCTTTTCACTGTTCCCGTGGTGCTATTGGGGTATGCCCCAGAATGTTTGTTTACCGCCTTCTTTTTCCTCGTTCTTGTGCCTTACTTCTTGGGCTGGGTAAGCGTCAGTTTACTGATTTACATCTTGATTAAAGCTTGGATAGAGATAGCCCTCATGAGCGTTTTCATGGGTGCCTTGACAGGAAATGATGGCTTTAGTAATTTTATGGTTAATTTCTTTACTATACGCAAGTTGAAATGAAGTGATTTATTAGCTATCCCCAAAAACATAGTGCAAAATAACACTTAAATATAACCTAAAACAACTTATACTGACAATCAACAAAATTGGTGTTTTAAAGTGCCAAAAAAATGGATAGATGAAGATAAAGTGAGTATACGTCTCAATTTAGAAGGTGAATTGTTAGGAATGTTCAAGCAGATACTTAAAGAGCACAACATCGACACTGCCTCAGCCACAGAAGGACTCCGGTTCCTGATCAGACAAGAATATAAACGCATAACTCGAAAAAAGCAATAAGTTCGAGCGCTTTTCCCGCAGGTTTAATCCATTTAAGGTGTTGCTTAAGAAGTGAGTAGTCCCTTAACCTTTTTGACGCAGTCCCACGCGTCTTTTGCGTAGGCATCAACACCGTATTCACTGCAGGTTTTTTCAGAAACCGCTCGCCCCCCGACCACGATCTTCACCTTGTTCCTCACTTTTCTCTGCTGCAAACAGCTGACCAATTCCTTCAAGAAGGGAACTGTTTCGTCTATGGAGATGGAGACGGCGATGATCTGCGCTTCCTCTTGGGTGGCTGCGTCTACGAATGTTTCAGGCGGAACGTTCACGTCTAAGTCCACCACTTGAAATCCTGCTGTTCGAAGCGTTGCTGCCACGATGTCTTTCCCCATCCCTTGAATGTTTCCCTTCAACGAACCGATCACGATCTTACCCGCAACTTGGGCAGGTTTAACCAGTAGATGGGGCTCAAAAACCTTGAAAGCCTCTCGCATGGCTGAGGCTGCGGCGACTATGTCCATCACGGAACACTCCTTCCTCTCGTATTTTTTGTCGGCCACTTGCATAGCTTCTGTTAATTTTTCTATAGCATCACTGGTGGATATGCCTCTGTTCACCACTTTTTCTGCGATTTTACGAGCCTTATGTAGGTCGCCGAGAACCACGGCGTTGCTTAACTCATCTAGAAGGTCTTCAGCTTCATTCAAACTGGAAGCCTCATCGATTGTTTAAGTATCTCCACGTTTATTTTTCCTGCCTTGAAGGTGCTGCCAGTCTTAACGTTGTTGACGAGCAAGACTGCTGGGGCGAACAAACCAGGGTCGATCTTATAAAAGTCATAGTTGGCTTCTTTGAAGATTTGGAGGAATGGTCGTCCGTAGCTTTTAGAGGCTGAGGAAGGCGCCTGATCCACCAAATTTTTTAGTTCATCGTCATCGTCGTGGCTTATGGTGTAACACGCCACCCCTGCATAAAGTATTGCGTCGTTGGCTCTTCCCATAGCCTCAGCAAACTTGGGGTGTACGGGTGCGATGGGAGCGTATCCGCATCCATGCGTTATCTGCTTGGGGTCCAGCCCTAGTTTTGTCAGTTTATGGATTCCTGTTTCCACAATCCTTCCTGAGATTTGCGTAGACCCGGTTATGGAGGTGGTTGGCACTAAGATCACGAATAAACGTTCTGGCGCTACCTTGCATTGAGCCGATACATGTCCTGTTACGTCGTCGGATGGCTCCTTGTTTGTTTCAAGGATGAGCACTGCCACGTCGGCTTTGTCCTGATACCCGATCTTTTCGTAGAGTTCGCGAGGCTTTTGAGCCAGTGCACGTGCTGGACCCGACCCTATAGCAGTGTAGTCTCCAACCTTGATCTGCCAACCCGCAAACTGAGAACCCAACGTGGCTATAGCGGGATGGTCCGTGTACACGAAGATGGAAGGAAGCTCAAGGTCGTCGTATGATTTATGGAAAATCTCTGCTTTGCCATATCCGCCGAGACAAATCTCTATCACCATTCGGCCGGCAAGAAAACCTCCGCTCGCATGGATTCCAGCGTCGATCAAGGTTGTGCCCGATTTCGTCTCTTTAACAGTTACTCCAAATTTTTCAGCCTCGTCGCACAGTTTCTTTACGAGTTGCCATGCGGCATAGTTTACGCTTAATCGTGGTTGGGACATGGTCTCTCCTTTCCATCATATCATAAATATTTTTCGTAGAACCCTAGATGTGGGTTTCTGGTTTGCGAAACGTAGAGTCTCCCATCTCCACCCTCAGCAAGGTCACCGACGAACATGTAGAACGGACCCGAAATCTCTTCCTCATCAACCTTAACTCTGGGCCTAACGCTGTCAATAGTGAACGTAGGTAAGATAGACGGAATAGAACCGCATATAACGATGCGTCCTCCCGTCATTTCAGCGCCAGCTCTTCCCTCCGAGTTTCCTCGAACGAGTATTACTCCGTTTCTCATGTGCATGCCTGCGAATTGTCCGACGTTCCCATATACTTTGATGAGCCCCCTCCTCATGAAGCATCCAACCTCGTTTCCCGCATTTCCATGTATGATAATGGTTCCTCCGCTCATTCCTGCAGTGCTTCCTCGATAAGCCGCTCCAACGTAGTCGCCAGCGTCTCCCTTGATTTCGATCGTTCCCTTCTTCATCATGGACCCAGCCCATGAATCAGCGCTACCAGCCACCATGATTCTTCCTCCAGTCATTTCTTCGCCAAGATGCATACCAATGTCTCCATGGACTACAATTTCTCCCGCAGACATGCGTGCCCCAATCCTTCTGACCTTGCGAACATCCCCGAAGACTTGAATGCTTACCTCCTTTGGCGTTGCACCGCCTTCACCTTCCACCTCAAAAAGCTCGCCGAGGGCTCGTTCCCGATTTCCCTCACGCAGTTTCAATGCAGTTATTTCCCTGCTCGACTTTCCAGCAAAAATGTCTGGGGTAAGGCACTCCGCGTCTACAGGAACCCAAAAAGAACGTTTGGGGCGTAATGTTACAACCATTTTTTACACTCTCGCCTCAACTAGAACGGGAGAAGAAACGGCGAGGTGGTGTGTAGGAACCTGATAGTTTTCGTAGCGCACAGTGTAATACTTCTCAAACTCCCGTTGTAATGTGGGCGCAATTTCGATGATGGACGGCGAAGCCTTCACGTTCACCCAGAAGGTTTTTCCGTTAACGGACTTCACGACTTCTCCGTTTTTCACCACGACTTCGCCGTTCTTGATGGTGTAAGCAGCTCTTTGAAACGCTCTCCGAACCGTCTTATACTTCTTAGATAAGTTGACGCGCTCAGGGTTTACGTTGTAGATGGCTATGTCAGCGTCGGCTCCTACACCCAAGTGTCCCTTTTGGGTCAAGCCCAACGCCTTCGCTGGACCAGCCCTCGTGACTATTGCCACTTCACGAAGAGTATATTCCCGGTCAATGGAGGGGAGCAGGCTCCTCCGCCTCGCCTTCCTGTTTATTTTTTTCATCACCTTCTCTCTAGCAGCCTGACTCATCAGCCAAGATACAACCCTTGGGTAGGAGGTGAACGGAGCCGCGTTGGGATGGTCGGTCGTCAAGTAGATTTTCCACGGGTCCTCGATCAGGAGGGAAAGCTCAAGCCCTATCGACCACTGTATAGCGTGCACGTAGCTCTTGCGTCTATACCGGAAAGGCACGATGCCAGCACTCGTTTCGGTTTCTACGTCGTGGTTAATCCATTTGTTACCGCTAATTTGATGAAGAATATATTGAAATGGGCCGTCTGCTGTCATGGTGGTGGTGTCGGTGAACACTACTTGTCCCATGTCAAGGGTCGCGTGACTGTGTTGATTTACGTATCTTGCGATTTCTTCGGCGCCGGACTCGAATGTTCGCCAGTCAGACCCTTTGAAAGCGCTGAACTGACAGTGCGTGATGTGGATGACTGGTTTGTCTCCCTTAGCCAAGTCTTCCACACACTTCATGGTCTCCAGCGCCGTGACATAGTTTCCAGGCTTTCCAAGATTATTAGTGTGAACATGAATCGTGTGGGGCATCTTCAACAGCTGATTCACCTTGCACAAGCCACGAATGATCTCCCTCGGAGTGATGTTGAAATGCGGAACAGGGTCGTCGATGTCTCTTACGTTTCTGCCGAAGCCCCAAGCCTCTAGCCCTCCGGGATTTACGAGCTTTACGGCATATCCCTTGGTGGCGTTCATAGTCCAGGCCACGTAAGCCGCGCACTCTTCAATCATGTTCTCTCGCAGGTATTCTAAGACAAACCAGCAGTCGCCCAGCAGAGGGTAAGACGCCTTGTCAATGATGGGAGTGTCGTTGAGCTCCTCGTGAGTGTGGCGAGCCTTCAAAGGAGGCATCGCCGGGTCCATGACCGTGGTGTAGCCCATCCTTGCGTAGCGGTACCCCGTCGTGAAGGTGGAGGGAATCGAGTAGCCCACGCCAGACCGTGTTACCGCCGTTTTGACTTCCACATCCTTAAAGTGGTCCTCGGGGCGAAGAAGTCTCCCCGCGTTTACTTTGGCGCCGGCTATGTGAGAGTGGATGTCGACTCCGCCGGGCATCACAACCATTCCGGAAGCATTGATTATCTTTACTCCCTTTCCTCCCACATTCTCCACGATTTTTCCGTCTTTAACAGCGAGGTCCATCCTTTCTCCGTCAATATTATTCATGGGATCGTAAACAAATCCGTTTTTGATGAGAAGCTCAGCCATCTCTACGCTTTTCCCTCCTTCCTTAGCCTCCGGACTTCATGAAGAATCCTTCGCAGTATTTCCACGTCTGGGAGGCAGGTTTCCGGGGGTTCCACGACCTTCTTCAGTGGGAGTGGCACACGGTCCATGCGGTAGGCGGTTCCCTCCGCTTCTATGCCCACGAACGCGGAAGGGATGACCACGTCGGCCATCAGCGAGGTGGGGGTTACCTGCGGGTCGATGGCGATTAAGGGGTGCTTCACTAGGTTTTGAACAGCCTCTCGTGGAAAGTGAGCCACGGGGTCTGAGGCGACGATGAGGCCGGCGTCTGCCTCTCCACGACATAGTATGTCCACCACAGATGTTTCTCCAGGGTTGTATCGTGGATAGCCGTGGGAAAAGTCGACGGCGTAGGGGTATCCTGTTGTCCATGTGAACACGACGTTTGCGCCAGTGACGTTGAAGTGCCCCCGCATCGGCATGATCACGAACTTAGTGCGGTGGTTTAGGTCTCGGACGAGCGATAAGGCAGCGTCGATGTTTCGGAGCTTCCCCTCACTCATGGTCAGCCCTAAGCCGAAAAACAAGATGCCGAACTCGCAGTTGATCATAACATCGGCTACTTCTTCAAGGATTTCTGTGGGGACTCCGGCAACCGTGTCCAAGTCTATTTCCTCGTCTCGGATGAGCAGGCGTAGGGCTTGGAGGAGCTCGTAGTCCTTGTTAGGTTCGACTTGGAGAAAGTAGTCGGCTGCTTCAGCGGATCGGGTTCTGCGCACATCCACGACGATCATTTTTCTTTTCTTTTGGAGTAGGGTGGGGGGTAGGCGGCGGTCGATTTCTGGTGGAGCGGGAACATCGCGCATGAGGATGAGGTTGGCTGCTCTTAGCAGTCTTTTTTTGGTGAGGGTGGCGGTGACGTGGGAGAGGTATCCTCTCCATGCGCTGGTTTGGAATCGGCCTTGCGAGAAAGCGGTGTATCGTTCGATGTGGCGAGGGTGGGCGCTCCAGGGGTTGCTTCCCCAGTAGATGACGAGGTCAGCTCGATGTCGTATCTGACCTAGGGTGCAGGTAGATATGCCCACATCTTGGATGCTGAGGATGGAGGGTCCGTGGCATACGGTGGAGGTGTTGTCGATGACTCCACCTACTTCCTCGGCGAGTTCCAGTCCCAGGCGGGTGGCTTCGCAACTCGTGCAGCTCCAGCCATAAAGGATGGGGTAGGTCGCATCCGCAAGAATCTCGGCGCTTTTTCGGATGGCTTCATCCAGCGAAGCCTCAACTAATTCACCATTCTTTCTTATGAAGGGTTTAACATGGCGATGGTTATGGTTGGCATAACTAAGGAACTTGGCTGCGCCAACAGCACAGGCGTTTTTTACGTCAGTGATGACGTTGTCTTTTATGGTTAGTTCGATGTCGTCGCAGAAGGAGCCGCAGACGGGGCAGGTGACGCTGAGGATGGTGGGCACGTTCATTCCTTCCGGTAGTGCTCTTGGAGAAGTTCTGGCAAGCCCAAGACTTTTTCCTTGGGTGCAGGTTCGATTTGTGCGGGTACACCTTTAAAGGATGGCATGCCGGTTCCGTGCGTTCTCGGGTTGACGACGAGGCTGGCCCAAGGTCCGTAGGGGATGAACACAACTTTTGGGTGGGGGGTCCTAGCTGACTTTACGGCTCGCACAACAGCGGAGCCGTAGTCGGTGGTGATTTTCACGTTTTCGTTTTCCCTCACTCCGAGCTCTTTCATGTCGTGAGGATCCATCTCGCAGATGGCCACGCTTCTCCAGTATTCTTGGGAAAGCTTGCCGTACTCTTTTCCACACCCTTGGTCAATGGTTCGACCAGTTAACAAGGAAACATATAGCTTGGGCATCTGCTCACCTCTGTTGTGAGCAAGGTTAGTTCCATCTGAATCTTTGAAGAGCTTACTTACTTATCGTGGCATATTAAGGTTTGTCATGCCTATTTGGTGGAAGACACTGCACGAAATTATGAAGAAATTCTTCCAGTATTATGCGAGGAACAGCGGTCAAAACGGCGCCGGTATCAACTAGAAGCTCCACTTCACGCTTCAGCTCCATTCGGGCCGGGTTAAACAGATTAACCTTAACATATGTAAAGCCCACTAATACCCACTCTTATACAATTTAGGTAGAGTCTTTTATCGAAATAAGCATTCTCATTTGGGAAAAAATAAATGAAACGAAGAGAAGTTAAGAAAAGGGACATGGGACCTAAGATCCCGTCTCATAGGGGTTCGCAGGTTCAAATCCTGCCCGCTACACAAAAATTGCTAGCTTGTGGGTTATTTTGACTTTGACTGGGAGTTCGATTTTCTCTGCTCTCTTCCTCAACCTAAACCTTTTCATAAAATTCAGTATCACAATGTCTACAATTTCCCCCACCTTTCGGATCAACCCTAACCGCTATGTCATTCTTTAATTCCTTAGCCACGCCTTTCTCGGCTTCCCAAAGGTGATGTCTAACACATCGCCTTCCTCGTCAAAAAAGAAGTTTATCTTTCCCTCCAAATCTCCTCACCCATCTTAACCTTGTCCGTGAAATAACTTATAACCACGAACCCTACATCGCTGAGTATTCTCGCAGCCACCACTAAATATCTTCAGCCACAAGAAACTCAGCATGGTGGTGGTGAACAAAATTCCATCTTAGCGCACCACCAAGAAAGAATTTTCTTCAGAACTAAATTTCCACACACAACAAGAATGACCCCGTTGTCTATGACTGTCTAGTCCTCCCCCTCCCCCCGGTATATAGGGGTCAAAAATTTTTCTTCACAGCCACTCCAGTTACTCCAAACCAAAACCCAACCACCTTCTAAAAAGCTCATGCTCCAAACCCAAACAATCCAAAACCTTACCCACCACATAATCCACCAGATCACTCACACTCCTAGGCTTATGATAGTACGCAGGCATCGCCGGAACCACCACAACCCCCATCTTCGCCAACTCCAACATATTACGAAGATGAACAACACTCAAAGGAGTCTCACGAGGAACAAGAACCAACCTCCGCTTCTCCTTCAACGTTACATCCGCAGCTCTCAAAACCAAATTGTCAGCATACCCATGCGCAATACCCGCCAACGTTTTCATACTACAAGGAATAACCACCATCCCATCCGTCTTAAACGACCCACTTACAATAGGAGCACCCAAATCATCCACATCATAAACGTGGTCAGCCAGCTTTTCCACATCCTCTCTAGACATCCCCAGCTCATGCACAATCACCCTTTCAGCAGCTTCGCTAATGACCAGATAGACCTCCACATTCTTGTCCCGCAAAACTTCCAGCAAACGCACACCGTAAACAACCCCACTGGCCCCAGTCATCGCCACAACCAATCGCACACCCATACACCTGCTATTTTAGTTCTAACACCTCTTTTAAGTAGGCCCGAAACGGCCCAAGCTTACCACCATAATTTCCCGCCGATATCTTCACGACCCCCGGAACTTTCACCGCCGCCTTTATTCCCTCAGCCATTGCCTTCTTCACGACGTCAAGGTTTAAGCCGTTAATGACGATCTCATAAATGCTGTTTACTTTGTCTGGAACCTGAGAATCCGACACGATCTTCTTCAACCTTGGACAAAACGGATGATTTGTGGAAGCAGCAAGCTTATACTTCATCGAACCAGATTTAGAACCAGACCTGCATATGCCTCCTGGAAAGGGCAAAATAACTCCCTCAACTCTCTGCGATATGGCATTTACCGCCTCCTCCGACGCTTGAAGACCCGCCTTTCGACTCTCCGCTAAAACCAGGAAGTTCCCGCCAGCAACCGCCTTCACAGCGCCGAACCGATCCTCAACAACGAATTCCCCCTCCATAACCGGAATACGCCAAACTTTTCGTTCCCCAACCATATCCCTTCTTTGAAAACCGTCACCAAACAGACGAATACTACGTCCCACCTTCAACCTTCTTTTCGCCTCGGGCAGCGCATCAAAAGCCGCCGTAGTGGGAC
>Ga0315309_1001146_pt1 | contig 15861 bp, 17 predicted proteins | sample TDP4_MG_FD_203080 | JGI IMG/M metagenome (GOLD analysis project Ga0315309, IMG submission 203080) | Freshwater sediment microbial communities from Lake Towuti, South Sulawesi, Indonesia - TDP4 | ecosystem: Environmental > Aquatic > Freshwater > Lake > Sediment | place: Indonesia: South Sulawesi... | reverse complement strand
TTTGGGTCTTGCGGGACATCGTTCGCTCCTCCTGTAGCTATTCTACTTCGGCATAAGTTGTACCACAAATGGAGCCAACGCGCAAGCCCGCACTCCGCCAAGGGAACTGCTTATATCATAATTTCAGTCTATGAACACTAGTTCACAAAAGGAGGTGTACTAGCGTGACTGAAATATCTATGAACACTAGTTCACAAAAGGAGGTGTACTAGCGTGACTGAGTTTCTGGCTTCGCTGATACCCTGGGGCACAGATGCTATCCTCTGGGTCCAATCCTTTCGCCACCCTTTCTTCGATACTCTCTTCCAGGCGGCTACCTTCCTCGGTGAGGAAGAATTCTTTTTGATCTTCTTACCCTTTATCTATTGGTGCCTGAACAAACAGGTAGGCGTCAGCCTGGCTTACATCGCTATCTTCTCCCACTACCTCAACTCTGTAGTCAAACTGGCCTTTGGCCTCCCCCGTCCTTCTGACCCGCGCCTTGTCCTCCTCAGAACGGAGACCAGTCCCTCCTTTCCCAGCAACCACGCCCAGAGCGCAGTGGTGAACTGGGGGTATCTGGTCACCCGGTTCCGCCACAAGATATTCAGCACAATGGCTGTTGTGTTGGTCCTCCTCATCGCCTTCTCGCGGATATACGTGGGCGTGCACTTTCCCCAGGACATTGTGGGCGGGCTGCTGATTGGTTTGTTGCTGCTCATCGTCTATAACTGGGCCGTGGGGACGATCGAGAAGCGGCGCTTCGACTTGCCCTTGCCAATCAAGTTGACCCTATCTGTAGTCGTCCCGCTGGCACTATTGTTCGCGCATCCTTTCGATGTGGATGGGACATACCCGGCCGAGATCGCGGCCACAACCATGGGCACGCTTCTGGGTATGAGTATAGGCTTCATCCTGGAACGGGAACACATCCACTTCAAGATGGATGGCCTATGGTGGAAGCGTGGACTCAGGTTCATCCTGGGCATGGTTCTGGTCGTTATTTTCTATCTGGGACTCAAGGTCGTGTTTCCAGAGGGAGTGTCCCATCCCGTCGCTATCGCCCTGCGGATGGTCCGCTACGGCCTGGTTGGTTTCTCCGTGGCCTTCTTGGCCCCGTGGCTCTTCGTCGCCACTTCGCTGGCCGAGCGAGAAGAGACAGAAAAGCCCTCAGGAAATGCTGTGCCAGCGGCGTGGCAAGGTTAGCCACGCCGCTTCTTTTTCCACCTGTGGCGCCTGTACCGCAATAGCGCCACTCCTGCACCGCCTGTGCCGCAATAGTGGCGCAATAGTGGTGCAACAGTGGTGATGGCGGCACAGATGGTGCAACAGTGCCGCATCCACACAACTGTGCTATTTTCCCTTTTGGCCCAGATTGAGGTATAATAGTGCGCAGGCCCAAAGGCACGGAGGTATTATCAGGATGGACATCACCTGGTACGGACATGCTTGTTTCAGGCTGCGAGATAAGGGTGTTACTGTTGTCACTGATCCCTATGACCAATCCATCGGTTATACTCTTCCCAAAGTCCGCGCCGACATCGTCACCGTTAGTCACAATCATGCCGACCACAACTATGCGTCGGGGATCAAAGGCACACCCAAGGTCGTTGACGGTCCAGGAGAATACGAGATCAAGGGTGTGTTTATCACCGGTATCGCTACCTTTCACGATAGAAAGAAGGGGGCTCAGCGGGGCTGTAACACGGTTTTCCTCTTTGAATTCGATGGCCTGACCATCTGCCACCTGGGTGATCTTGGTCACGTACCGACCCAGACCCAGGTTGAAGCCTTGAGCGATGCAGACATTTTGCTCATTCCTGTTGGCGGGGTCAGCACCATAGGTGCCCCTCAGGCCGCCGAGGTGATCAGCCTATTAGAGCCCAAAATCGTCATCCCCATGCACTACAAGACCAAGGCGCTTACCATCAAGCTGGCCTCGGTGAACGGGTTTCTACAGGAAATGGGATTGAAGAAGCTGGCGGCCCAGGAGAGCTTGAAAGTGACTGCAAGTACCCTGCCAGAGGAGACCCAGGTTGTGCTGTTGGATTGCAAACAGGGGTAGGTAAACGTTCAGCTATCAGGCAATCAGCCGTCAGCATTTAGGCCGAAGGCTCGCGAGGTGGCCGAGGTAAAAAATGCCCCCATCGTTTATAGTGGATATGAAACGAACGTACATTCACCTGGTCGTCATGGGCATGATCAGCGTTGCTGTACTCCTCGGGCTTTGCGCCTGCGGAACAGCCTCCAAGGATGCCACGTCTCACCTTGAGTTGGGGCGTAGCTACATGGAGACTGAGCGGTGGGATGAGGCCATCGCTGAACTTGAGACAGTCACACGCCTTGATCCCACCTCGACTGAGGCTCACTTTCGACTGGGCAATGCCTATGCCCAACGGGGTGAACTGGACAAGGCCGCTGAAGAGTTCAAGGCCGTTATCCATCTGGACGAAGGAGATGCTGCTGCTCACTCCAACCTGGGAGTGATCTACTATCGCCAGGGCCGATTGAACGAGGCCATAGTAGAGTACCAGACGGCTCTGGCTCTCACCCCCAATGACGCAGACATACACTACCTTCTGGGAGGAGCCTATATCCAAATGGGAAGGCTAACTGAAGCTCTTACCGAGTTAGAGACAGCGCTCAAGCTCAATCCCAATCTGCCTGAAGCCTACTACGGCTTAGGGGTCATCTACAAACTGCAAGGAGAGAGGGAAAAAGCTATTGAAGCCTTCGAAAGCTTCCTTGAACTGGGTCCTGGTCAGGACCCACAAGCCCAAATCGAGGCGGAGCGCCAGCTTGAAGACCTGAAACGTTGAAGCCAGCGCTAATCGGCTCTTTATGCCAGCTATGGCCCACGTACATTTCTCTTGGAGATAAGGATGTACCACAAAACAGTTTTGGAAAATGGCCTGCGCATCTTGACGTCGCCCATGCCCCATACCTATTCAGTGAGCATCGGCTTTTTCCTGGGCGTCGGGTCTCGTTACGAGACAGACGAACAAGGAGGAGCTTCTCACTTCATCGAACACATGCTGTTTAAAGGCACAGAGAAGTGGCCCACAGCCAAAGACATCGCCATCGCCATCGAGGGGATTGGGGGCGTATTCAACGCCAACACCAGTCGAGAACTGACCACGTACTGGGCCAAAGTAGCCCAACCCCACCTGGATGTGGCCGTAGATGTTGTGATAGACATGCTTCTTCGCGCCAGGTTCGACCTGGAGGAGATCGAAAAAGAACGTCGGGTGATTATCGAGGAAATCAACATGATCTTTGATGCACCCGATGATTGGGTTCACGTCCTGATAAATCAACTGGTCTGGCCGGATCATCCCCTGGGACGTGACATTATCGGCACGAAGGAAAGCGTTAATGCTCTGGATAGAGAAGCTTTATTGGCCCACCTGGAGCGCCACTACGGGCCTGCTAACTGCGTGATCAGCCTGGCTGGTAATATCGAACACGAGGAGGTGGTAGAAAGGCTATCTAACTACCTCGGCCACTGGCCACAGCGTGAAGTCAGCCAGCACCAGCCAGCCCAGGATGATCAGGCTCAGGCACGTCTGCACATACACTACAGAGACACTGAACAGGCCCATCTCTGCTTCAGCGTGACTGCTTTGCCGCGAGGCCACCCTGACCGGTTCAACCTGCGCGTTCTGAATACCGTCCTGGGGGAAGGAATGAGCTCACGGCTTTTCCTGGAAATACGGGAAAAGCGTGCCCTGGCCTACAGCGTCTATTCCTACATTGCTGCCTTGCAAGACACGGGAGCGGCAGGGATTTACGCTGCCGTGGACCCTACTCGTGTCCAGCCAGCCATCCAGGCGATGCTGGGCGAATGGGACAGGCTACGACAAGAGGAGGTCTCAGCCGATGAACTGACCAAAGCCAAGGAGTTCCTCAAGGGAAGGCTCATGTTACAGATGGAGGATACCTTCAGCGTAGCAGCCTGGTTCGGGCAACAGGAAATCCTTGGCCCTGATGTCTTAACCCTAGATGAGGCCATAACCAACATCGAGGCCGCTACTGCGGAGGACATCCAGCGGTTGGCCCGGGAGCTCTTTCTTCAAGAGAAGCTGAATCTGGCCGTAGTAGGTCCCTTTAAAGACGAAGAGGGATTCGGAGAACTGCTCAAGCTTTAGCTGGTGACTTGCAAAAAACGCCGTAATCTGGTATCCTTAACAAAGTTTCTGGACAATTTACAGCCCAAAGTGGACGAAAGAGCCGTGGAGGACTGGTTTCTTCGCCGCTGCGGGCCTCTTGAAAGGATGTGCCTATGGCTATTATGGTTAAGCTACTCATGAGTTGGGATATCAAACCAGGTCAAGAGACAGCCTATTTCGAGTTCATCGTCAAAGAGTGGGCCCCCGGTGTCATGAAGATGGGATTTCAGCCGACAGAAGCCTGGTATACGGTCTTTGGAAGTGGTCCGCAGATTCTCACCGGTGGGATAACCGAGGACCTTGAGAGCATGCGCGAGATATTGGAAAGCGAGGAGTGGCGTAACCTGCAAGAAAAACTTCTTGCCTTTGTGACGAACTTTCAGCAAAAAGTTGTACCAGCCACAGGTCGCTTCCAACTGTAGCAATAGCTCTGTTCGTCGGCCTTCAGAATTATTTTCGGGCCGGTTCCGTCCATGATGAAGCCGGCCCGATTCTTTCATCCTTCAAAAACGAATCCCATGGCCTTGTGACGACCATGGGACTGACCCGGCGCGTGGTCACATCTTTCAGACTCTGGATTCTGATTTGACTTTTCAGACAGGCAAGGCGACTAATCGGCGGACGGGGATGCTGTCCCCTCTGCCGATGTTTTCCCTCTGGCCTTGTCAGCCTTCTCGCTCTCGTGCCCTTTCGCTCCCTTGGGTGAGGGCCGTGTGGATTTGTGACGGTTATCTGTAATGTAGAACCCGGAGCCTTTGAAGATGACGCCTACCGGTTGGATCACACGATGCACGTGGCCATCGCATTCGGGGCAATCTTTCAGAGGCTCGTCGCTCATGTGTTGATGGCGTTCAAATCTGAGCCCACAGGTGTCGCATTGATACTCGTAAATAGGCACAGTCTGGCCTCCTCGAACGAACTCTTTCTCGCGGCCCATATTATATCACGCTTATTTGGATTCGTGCAACTTTTTGCGCTCAGAACTGTTTAGGTTTACGCTCACAGCCTATTGCAGCACAGTCTGAAGGAGACGGCAAAACTTTTAGAAGGTTTTTGTACAAATCTCCAACCTTCGTAGAGGAGTAGCCATATAGAGGCTACCCCTTTGATTTTTCTCTGAAGGTGTTGAAAATTCAGGCCGAATGTGCTATAATGGTAATAGCGAAAGGTGTTGAACATCGTTGCGGCGTCCTCCCTCTCAAAAACCGACACCAGCGACCCTCGGCTTTCATGAAACGTGGAACGCGCAGTTTGCCAATCTTGCCTGGGGAGGTGAGGCATGGTTAAATGCCCGGTTTGTCAGACGGAACATCCAGAGAACACTCTCTTCTGCCACGAATGTGGGTCCTATCTTCTAGAAGGCAATCGGAAAGAAACGGACCTCCTGGCCGTCGCTGAGGTGACCTGGAAGGAAAGAGAAGAAACGAGTGAGGTTCCTGGAGAGGGGGTCACCTCCCCCTTGGGCCTCAAGCTGACAGTACTAGACAGCGGACGCGATGTGGAAGTGCCTCTTACAAAAGAGGTGAACATCGGACGCCTAGACCCGGCCAGAGCTTGGTTCCCTGAAGTTGACTTGACCAGCGATGGCGGCCTGGAGAAAGGGGTCTCCCGCTACCACGCCAAGATCACCCGGCGCGGACGCGAGGTTTTCATCGAAGACTTGGGTAGCATCAACGGAACTTTCCTGAACCGTAAGAAGCTGACACCTTATCTTCCTCAGGCGCTAAAGAGCGGGGACGAGTTACAACTGGGTACGCTCATGCTGCGGGTTAGCTTCACCAAGTAAGGGCATCAACGCCCTGCACAACTTTCACCGGTTATATTGAATCTCGGCGGTCCAGTCCTTGAGTGCACGAACCTTCGCCGAAGGGATGGCAAGCAAGTGCAACCCATAGCCCAATAAGTTTTAGTACACCGAACGCCGCCCGTCGCCAGCGTGAGCCGTCATACGAAAACGACGCTTCACACCGCCCAAAAGAGCCGTCCTGACAGGGCGGCTTTGCTTTTGGCATCTAATCACTTTTGTCGGAGGATGAACGCCAAGAGCTAAAAGAATTGCTGGAAGATCGGGGGAATCTCTAGGCGCTACGGTGTACTGGCTGGAGTTATTGTCGGGGTGTGGACTGGAGTAGCTGTTAGAGATGGTACTTCTGTCGGTGTCGCTGTTGGAGTGGTCGTTAAAGTCGGAGAGGGTGTTCCTGTTGGTGTCTCCGTTGGCGTCTCCATCACCGTTGGAGTACTGGTCGGCTTGGGGGTAGCCGTGGACGTAGAGGTAAGTGTGAAGGTAGCCGTAGGCGTGGGGGTGTCAGTTGGAGTGGGCGTATAGGTCGGGCTGAGCGTTGCAGTCGAAGTGCTGGTGGCGGTGGGCGTTGGCGTCGGGGGGGGCAGCAAGGCTCCCACAGGCCCACGCCCAAAGTATACAGCGGCCGCGATGAGGATCACTGCCAATCCCCCACCAATAGCTAGAGGTAGAGCCAGCAGAGGTGCCTTGACCACCTCACCAATTTTGACCACAATGGTCGTGATGTTGTCCGGGCCACCGCGCTGGTTGGCCAGATCAATGAGTGCCTGCGCCGCCTCTTGCGGGTCTGTGGCCGAGACAATGCGGGCGATTTCGTCATCCTCCATCTCATTGGACAGGCCGTCACAACAGAGCACAAGAACATCGCCCGGTTGCACCTTTCTCTGAAAGAAGTCAATATCCACATCGGGTTTGGTACCCAGAGAACGGGTAATGATGTTACGATAGAGGTGTTCACGTGCCTCCTGCTCGGTGATGACACCGGCCTGGACCTGTTCATTAACCCAGGAATGATCTCTGGTGATCTGTTCGATGCTTTTCTCGCGCACCAGATAGGCTCGACTGTCACCCACGTTGGCCACGTAGAGATCATCGCCTTGTAGGATGGCGGCCACTAGAGTGGTGCCCATACCTGCCTTGGCGCTGTCCAATGACGCCTGCGCGTGGACCTCAGCGTTGGCTGTCTCGATAGCCTCTTGCAGTCTCTCGATGATCTCGGCGGAGGGAGATGCATAATACCCCTTGAAGAGTGTGGAGATAGCCTGCCGACTGGCAACTTCCCCAGCAGCGTGCCCGCCCATACCGTCGGCCACGGCATAAAGCCTGCCCCTTCGCTCCACCAGGTCGAGGGATATTTCCATGGTTTCGGGAGTACCAAAGTAGTCTTCATTCAACTCCCGCACCTGACCAGGATCTGATAAACTTCCTACTTCAACGAGCAGTCGTTTATTCACCGCTTCCTCCTACCTTCCCCCTGCACCGGTCGGGTTTCAGGCAAGGCATGACTCGAAATCCCAAGCAAAGCTGAGGGAATGTATTTGCAGATGTCAAAGTAGCTGGCCCGTTCGTCTAACATATCAGCGAAGGTCTGGACCATTCGGGGGTTGCGTACACCCAGAAGGAAACATAAGCGTGGCAGTCCGTAGAACAGACGGGCCAAACACCGGGCCCGGCGCAGACCAGCCCCAATCTCATGTTGCACTCCAGGCGTGTATGCTCTCACCTCGTCCTTGGCAATGGCTTCGGCTACCAGGCGTGCGCTGCGAACGGCGTAGCGGATACCCTCGCCCAGAAAAGGGTCTACTAGTCCGGCTGCATCCCCGACGAGAAGGGCACGCTCCGTGGCCAGCCTCTCATGGTACCAATGGACCGGCAAGGGGTGGGCATGTAGAGGGGTACCGTCAAGCTCGATGCCGAACCCAGTCATCTTCCTTCTCAAGATGCCCCTCAAATCAGCGCGGCTTTTGCCGAACACGGCGATGCCGACAGATAGATGCTCCTTCTTGGGGAAAATCCACAGGTAGCCACCGTGGACAGCACCGAATTCGAAGAGGGCTGTCTGGGCATATTCAGCCAAAGTCTGGCCATCAACCTGCACCTCCGCCTCAATAGCTGCTCCCAGGACCTTTCTCTGTCGCAGACCGAGCGCCCTGGCCACTACCGAGTTGGCCCCATCGGCTCCGAGCAGATAGCGAGCCGCCAGTTCCTGGCCGTCGGCTGTGCTTACCCACACCGTATCCCTCTCCTCCACGACCCCGACCACCGTTGTAGAGTCTCTGACCTCGGCCCTGGCCTGGCTCAAGACGAAGGCATCGAATCGGTCACGCATGACCATGGCCAAAGGTTTGGCCGACAGGGGAAAAACGACTTCTCTTCTTCCACTGTAGGAGAAACGGACGGCAGCGATTTCAGATTCCACCACTTCGTCGAAGGGAAAAGGGAAGCGGCAGAAAACTGACTTGGGCACTCCGCCTCCGCAGGCTTTGTAGCGGGGGAGAGCCTCTTTTTCCAAAACCAACACTTGCTGGTCCGTCCTACCCAAGAAGTAGGCCGCTGCTGCCCCGCCGATGCCCGCTCCAACGACTATGACATCGTACATGGGCCAAATTGTAGCATTGGAGGAGCTATTTGTCAAAGTTAAGAACGAATGGCATGGGCAGGCATCAGGTTACAAAACTTGACAAGAGAGCAAAGTTATGATATTGTTAACCCCCGTGAGCACAGCCAGGTTTTGCGCCGGGAATCTCACCTATGGTAGATATGCCGCCAGGGCCTCGTCTGGCTGGCGGTCTTTGACTGTCCGGTTATGAATGCCTCAGCGGTCTCAGCCTGGGATACTGGTTTACCCAGTCTTTTGACCCTTAGAAAAGACGGGTTGCCAGAGTGCCGGGCTGGGGGCGATCACCTGTGCCACAACAGTGGTAAAACGGATTAATTCAAGGAAGGAGGAAGCACTGGAGGCATGGAGAAAACTCTGGGCACTGTCAAGTGGTTTAGTCGCGTAAAGGGCTATGGCTTCATTCAGCCTGACGCGGAGGACGACGAGGAAGTGGACGATGTGTTTGTGCACTACTCGGCCATCATGGGTAGGATGGTTGATGGCACTTTTGAGTCCATGGCTGACAAGTTCAGGAATTTGAAAGAGGGCGAGAGGGTGGAATTCGTCATCGAAGACACTCCCAAAGGTCCTCAAGCCAGCGATGTAGTCAAGCTCTAGCAGCGCTTCACCACGAGGATTTCAGACCCCGACGGGAAGGGTCCCCGTCGGGGTCTGTTTTGAGAATGGGCTGTTGTTTAGAGCATTTGTGTACTATGAACTCTTGTGGTATAATCAAACTGATGAACGCTACAAGCTCCAGCAAGTGCCAAGGACGGCCACTAATGATAGGAGGCTAGAGGGAATGATAGAAGTAACCATTGACAGTATTAAAGTCAGCTTGATGTCTCAGCATCGGGTAGTAGTTCTCAAAGAGATGGATGCGGAGCGCTATTTGCCGATTTGGATCGGCCCTTTCGAGGCAGACGCTATAACCATCCAATTGCAAGGAGTACAGGTAGCGCGTCCTCTCACCCATGACCTGTTGAAAGCGCTCATCACCGAGCTGGGAGCCCGTGTCTCTCACATTCTGGTCAATGATTTACGCGACGACACTTTCTACGCTCAAATCGTCATGGACTCCAATGGCCGCCGCATCGAGCTGGACTCACGTCCCAGTGATGCCATTGCCCTGGCTGTCCGTGTGCACGTTCCTATCTTTGTGGCTGAAAGGGTCATGGATAAGGCGGCTATTACGCCGGACGAGGAAATTGGCACAACTGGTCTCTCCAAAGAGGAGGAAGAAAAGCTGTCTGTTTTCCGCGATTTCGTTGACTCCCTCGATTTGGATGACCTGGATCAAGATTAGAGCCAAGGAGGGCGGTCATGGTCGTTGACCGGTTGCCTCCCCAAAACATAGAAGCTGAACAGTCGGTTCTGGGAAGCCTCCTGATTGATAGCGATGCTATCATTCGCATTGCCCCTTTTCTGCGCGCCGAAGATTTCTATCGCGAGACTCACAGCCTCATCTATCAGGCCATCCTTGACCTCCACGAACGCCGTGAGCCGGCTGATTTTATCACCCTCTGCGACGAGCTGGAGCGGCGCAATCAACTGGAGGAAGTAGGCGGGGCTGCTTACCTCACCTCGCTGATCAATGCCGTTCCCACCTCTATCCACGTGGAGTACTACGCCCATATCGTGGAGCGCACAGCTATCCTGCGCCGCCTCATCACCGCCGCCGGGCAGATTGCCTCCATTGCCTACGAAGAAGCGGAGGACGTGGACGAGGTGGTGGACCGGGCGGAACAAATCCTCTTTGGCGTCTCCGAGCGCCGCATCTCCCGCGACTTGGTCCCCATCAAGCAGATTCTGGGAGAGTACTACGACCGCATCGAGTACCTGCACCAGCACCGTGACGAACCTCTTGGCATCCCCACAGGCTTCAATAAAGTAGACAAATTGCTGGGCGGTCTCCAACGCTCTGACATGATTATCATTGCCGGCCGGCCCTCTATGGGCAAAACGTCATTGGCCCTATCCATAGCCCACAATGCTGCCAAGAAGTTCAACCAGCGGGTGGCCATTTTTAGCCTGGAGATGTCCGGCGAGCAGGTGGTCCAGCGCCTGATCTCTGCCGAGACGGGCATTGATTCTCAGCGCCTGCGCCTGGGGCAAATCGAGGATGACGAATGGCCGCTCTTCATCCAGGCCACGGGCGTCCTTTCGGACATGCCCCTCTACATTGACGATACGCCCGCCCTCTCTGCTCTGGAGATGCGCACTAAAGCCCGCCGTCTTCACGCTGAGCACGGCCTTGATCTCATCATGGTAGACTATCTACAGTTGATGCGCGGCGACCACCGGGCGGAGAACCGGGTGCAGGAGATCTCGTCCATTTCTCGCGCCCTCAAGGCCTTAGCCAGGGAACTGAAGGTTCCGGTCGTGGCTGTTTCTCAGTTGTCCCGCGCCGTCGAGTCTCGCCAGGACAAGCGGCCCATCTTGGCCGACCTCAGAGAAAGTGGAGCACTAGAACAGGACGCAGATGTTGTGATCTTTATCTACCGTGAGGTGCTGTATAACCCCGATACAGAACAGCCCAACATCGCCGACTTGCTGGTGGCCAAGCACCGCAACGGCCCTACGGGTAAGGTCCCCCTCTACTTCCAGTCGGAACTGGCCAAATTCAATGAAGTGGAACTCCGCTACAAAGAGCTGGAGTTCGAGTAAACACCTTTGCGAAGGTTTTGGAACCTTCGCAAAGGTTGAGTATTTGTGACCCTCGGTGAGAGATGAAAGGTTTCTCTGGTTTTCCCGCTGGCAAGATGAGGTTCACCTCTATCCCCAACCTTTTCTTCAGCGAACTGCTGCCGGCCATTGATGGCCTGGCTGAACTGAAGGTAACGTTGCACATTTTCTGGTTGCTGTCGCAGAAGAAGGGCTCCCCCGGCTATGTGAGCTTTAAAGAGCTCTCTGGCGACGGGACACTTTTGGGTGGCCTGAAATCGTTGGGGCAGGAGGCAGGGGAGTCTCTGCGGGAGGGACTGAAGAGGGCGGTGGCCCGTGGCACTCTCTTGCACGTGGCCGTCGAGCAGGATGGGAAACGGGACGACCTATACTTCATGAACACCGATCAGGGCCGGCGGGCCGTCGAAAAGATACGCGGGGGCCAACTGGAGCTCGGTGTGACTGTCCTGCCGGCTGAACCGCCCTCGGAGGTCGAGCGGCCCAACATCTTTGTCCTCTACGAGCAGAACATCGGCTCCCTCCAGCCTTTGATCGCCGAACAATTGAAAGATGCCGAGCAGACTTATCCCGGCGAATGGATCGAGGAAGCCTTTCAGATCGCCGTCGAGCAGAACAAACGCAACTGGGCTTACGTGCGCGCCATTCTGGAGCGTTGGGCAACCGAAGGCAAAGACGATGGCAAAGGCAAGCGAGATTCTAGAAAAGATCGCCGCCGCTACATCGAAGGAAAGTACGCCGAATACATTGAGCACTGAGGCGAAGAAAAGGGAGGTCTGTCCTGTCTGTAAGGGAGCAGGGTACGTGGCTAGAGATGTTCCCGTTGGCCATCCCGATTTCGCTCGCCTGTTCCCCTGCCGGTGCAAGCTGGTAGAGTTGGAAGCCAAACACTTCTCGACTCTCAGGAAGATCAGCAATCTGGGCGCTCTCTCCCACATGACTTTCGAGAGTTTTGTGCCCCAGGGACGCTTTGGGTTACCCGAGGAGCAGAGAGCCAGCCTCGAGCGGGCCTACAACCAGGCCAGGAACTTTGCAGAAGAGGCTGAGGGGTGGCTGGTGTTGCAAGGGGGATTTGGCTGTGGCAAGACCCATCTGGCCGCAGCCATCGCCAATGACCGGCTCCAGCGGGGCCACCCTGTCCTCTTTGTCGTGGTGCCAGACCTGCTCGATCACCTGCGGGCTACCTATCGGCCCACCAGCGAGGTGGCCTATGATGAGCGTTTCGAGCAAGTGCGCACGGCCCCCCTGCTCATCCTCGACGATCTGGGCACCCAGAGCACCACCTCCTGGGCTCAGGAGAAACTTTACCAGATCATCAATTATCGCTACAATGCGCGCTTGCCCACGGTCATCACCACCAACCGTGAGCTGGAAGAGATAGACTTGCGGCTGCGCTCGCGCCTGCTAGACACTGAACTGACAACGGTGGTGCGCATCCGCGCCCCCGACTATCGCCGCTCTATCGACGAGTACACCAGCCAATCGGAACTGAGCAGCCTGCCCCTTCACCACGACCAGACCTTTGGCAATTTTGACCTGCGCATTCACGAGCTGCCCGCCGACGAACGGGAGAACCTCAAACAGGCCTTCCTGATCGCTCAGGAGTACGCTCAAAACCCCCAGGACTGGCTGGTCTTCACCGGCACCTTTGGTTGCGGTAAGACCCATCTGGCGGCTGCCATCGCCAACTATCGGGTGAGTCAGGGACACTCGGCCCTGTTCGTTGTGGTGCCCGACCTCCTTGACCACCTGAGAGCCACCTTCAACCCCAACGGTCTGATCTCTTACGACAAACGCTTCGAGGAAGTACGCACGGCCCCTCTCCTGGTCCTGGACGACCTGGGCACTGAAAGCGCGACTCCCTGGGCCCGGGAGAAGCTCTTCCAGTTGTTCAACTATCGCTACAACGCCCGGCTGCCGACCGTGATCACCATGCAGAAAACGGTAGAAGAACTGGAGGAGACCAATCCTCGTCTGAGCTCCCGCATGTTGGACCTCTCCCGTTGCACCGTCTTTGCCATCCTCGCTCCCAGCTACCGGGGTAGCAGGAAGAAGGGCCGCAAGGGACAGCGAGGGAGAACTGGAAGCGGGAAGCCCCAAGGCCGGAGGAATCTGAGGGTGTAATTAGACCTGACAGGTCTCGGAGACCTGTCAGGTCTGCGCTGTAACTGGCTACAGTGGCTAGGGATGGTCCTGGCTTTCTGCAGATTCCATCAAGGTTCAAAGGCAAACCCGTCCACGTAGACCATCCCCGCCATGTCTTCCCACTCAAATATAATCTGCACGTTGGTGATTTGCGTGAGATCAACGGTCTGGTGTAAGCCCTCCCTGACATGGAAGTCGGCCAGGGGAATCTCCACCCGTTGCCAGTTAGTGTTAATCGTCACATAGTTCTCAATGTCCACAAGGTTGCGAGTGTCTCGGCCGGGGACGTGCGGCGAGGCCAGCCAAACGTTAGGAATTTCGCCACCCACTTGCCCCTTGATGTCAAAGGCCAGTTTGGAGAAGCCGGAGACGTCGGTCTCTGGAAGTACAATGTCCCAACCCGCGTAGCGGTCGGCGTCCACTCTGTCGTAAGCGATTCGGTAGCTGATGCCATCGTCGGAACCAGGGCTGAAGGCTGTTCCGTTAATAGCTGCCGTTTTCCAGTAAAATTGTCTGAAAGTATTGGCCTTTTTGGCCATATTGGCCTGGTCTGAGGCGGCGAAAATACCTGGCTCCATTGGCTTTTCTTTGAGGACGAAACCAACCGGCGTATCTGACAACTGGATGGTGATGGTGCCGTGATCAAACCTGGCCGGGTCATCAAATCCTCCCAGGTCTGACGGCAACCCCAACTGGTTTCTTATACTCTGAGCCGCGTTGAAGGCGCAATCGCTGTAGTTCAATTGCTCTCCACTGGCGTCAATCTCGGTGTCGTTGTATTGTCCTACTTCCACCTCGTACAGCGCGACGTTGATACCTTTGGCTGGGTATACATGAGTCACAGTGGCCAGCAGCCCGGCCGGTTGGCCAAACGCTTGCAGGTAGGCTGCTCGCAGGAAGACTGCATTGCGATCAACGTCGGTCATCTTGCCTTTGCACAGTCGCCCGGTCTGGGCCTGGGCGTTGCCCGGGTAAATGGTGATGGTGCGACTGCCAGGGTTGTATGTCACCTCCAGCGTTGGTGGGACCGGTGTGTTGGTTGGCGTGGGCGTATCGGTCGGAGTTTGAGTGGCTGTTGGCGTACTGGTTGGTGTATGTGTGGAGGTAGGAGTAAAGGTGGCTGTCGGCGCAAAAAGCGATTTCGCAAGCTCTGTGATAAATGGAGCGCCAAGGACGCCAGGTCAGCCCCATGATGGCTGCTATGACCGTGCCAATCAGTCCAATGTAGGCGGCCTTCGTTCCATCGCTTAGCGAACCCCACCAAATAAGACATCCTCTCTTACGTCCTTGCACCTCCACACGCACTGATCTTTCTCCAGGCACTGTCTTTTTTACTGGAGGGCTTTTCGGCCTCTCAAGTTCCGCTATCTTCATCTCAAGGCGGGCAATTTCTTTCTTTTCGAGCTCGATCGAATTCGGGAGCTTAAGCGGCACATCTAGTGGTCCATAGAGGGCCGCCTGCTCCTCGAGTTTACGCAAGTTCTTTTGATGGATTTCCAGTTGGTGCTTCGCCGATTCAAGTTCGCTTGATTCTTGCGATTCCCGAGTGCGCGCCATAGCTCACCTCCGCCTACGTATAGAGCAACCAAAAGTGTCACCGAGAGAGGAGAGACAGTGTCCCACAAATGCAAAAGCCGCCCTGTCTACACAGAAAGCGGCTTTCTTGAAAACTGTGTATACTTTCTGACCATGCAGGAAGTGGGGCTGTCTCGTATTCAAATGGCGTGAATATTATAGCACATCAGCGTTGTACTTCCAGGCGTTGAATCAGACCGTGCGGTAGCGGGGCAGCCCGCGCTCGTCAATGTGGGCCTTGACCATGCTCATCAGGCTGGTCTTGCCCGCGCCCCAGGTGCCGAAAATGCCGATGGTCAGCGGGGTGTGGGTGTCGGGGCCGGCCACGATCTCCACCAGAGTGTCGCGGTAGGGCGAAGCCCAGGGCGTCCACCTCGGCCGGGCGGTCGTCTAGGATGGGTGAAACCTTCTTCTCTGCCATCGCCGTCCCTCCTGTGGGGAATGGATCCCACGTTACCCTTTAACCAGTTCTCACCCGCATAGTATATCAGAATTCGGCTCAGTTGGCAACGCTTCCTTTTTGTCCACCATCTTGCCCGCCTGACAACTATACAATTGGGCCAAAAGCGAAACCGCCCTGATTACAGGACGGCTATAGTCTCCTCAGGTGTCGTTTTCCTGATCCATCAGCCAGGCTTCGTCCTGAGCAAAGCCCGTCCTGAGCCCTGTCGAAGGGCCTGCCCTGAGCTCTGCCGAGGGGTCGAAGGGCTCAGCCCAAAGGGACGGGCAACGGCCGCACCTGCTGCTACCTAATTTTCGATGCAAGCGCGCCAGGCGGTGTTCCAAATCGGCCAGCCACCGGTCATATGCGTGTCGTGGAAAATCGGGCGCGTTGACCAGGGCGAGCGCCGCATGCGTCCACTGCGCGGCCTGGCTATAGTCACGCCGTTTGTGCTCGTAAAACTTGGCCA
>Ga0315309_1001145_pt1 | contig 15866 bp, 17 predicted proteins | sample TDP4_MG_FD_203080 | JGI IMG/M metagenome (GOLD analysis project Ga0315309, IMG submission 203080) | Freshwater sediment microbial communities from Lake Towuti, South Sulawesi, Indonesia - TDP4 | ecosystem: Environmental > Aquatic > Freshwater > Lake > Sediment | place: Indonesia: South Sulawesi... | reverse complement strand
GCACCACGGTCGGCGAAGCGTTGCGGTTGGGAGCGAAGGTTATCGGGGTGGATATCAACCCGGTATCCTGGTTTCTGGTCAAGAAAATTGTGGAACCTGTCTCGCTACAGGCTTTGGATGAAGCCTATCGTCATCTGGAAGGGACGGTAGGCCCGGAGATTTTGCGCTTGTACGAAACGACCTGTCCAACTTGCGGTGGTGCGGCCCAGGCCATCTACACGTACTGGGTCAAAGTGGTGCCTTGCCGAACCTGTCACAACGCTGTGCCCCTGCGCAAATCCATGCTTCTGGCCCGGCACATGAGCAAGCCCCACACCGGGTTGGTCACGTGTCCCACCTGTGGTCATCCCTATGTCTCCACCACACTCGACAGACTCCAAAATTGCCCGGCCTGCAGAACTGCCTTCGACGCGCGGCAGAGCTTCTCTAAAGGCGCTCATTACACTTGCCCCGCCTGTGGAGCACGCGACCAGATCCTCCAGGCGGTACGCGAGCAAGATGAGCCGCCCCAACACACCATGATGGCCATCCACACCTATTGTCCCACGTGCGGCAAAGGCTACAAGGAACCAGACCCGGACGACCTGAACAGGTACGAAAACATCCAAGCCCGATTCAAGAAGCACCAGGAACAGTGGCTCTATCCTCGAACGCCCATCCCGCACGGGTACAACACTTGGCAGATGATCAACTATAACTATCGTTTCTGGTTTCAAATGTTCAATGAGCGACAACTCGTTGGCCTTTCCATGCTGTTAGAACCTATCCTCTCCATTGAAGACCCCAATGTAAGGGAATTGTTGCTGCTTCTCTTCTCTGGGACATTGGAATTCAATAACATGTTCTGTTCGCCCAAAGGATTAGGGACGGGCGCGGTCCGCCACCTTTTTGCCCATCACGCTTTCATTCCGGCCAAGGAGCCCCTGGAGGCCAATCTGTGGGGGGTTAACCATTCGTCGGGCGGCTTTTCTACTCTTTATCGGGAGCGACTGCGGCGGGGCAAGGTTTACGCCAAGCGCCCGGTGGAGCGCCGCCTGAGCAAAGGTAAGGCTATTAAGGTGCCTATTCCCGGTGAGCGGCTTGAGTCATCCCTGGCTGAATCCTTCGCCGAATTGACAACCTCATCTGATCGGCGAGTCCTCTTGCTTAACCAATCCTCCACAGACCTGAGCCAGATTCCTGAGCGGTCTGTAGATGCCGTGGTGACCGATCCACCCTACCTGGACAACGTGATGTACGCAGAACTGTCCGACTTCTTCTATGCCTGGTTACGTCTGGCGTTGAAAGACCGTTACCCCCAATGGGAGCGACCTTCAGCGGTTCAAGTGGAGGAAGCCATCAAGAATGTTGAGTATGGGAAAGACACGACCTTTTACCAAAATGTCTTGACCGCTGTGTTCCGAGAGTCTTACCGCGTTCTGAAAGATGAGGGGCTCATGGTTTTCACATTCCACCACGGGGCCCCCGAGGCATGGGATGCCCTGGCGCAAGCACTCAGAGAAGCCAGGTTTACCATCGTGCGATTGTGGCCAGTTCATGCTGAGATGGACGTAGGAGTGCCTGTTTGGGGAAAGAGAAGCATCCGGTTCGATAGCATCCTGGTCTGTCGCAAATTGAGTCCAGGCGTTGTGCTCTCCGATGTCATTCGAGACGTAGCTGATCTGATCGCGTGGGTTCGAAAAGAAGCAAAGGTCCTGGTCGAGAGATTGGAGCCAGAGTTTGTCTTGACTGCAGAGGAACGCACCAGTCTATCTCAAGGCATTGCAGCCATGCTTTTCACCCAACGCCGAACAGATCTTCTACCTTCGGCAATGCCGGTTAACCAGGAGGATTGAGTACATGCGTCCAGAATTGCGCCTGACCACTGAGCTGTTCGTTGAAGTGGCAACCGGTTTGCGAGAGGAACCTCGCCCACCTATGGGTGATAGCTTTGAGGAATGGCTTTTCTGGCGTGTCCCGGCCGCGCAGCGGTACCGTTCAGCCCGCCAGGGTGTGGCACGAGTCGAAGAACGCAAAATGTACATTTTCCCCAACCCACTCACCGATCCGGACTTGATCGGCAGCGTGGCGCTGGTGGTGGAGCAAGGTGATCTGTTGACCGCTTTCCCCCAGTTGGTGCAGGTGATGGTGAAAGCTCGGCGCACGCTGGCAGGTGAAGAATACCCGTTCTTTGTGTATCGCCTGCGCGAGTGATGGACTTAGCGGGGTGGGATAATTATGGAGGGTATGCCGTGATGAGCGAACGTGATTCTTCAAGTCTAACCATCGTCGGCGGCCGGCCAAACAAGGAAGGAAAAGAACCATCCGGCATCAGCCCCGGCTTGCAGGCGCTGCTCCAGCGACTGGCCGAAAACCCATCGCTGGCCCATGACCTGGTGGCCGACCCGGAGGGAACCCTGGTCGCTGAAGGGTTGACGCACGGACTCCGCCCTCTACGTTAGAACTCTTGGTTCGGAGAGACGACATGCCTGAACGCAGACTGCGGTTTTCCAAACCCATGGCCTTCTTTTGGCTGCTCCGCCTTAACCGCACCGCGATGGTGGCCATGATCACTGGTGCAGCAGCCTTCACCGCTGGCGCGGGGCTCGTCCGTTCGCTATGGATGACCCTGGCCGGATGGTGTCTGGCCGTGGGCGGCTTTTCCTTAGATTTCTACGCCGATCGTGATTTGGACACCAAGGGGCCTCGAGCCGAGATACGCCACAATCCGCTGGCCGACGGTTCCCTCTCCCCGCCGACAGGGCTGGCTTTCTCCTTGACTTTTGTCGTCGCCAGCTTCGTCGTGACCTTCCGGGTCGCTCCCTGGGCTCTGCTGCCCTGGGGCATCATTCTGGCCGTCATCGTCGGCCTGGCCCTACATCTCTTCGAGACCCCCCTGGCCCGCGCCCTGACTCTAGGGTTGCTGCAAGCCTTGTACGTGCTCATGGGGAGCGCGGCTGGCCGTCTGAACCCGGGGCTGGGGCTTTTGGCCGGTATGTTCTTTTTCGCCATGTTCGGCGGGCGGGGGATAATTGACATCCGCGATTTCCCACAGGATGAGGTCACCCGCGTGCAGACCCTGCCGAAGCGCTACGGGGTGAAGCGTACTGCACAGTTCACTGCCGTTTGCCTGCTCATCGCCTATGCCCTGAGCTTGGCTGCGTACTTTACGGGTGAATTCAGCACCGTCTATCTATATCTTGATCTGGCTTTCATTGCCATAGGATTGGTCTGTGTCTGGCTCTTCGCCACACGCCCCAGTCCCAAGCTGGCCTATGTCCTGACCATTGTCTTCATGATGGGCGAAGGGCTCCTCATCTCCCTGGCGATGATTTTGGGGAGCATGTAGACCCGGAAGTACCCTCGTTATGTGGTGGTTATCAGGAAAGGATAAACCGTGGAGAAGCTATCAACATCAATCAAAATCTATATCGGACTCATCGTAACTCTTGCTGTTCTGGCAGCGATTAACGTCTTCTTGCCTCAAGGTTCCCTCTTACCAACTCTGGAAGGACAAGAACTTCCAGCTCCAAAACCGGTGCTCGCCCTTGTGAATGCAGGCATTGTGCTTATCCTCTATGGAAGCTTGGGTTTTCTTGGACTAAAGCTTTCACAAAAGCTTGGCTTTGCGAATATTTGGAACTCAACGGTTTCTAATAGACAAAGATTTTTGATTCCTGCACTTATTGGGATAGGGCTTGGTGTATTCTTAATTGTTGCTGATGCGATTTTGAGCAGATTCCATACATTAGGTCCACTTCCTCATCCGCCGTTCCCGACTTCCCTTGTAGCTTCGGCTGCTGCTGGCATCGGAGAAGAATTAATATTTCGTCTGTTTTTCATCTCATTTTGGGTATGGCTTATTTCTCACGTGATCCTAAAAAAGAAGTGGCAAAACCAGATTTTCTGGGTTGTGGCTATTTTGTCAGCCCTTGCATTTGCTTTTGGACATATACCTTCAGTTATGGTTTTATTTGGATGGAAGACAATAGGTGAAATCCCACCTGCTCTCATGAGTGAGATTATTCTTCTCAACGGTGCAGTTTCAATTTTTGCTGCCTATTACTTTAGGAAATTTGGGTTTTTGGCTCCGGTTGGGATACATTTTTGGACAGATGTGGTATGGCACGTTATTTGGGGAGTGATTTGATTATCCGGCCGATTCTCAAGCGATTGCTCTATGTCACCTGCGGCGTATGAAGGACACGATAAAAAGGGAGGCACAACCTGATGGACGGCCATGATACTTCAAATCTGACCATCGTCGGTGGCCGACCCAAACAAGGCAGAGATTCATCCGCCATCAGCTCCGGTTTGCAGGCTCTCCAGCGGCTGGCCGAAAACCCATCGCTGGCCCGTGACCTGGTCGCCGACCCGGAGGGAACCCTGGCTGCTGAGGGGTTGACGCTCACGCCGACCGAGTTGGCTATGCTGCATCATCTCGACGCCAGAGACTTGGAACAAGCCAAGGGATTCGAGCCAACAAGCAGTAGCGTTATAGCATGATCAAGTACATCCTTTTCGACCTGGACGACACCCTCTACTCGAGGGAGACAGGGCTGATGGCAGCCATCGGCCAGCGCATCCACCAGTATATTCAGGAGAGAGTGGGCCTGGATCCGGCGATGGCCAGGGATTTGCGCCGTCACTACCTTCAGACCTATGGTACCACCCTGAAGGGCCTCCAGGTCCATTACAACATTGATACCGAAGATTATCTGTCCTACGTTCACGACGTTCCCCTGGGCGACTATCTCAAGCCTGACGAGGCCCTGGACCAGGCCCTGACTGAGATTCAGGCTGAGAAAGTCGTCTTCACCAACGCTACTACTGAACACGCCCGCCGGGTCCTTAGGTTTCTGGGCGTCGAGCACCATTTCAGTCGCATCTTTGACATTCGGGCCATTAACTATGAGAACAAGGCGCAGCCAGGGGCTTACCGGTGCATCCTGGACATCCTGGGAGCCAGGCCAGAAGAATGTCTGATGGTCGAGGATTCGGTGCGCAACCTGAGGCCAGCCAAAGAGCTGGGGATGGTCACTGTGCTGGTGAACGGCAGCGGAGGAGATGGCGTGGATTTTGTCATTGCCGATGTGACCCAGGTGGGAGAGGTGTTCAGGCGGATTCGGGGGAGATGATGATCAACAAAGTCACAACCTTGACCGAAGCAGTGGAACTGGTCCGCGAGGGCGACATGCTGGCCCTGGGAGGGATGACCCTTTACCGGCGGCCGGTGGCCTTTGTGCGGGAACTGATACGCCAGGGCACGGGCAACCTGACCTTGCTGACTTTCACTGCCAGTTTCGCCTCTGACCTGCTGGTGGGCGCGGGGCTGGTCAGCCGCGTGCGCTCCTGTTATTTCGGGATGGAAGCCTTTGGGCTGGCTCCCATGTTCACTAGACTGGCCACCGCTGGCCAGGTGAAAGTCATCGAGGAGACCGAGGCCAGCATCACCTTTGGGCTGCGGGCAACCCTGGCCGGGGTGGGGTTCATGCCGGGGCAGGGCTGGGTGGAGACCGACCTGTTGAAAGTGCGGCCCGACGTCAAGCTGGTGGGCGACCCCTACAGTGACCGGCGCTACGTGGCCTTTCCCGCTATCAAACCCGACGTGGCCGTGATCCACGCCCGCCTGGCCGACCCCTATGGCAACGCTGTGCTGGGCGGTAACCTGGCCGTAGATTGGGAGCTGACCATGGGCTCTGAACAGGTGATCATCACTGCCGAGCGGGTGGTTGACAAACTGGAGGAGAGAGCCGACACTGTGGGGCTGCGGGTCACGGCGGTGGTGGAAGCACCCGCTGGAGCCAAGCCCACCTCCTGTTATCCCGACTATCCTCTGGATTCGGCTGAGATCCTGCGCTATGTGGAGACCTGCAACAGCGATGGGTTCGAGGACTATCTGGAGGAGTTCCTCGAGTTGAGAATTGAGGATTGAGAGGGCTCGAGAATTGATTCCTGATTACACCGTAGATGAGCTGATTTGCGTTTGCATCTCCCGCCAGGTCGAGGACGGGGAGCCCCTGGCCCAGGGCATCGCCACTCCTCTGGTGATGGCTGGCTATCTCCTGGCCAAGCTGACCCACGCCCCCAACGTGGTCTTTGGCTCGGCCATCGGTGGCACCATCTGCGCCGAGGGGGCTCCCCTGTCCATCGCTCGCATCGAAGACATCTGGCTGGGCCGGGCCATTTCTCTGACCAGCTTTCCCAGGGCCGTGTGCGATCTCTTGTTCCGCTTACAACCCAAGGAGTTCTTCCGGCCGGGGCAGATAGACCCCTACGGCAACTTTAACAACATCTTTATGGGGGGCAGTTACAGGCGCCCGAACCTGCGCCTGCCCGGCTGCGGCGGCATCGCCGACGTGACGACCTACCATTCCCGGGTCTATTTCTACGTGCCCCGTCACAGCCGGGCCGTGTTCGTGAAGAAACTGGATTTCCTGAGCGGCCTGGGGCATGGCCACCCACTGCCGGACTATCCCGGCCCCCACTACCTGGTCAGCAACCTGGGTCAATTCGACTTCAAAGGCGAGGGTGGGCGGATGCGCCTGGTCTCCTACCATCCGGATGTGTCGGTGGAAAAGATAAAAAAAAGGACCGGCTTCCCCCTGGCCCTCTCGCCTGACCTGCACGAGACCCCACCGCCCACCGCTGAAGAGGTGCACCTGCTGCGAGAAGAGATTGACCCCTTGGGCATCCGGGAACTGGAGACCTTGAGTGGAGCCAGGCGGCGGCGCAAGCTGCGGGAGATCATTGAAAGGGAACAATAGCGTGGGTTCGTCCATCAAAATAGCAACCGTCAAAGGCATTGATATCAGGATACATCTCACTTTCCTGCTCATTATCCTCTGGGCCGCTATCGAGGGGGGAACAGGGATAGAGGGAGGGTTAAGAGGAGCCATCTTTGGCATCGTCTCCACCACTCTTCTCTTCTTCTGCGTCGTGCTGCACGAGTTGGGACACAGCTTCCAGGCCCTGCGGTACAAGGTCAAAGTGCGCAACATCACCCTGCTGCCCATCGGAGGGGTGGCCCAGATGGAGAGCATCCCCGAGAAGCCGAGCCAGGAGTTGGCCATTTCCCTGGCCGGGCCGGCGGTCAATTTCGCCATCGTGGGGTTGTTGGCACCGTTGGCTTTGTGGATACTCGTAACCCAAATCGCTGCCTACCTGGGCCAGCCAGCCTATCTCCTCTCTGGCACTGGCCGGGGAGTGTTGAGTTGGATCCTGGACGGTCTATTCTACGGCACCGGCTGGAAGGCCCTGGTCTTTTATCTCCTCAGCATGAACGTGTCTCTGGGCGTCTTCAACCTCATCCCGGCCTTCCCTATGGACGGCGGCCGTGTGCTGCGAGCCTTGCTGGCCCTGCGACTGGACTATCTCAGAGCGACCCGCATTGCCGTCAATGTAGGGCGGGGATTGGCCGTGCTCCTGGGAGTGGCGGGCTTGATGCTTTTCCAATTCCCGCTGGTCCTGATTGCCGTCTTTATCTATACGAGTGCTGGCTACGAGAGGCGCATGGTCGAGGTGAAAAAGGCGTTGCAGGGGCTACAGGTCAGGCAGGCCGTCACCAGAGAGCTCAGGGCCGTTACCCCGGCTACCCCCCTGGCCCACGTTCTGGATCTCATCTTCCACGGTTATCAATCCAACTTCCCGGTGGTCGAAGGCCGCCAGGTGGTAGGCGTCCTCATCCGGGAGGACATCCTGGCCGCCTTGCGGGAACGCGGGCCCAACGTCCCAGTGGGCCAGGTGATGCGGACCGACTTTCCCGTTGTAAACCTCTCTGACAGCCTCTTGCACGTGCAGCAGTTGATTGCCAAATCGGGTGTGAAAGCGGTACCCGTGGTCGAAGACGGCTTCTTCCGCGGCCTGATCACTCTGGACAACATCAACCAGACCTACATCCTCCTCTCGACCCATCGCCGGCCCACCTCATAGCCACTCGAAACCTTTTGGTCATTGTCAGGAGGCCACATGTCCGAGATGCAAGAAGCCCTCAAGAAGCTGGTTCAACCCTGGCACGAGGCCCTGAAGGACCCGGAGCGGGCCCAGGAAGAGACGCTGCAAAGGCTGCTCACCCTCTACGCCCGGACCGAATACGGCGCTCAGCATAAGGCGGGCAAAATCGGCTCTATCGAAGGGTATCGCCTGGCCTTTCCCATCATGACCTACCCTGACTACAAACCCATCATCCAACAGGTGATGCGCGGCCACTATCAGGCCCTCCTGACCGAGCCACCCCTGGGCTGGGCCATGACGCGGGGCACCTCCGGCCAGCCCAAGTACATCCCGATGACGGAACTGGACATGCAGTACCGGGGCCTGTGCGGGGCTCGTGGGGTGCTGAACTATGTGCTGCGCACCGGTCGCTTCCACATCCTGGAGGGTTACTGCCTGAACACCACCTTCCCCTCGGTGGTGGGCACGTTGAAGGTGGGCGACAGGGAGATCACCTACGGCTACACCTCGGGTCTCTACGCCAAATACAGCGAGGCCCGCACCCCGGTCAAGCTCGTCCCCAAACAGGACGAAATTGACGCCCTTGGTGCGGGCCTGAGCGAGCAGGATTGGGAGCGCCGCTTCGAGTTGACCTACCAGCGGGCCAGGGGAAAACCGGTTACCATGCTGGTGGGCGTGACTCAGACCATGCTCCAGTTTGGTCGCTTCCTCAGAAAACACCACGGCCTCTACCCCAAAGAGATCTGGCAGATGGACCTCCTCTCACCCTCCAGCGTCGCTGGCATCCAGTACAAGTACAGGCCCGCCCTCAAGGCCCTCTATGGCCAGGTGGACATCGTGGAGATTTACGGGGCCACCGAAGGGACCTTCTCCCAGCAATTGGACGAGAAGCCCGGCGTGGTGCCCAACTACGACGTCTTTTTCCTGGAGGTGGAGACCCGCCAGGGGGTAAAGATGCTCTATGACCTCAGGCCGGGCGAGTATGGCAGCCTGGTAGTCTCCACACCGACATTGCCCCGCTACAAGATCGGCGACGTCATCCTGTCTTTCGGGGACAACTACTTCCGTTGCATCGGGCGGGAGAAGCCCCTGGCCTACCTGCGGTATTTGTGGGACAGGCTGTGGAATTGGGAGCCCGGTTGAACGCCTTCATGGCCTCCTTGACCTGAAGAGGCCACCAAAGAGAATAGCCAGGCCGATGGCAATCGGAATGAGAGGCCACAGCTTGCCGACGTCGAAGGGCAGGAAGGTAAAGCTGGCTCCAATGGCCAGTAGAATCACCCCTGCGATCAACCGGCCGCCGATGGGCCTCCGGTATTCGGGCACCACCAGGCGGATGAGAACTTCCAGGATAAAGATGGCCCCGATGCCCAGCACGAACCAGGCCCAGAAATTCTCCCACTGGATCCATTCGAACGTACCCAGGTTGGCCAGAAACAGGGTCACGCCCAGCCAGATGAGGATCAGGGCGCCGATGGCGGTCCCCAGGGGGTCCCTGGCCCACTTTTCCTCCACCCCTTCCGGCCCCCTTTCTTTCTCTTCTTTTTCCTCTTTTTCTCTTCCTTCTTCCCAGGACATAATGCAGACCTCCTTTTCTTTTATTTAATGTGTTCATCCCAACCAGGCTTCGATTGTCTTCTTGAAGTTAAACCCGGTCATGTGCCGCCAGATGTGCCGCTTCCAGTGGCCTCTGGCGAAGAGTCCCCTGGCCAGCTTGATGGGATCTAGGTAATAGCTCCAATAGCACCAGTGGTACCAGGACAAAAGCTCTTGGCGGGACATGCGCTCCGGCAGGATCAGGAAATGGGCCATGTCGTACTTGGCCCAGTCCGGCGGGTTCTCCAGCAGACCCTCGGCCCTGGCTCGCTCGTAGACGGCCGTGCCGGGGAAGGGAGTGAAAGCGGTGAAGACGGGGAAATCAACGTCCAGCCATTTGGCAAAGCGCAGCTTGTGCTCGATCGAGCGGGGGGTCTCCTTGGGCGTGCCGACGATGATCAGGCCCTGGGAGACGATGTCGTTCCGCTTCAGGAGGTCAATGGCCTCCTTCACCTGAGCGGTAGTCAGGCGCTTGCGGAAATCCTGTAGCTCCTCGTCGGCGGAGGACTCTATCCCGATCTGCACCATCAGGTTGCCCGCCCGCCGCATCAGAGGCAGCAGGTCCTTGTGCTGGATGACCAGGTCCGCCCGCCCCTGGTAGAACCAGGCCACCTCCAGTCCGCGCGTCAGGATGCCCTCGCAGATGACCCGCATGTGGTCGCCGTCCACGTTGAAGCAATCGTCCCCGAACCAAAAGCTCCGGCGGCCGTACCTGCGGTGCAGCAGTTCCATCTCCTCCACCACCGCCTCGGGGTCGCGGGGGCGCCAGCCGTCGCCCCAGAAGGGCCACTCGGAGCAGAAGGTGCAGCGGTAGGAGCAGCCCCGGCTGGCCAGCAGGGTGGTGAAATCCACCATCATCTCGAAGCGGTAGGCATGCATGGGCAGCAGGTGATAGGCGGGGAAGGGCAGAGCCTTCACGTCCACCGGCGGCGGCTGCGGGGTCTGCACCACCTGACCGTCGCGGCGGAAGGCGATGCCCTGCACCGAAGCCGGGGCGCCGCTCCCCTCCAGGCAGCGGACCAGGTTGACCAGAGTGTGGTCGCCTTCCCCGCACACGGTGAAATCCACCTCGGGGTGCTGAGTGAGGGTCTCCCTGGCGCAGAAGGTGACGTGGGGGCCGCCCAGCACGGTGACGACGGCCGGCTTCACCCCTTTGGCCAGGCGCATGGCCCGCACGGCCTGGGGGAAGTAGGGGGTCAGGGCCGTAGCGCCCACCACGTCTGGCTGCGCCTCGACGATGGCCCTTTCTAACTGCGACCAACTGAGCCCGGAGCCGTTACAGTCCACGATATCCACCGTGATGCCGGGCTCCCGCTCCAGCAGCGCGGCCACCTGGGCCAGCCCCAGCGGTGGGGCTACGCAATCACCCATCAGGTCCCAGACCGCCTTGGGCGGCTCGATCAGCAATATCTTCGTCATCTCCGCCTCGCTTGAGCCCATTATACCCTGAAACCATCGCCCTGTCCAGACCTTTGCACCGGATTTAAAGTGGATAAACGGATGTAGCCTACCTCATCTGCTTATCCGTTGCTCTGCTGTCCCCGGTCCTACCCCCTGCGGCAGGCTATCCAGGTTGCGCCGCACGGCCTGGAGAGGTGCAGGAGTTGGTGTCTGCAGGTGCAGACACCCTGCGCCACGCCCATAAGATCGCCCGGTCAGCTATGTCAGAGACCGACTCGGTGTAAACCGTTTAACCTTCAACCCGCCTCGTCTGCCCCATGCCCTGAGTAGTTTTGTAGCCAGTACCGCAGAATAGGGCAAAGTCGGCCAACAGGTGGATGATGCGCCAGACGGCCCGCTCGCGGTGAAAAATGGTGTATCCGCAGCGCCCCACACAGCCGATCTCACGGGACTGGCCGATGCGGAGCACTGCCGTGCGCAGTTCGTAGCGGCTGATGTGCACCTCGGCCTCAATCAGGTCCAGCAGGTCCCGGTCGAACTGCGGAGTGCAGTATCGGTTCCAGGCATCCAGGTAGCCCCGGAAGATGCCCGCCGGCATGGGCACCACGATGTTGCGATGGATGCGGCGGTAGGCGGTCGGGCTGGCGAATTCCAGGCTAAAGGTCTTGCCCACTTTGGCCGATGGTGAGAACCATTTGTCCACCAAAGCCTCGGCCGTGGTGGTCCAGGCCCAGGAATGCTGCGCCCCCTCAATGATGGGCTCCCCCACCTCAAAGGTCGCCGGACCCAACTGCGCCGTGGCCGGCAACCCTGGCAGCACCTCTTCCCTCAGCAAACGCGATAGTTCATCCTCAACAGATGTGATCCTCAGATAGTATCGTTCCCCCGCCTGCACCTCTGGCTGGATCAGATGGGGCCTCTCCCAGTTGACCAGCCCTGAGGCGGTGAAGGGCTTGTTTCCCCCGCTTTTGTGCAGCGCCTCAGCCAGTTCCGTGTCAGCCTTTGCCACCGCGTTCAAGAAGAAGGCATGGCAGGCCCGGCCCAGGTAGACGTTTTCCTCCGGGGTATCCGTGGCTGTAAGGGGCACGACGACAGAAAGCAACATGCTTCGGTGGACCTCTCGACAGTCTCTGTTAAGGTCTGAGCTTCATTTCTACTTAGCCGTTAGACCCGAAGGGTTTTGGAAACCCTTCGGGTCTTGTCTTAATCCCTGTTAGGGTTTGAGCTTCATTTCTACCATCTTGGTTGATGCAGCAGAAGAGGTGCTAATCCATCTCGTATCAATCCCTGTTAGGGTTTGAGCTTCATTTCTACCATTTGGACTATTGACGGCGACCCTTTGCCGGGGAGCCCGATATGGTATCAATCCCTGTTAGGGTTTGAGCTTCATTTCTACGAGCCTCGAGGCCCACGCGGAGCTGGTTCGGCGGGCCAACCGGGTATCAATCCCTGTTAGGGTTTGAGCTTCATTTCTACAAGCTGGTGACCTTCTTAACACATGAAAACAAGAAAGGAAAAGTATCAATCCCTGTTAGGGTTTGAGCTTCATTTCTACTGCGCGGGTTGGGGGCATACCGCGAAACCCTGGACTAGTATCAATCCCTGTTAGGGTTTGAGCTTCATTTCTACGGAACAATCCAGGGCAATCCGGCGGAGGCTGGTCGGCGGAGGCCGTATCAATCCCTGTTAGGGTTTGAGCTTCATTTCTACCATGCGGATGAACAGTTGTCGTCTCAGTGGGCCCAATGGTATCAATCCCTGTTAGGGTTTGAGCTTCATTTCTACCCCTTCATTTCCTCCCAAAAATGTCAGGATAGGCCCTTTGGCTGACATTTTGAGCCTTTTTCCCATCCTTTTGCCTCCTTTCAGCCTCTTTCTAACCCAAATCGGCCTTTGCGAGCATCTCGGGCCAACCCCAAAACCCAGGGGATGCTCGCAAAACACCTCCCAAGGGTCAAAATACCCCCATCAAGCTGACATCAGGCTCCCAATCGCCTCCCCAAACGGTCAGCTATCCCCTTACCCCACTCTCCGGAGCCAAAATTTCTCCCATCCAGGCTCCGATCTCCAGCCGGCTACAACGGTCTGAGAGCCTTCTGAGCCAAAAACAGCCCCTTTTTTGCGAGCATCAAGGGGGGACCCCCTACTTCAGACGATGCTCGCAATCCTCTCTACAGCCACTTATCGCTCTGAGGCGAGACCTCGCTGAGCAGTTAGGCAGGGGTAACGGTGATCTCCACCCCGCCGAACCCTTTGGAGATCATGCCTCCCAGGCGCGGGATGGCCTGCAGGCGATCCAGGATGAACTCTCGAATGAACTCTTCCTGGCCCCACCTCTGTCCCCCTTGCAGCCACTCATCCCTGAAAGAGCGCAGCATGCGGCGAGGCTGGCCCAACGTCCAGTCACGGATCTCGTCGCGCAACAGCACTTCCATCTCCCCCCGGAAGACAGCCCCTTTGGGAATGGCCTGCATGGTGCGGTTGGCGCCGCGGGCCACCGTATCCGAAGCCCTGTCGCGCCGGTTCTGGTACACTTCCTCGATGTCGTCCTCGCTGTCCAGATAGAGGTACGGCATCTGCACAAAGCCGACCAGCCCCATTGCTCCCAACAGATAACAGGTAGGACAGAGCGATTTGCCCCGGCCTCCCCGCTCACCGCAACTGGAACCCCGATACTTCCCTGGCCGATCCTGGTAGGGCACCAGCGACCGCTCATCGGGCGAGAGGTTGTTCCACGGTGCAGGAATACAGGGCCGCATGGCCGGGTTGTCGTCGGCATAGTTGAGGATCAGGTATTCCTCCAATTGGGCCCGCAAGGCCCCCTTCAGGCTGGACCCCTGTACTACCGGCACACCCCCTAACGTGGTGAAGGGATTGTGTACGTCGGACATGGGGTCCTGAAAAGCACCGATGTGAAAGGGTTGCCGGGTAGTCAGTTCTACAGTGTACGACCGGATGGTCTGATTCTTCTTGATCACATTCACAGCCATTGGCTATGCCTCCTTTGCTTCGTCCGTCTCTTAGGACGGCTGATAATACTGCTGGATGGCCAGGAGCTTCTTCAGGATGTAGCCTGCCTGGGCAGAGGGCAGGTGCTCCTCGTCCAGCGTGTGGATGATCTGAACCAACGCGTTCAACTCGTTGTGCTTGTCTGCATAAGCGCTGTCCTCGCGTTTGCCGACGACCAGGATTTCGGCGGCCGTGGCCCCCTGGCGTTCATACTTCATGCCCACGTCGTTGAGCAAACCTTTCACCGCCTCAATCTTGACTCCCTCCAAATGAGCGATTGTGGCCTCCAGCGCTTGCTTCGTCCGCTCTTTGATTGGTTTCATAGCAAACCGCCTCCTTCTCTGCCAATCATCCTACTAGAATAGCCTACTTGCTTGCCCGCGGCGGATGACAATCCGCCGCCACCCCGCCGGACTGTCGTCCGGCTCGAGCGTAGCGGCGCGGCATCGTTCTTCTTTCCGTTATTGCAACAAAACCTTTGGCCCCCGCACGATGCTGCCCTCGAAGAGGGCTCGCACGTACTGACCGCTGACGTGCTGTTCGTCGGGGCGGAAGAGATAGCCATAGACCGGCATCCGTACCTCCTGGATGCCGAATAGCCTCAGGACCGCCGGATCGTCCGGTAGCCGCACGGCCAGCCGCCCCTGTTCCGTGGCGTCCTCCTCGAATTCCAGCGCCGCGCCACCCCGGTTTTTGGTCAGCGTACACTCTCCCACGCCCCGGCTGCGAAAAGCCCCCAGCCTCAGTCCCTTGACGAGGTCGGGCAGATGCTCGGTGTAGGCATTGATGGGGATGTAAAATTGAGACACTTGTCACATACCCCCAAGTGGGTTAAAATAAGGGAAGGATCCAAGACCACAGTAAGGAGGGAAGACAAGTGTCAAAAGCAACCACGCAAGACCGTCTGGCGGCCAAGACGCCAGAAGCCGCATTTCTCCATGTACTGGAGCAGGAATTCAACTTTTCCCCGCGTGTTTCCAGCGAGTTATTGAGCACAGCGCAAGAGATGTTAGCGGGCACATCGTCCTCGGCGGTACGCCCTGGCCAGGTGCGGCTGGTGGTGACCAGTCTGAAAGCGCCCTTTGGGCCGCCGTTAGTAGAGACGTCGAAGGCGGAAGTGACGCTGACGGTCGATGCCGGGGTGGAAGACGCCGTGGTCAAGGCGCAGGAAGGGCCGGAGAGTCTACGACGAGGGCGGATTCTACGTTTGACGGAGGAGGCGTTGGAGCAGGGTGGTGTTCTGACCCAGGAGGATCTGGCCCGAGCGTTGGGTGTGAATCGGCGGACGATCGTGCGAGACATCAAGGTGCTGAAGGGGGAAGGGCACCTGATCCAAACGCGGGGGGTAGTGAAAGGCGTTGGACGGGGGCAAACGCACAAGGTGCGGGTCATCGAGTTGTGGTTGGACCGCGAGGGGTACGACAAGATCGGGCGGTGGCTGCACCACTCGCCGCAGGCCATCAAGCGCTACGTCAGCACCTTTTTGCGGGTGGTGAGCTTGCATCGGCAGGGGATGTCGGTGGAGGAAATCGCCTTCCTGACCCAATCGTCGGTGCGATTGGTGAAGGAATACCTGAGGGTGTACGAGGCGGCCATGGGCGAGCCGCACCGGCGGGAGAAACTGGAGGAGGAATTGGCGCGGGTGAGCCCTTCGACTACCCCTTCGACTTCGCTCAGGGCAGGGCTCAGGACGGGCGCCCGGCAGGAGACTCCCTCGGAGGAGGAGGAAAAAGGGGGGATGCGGACATGAGCCGGGTGAATCCGTATGCCAGCATTGAGAAACGGACTTTTGAGAGCGCCTTGCTGCACCTGTTAGAGACGAACTATGGTCTGTTGGGCGGGCGGCGCATCCTACAATTGCTGGTCGAGGACGTGCTGGGGCTGATGGAAGAGTTTTCCCCATCCCCAGGAGGGGTCGGCAGCGGCAC
>Ga0315309_1001144_pt1 | contig 15869 bp, 15 predicted proteins | sample TDP4_MG_FD_203080 | JGI IMG/M metagenome (GOLD analysis project Ga0315309, IMG submission 203080) | Freshwater sediment microbial communities from Lake Towuti, South Sulawesi, Indonesia - TDP4 | ecosystem: Environmental > Aquatic > Freshwater > Lake > Sediment | place: Indonesia: South Sulawesi... | reverse complement strand
CCAAAAACGCCGAGGAATATACATCGACGTCAACGACCGCCTAGCCGGAGTATCTGAATACGTAAACGAAGTAATGGAAGGCGTAACCGAAGGCATAGAGGGCGAGATTGAAAAATCCATATTCATCCACCCCCACGGGAGACACGTCAAAATCATACATAGAGAGCGCGCTGACCGTGAACCATCAGAGCACGTAGAGAAACCAGACCTCAACAAAGCAGCCAACATAATGAGCGCACTAGGTCAAGAACACAGACTCAAAATCCTCCAAGAACTCATGACAGGGGGCAAATACATAAGCGACCTTCAAAACGCTCTGCCAGAAATCACAACCAGCACACTAAGCAGCCATCTAGACGTACTGCAGGAAGCAGGCTTGGTCGTGCAAGAACGCGTACGCGGACGCTACCTCATCACAATACCCGGACGCATGGCATACAAAATGAGCAGCATGATAGCCAAGCAAGGCGACAGACACGCTGACACTGATACAGAAACCGAACCGTCTCAGCCTTAAGAGGTGGCATCCACAATGCTTCTTCAACACGTGCAACTCGGAACACAACCACAAAGACTCACAAAGGACACAATACTGCTACGGAACGACAAATGCATAATCAAAACAGCCGAAGGCACCTTAACTCTCCCAATACTAGTTGACGATAACCCAAGCGGACACCTATTCATAGGCAAGGGCGAATTCACACTCGACGCCATAATTGAAACCACACGAGGGGCCATAGGCAAACCTATGACACGAAACTTGACCCCCAACCAACCATTCCTCATGTTCAACGCAACCAAAAACCTCAACGAAAACCTAACGCCAGCTTCAACCCAAGACCTGTCAAACATGGCCTACAGGAGCACAGACGAATTCCTTAAAAAAGCGGATGACACGTTGGACCAATTTGTCCGTCGGCGACACGGACACTTTGACATTGAATCGGACACGCATATCTTCGCCTTCGCCACAGAACACGGCAGATGGGACATCCTAGTTGCCAAACAAAACAAACTAGTGTACGCATCCAAACATAGAGTCTACGTCTCAAGAGACAACGGTGAAAGCGTCTCTGTCGGTCCAGCACAAATCCTAGTGGCAAAAAAGGGCAAAACCGTCGTAATAGACAAAGGGAACATCCTCGTCGACCGAGATGCCCCCTAGCTAGGCTTGTTCAACTAAGCCTTGCCAAACCACTTCTCCAAAGTGGTCGCACCCTTAGTTTTCTTGATCCCTGCACTCATCTTTTCCAAAGCCTTCTTCACCCGCTCCTCGTCAAAGTCTCGTTCGCCACACATGAACCCGACAACGCCTTCCACATCGGGTTCACGCCACTCTAAAGGATAATCGTCTCTAACTTCAGGGTGCAGGAAAATCTCTCGTATGCGGTGAGGCTCCACAGGAAACTCCGCCTCCTTCAACGTGGGCACCACTTTCTCCAAGCTACCATGCTCCCTGATTAATTGCAAGGCTGTTTTTGGTCCAATGCCCTTCACGCCTTCAGGATTAAAATCTGTGCCCACAAGTATACCAATGTCCACCAACTGCTCATGTGAGATGCCCAGTTCTTCCAGGACTCTCTTCAACTCGACTGCTTCAGGCACCACTTCGACATACACATTTTTTCTAGGAAGCTTCCTGCGTCCGCTGATGGTTACGTTGCGTACAAGTCTCGGCGCTCCAAACAGCAGGCTGTCGTAGTCTTGACTGGCACAGTAATCTGTGTCGCCTTTTTTTGTCATGTACGCGGCTTGGGCTTCCCCTTCGCTGCGCGCCTGAACCCATGGTATGCCTAATAATTTGAGCAGGCGTTTGGCGTCGTCTGCCATGTAGTCCTTCAGCCTTGAGGTCATCTGGGCGTACATGCGGGCTTCTTCAACCTTGCCTTCCTGTAATGCTTTTTCGTATTTGACTAGGGCTTCTTCTTTGACTCTGGCTCGGCGTTTAATCTCAACCTCTTTAAGTGTAGGCGGTACGCCGTCGAACACATAAACCGCTTTGATGCCCATTTCGACCAAGTTGCTAGTGCGGTAGAGCAACCCACTCAAGTGACTGGTTACTCTGCCAGAATGATCCTTTAATGGCGTGCCGTCTGGTTGCCGAATAATGGCTAGAAATTGGTAGAGGGCGTTGTAGGCGTCTATGGCTATGGACTTGCCTGTGAGATCGGCTAGGTTGACAGTGCTTTTTGGAACCAGATCGCGCAGGTTGACGCCCATACTCTCTACGTATTAGTATGAGCGCAGAAAAAAATTTTCTGTTGGAAGTTGCGCTTTTCAGTTTATGCTTTGGGCGCTGTTCTTGTTTCTGTTTGTGGCTTTGCGGCTGTTGGCTTGTGTTTTGTGGTGCGTTTCAACATAGTTTGTGGTGCGTTTCTGCATGGTTTGTGGTGCGCTTTTACGTGGTTTGGCGTGTTTTCTTGGCATGTCTGGCCAGAACAGAGTACATATAAGTAAGCCCATTGTAAGACTATGCCAAATCGTCAACTGAGGCTTCGGATAAAATGAGTGAAAAGCCCGCAGAAGTTGCAGTTATGCCAACATGCTCCTCTTGCCACAAGATAATCTCACCAGGCACCGAAGCCACGAAGTTTCAGTGTCCCAACTGCGGCGAAATCACGATTTGGCGGTGCAGTCGATGCCGCAAGTTCGGCAGAACCTACAAATGCCCAAAATGCGGTTTTGAAGGACCATAAAAAGAGTGAAATAAGCGGGATTTCAGATGGCTAAGATGCTTGTTTCAATGAAGATTTTTCCCGAGGACATAACCGTCCCCTTGGATCAGCTTAAACAACGAATCCAGGCGATAATTCCACAGGATTCGAAAGTTCTCAGGTTTGACGAGGAGCCGATTGCTTATGGCTTGAACGCTTTGATTGCTCACGTTATCATCCCTGAAGAAAAGCAGGATGAACTGGAGAAAATCGAGAACGGCATTAAGCAGATTCAAGGCGTGAGCAACATAGAAACCTTCATGATGCAAAGATGGTAGACAAACCGTCTAACGCTAAATCTAAGCTTAAATAATAGGAAAGCCTTTCCCGATATGGAACATTCACACAGTCACAAGTGATCATCATGAGTGAAATGCAACTTCGCGTCGGCGACGCCCGCCAAAGAGACGTAGGCAGAGGCATAGCCCGCATAGACCAAAAAACCATGCAGAAACTAGGCCTATCAGCAGGTGACGTCATCGAAATCGTAGGCAAACGCACAACAGCCGCCATAGCATGGCCCGCTTACTCTGAGGACCAAGACAGAGGTTTGATACGAATCGATGGTTTTACGAGAAAGAACGCTGGCGTAGCGATAAACGAATACGTTTTGATCAAGCCTGGGAAGGTGAAGGATGCGCAGAACGTGGTTTTAGCGCCTGTTGACATGCGATTGAACGTGGACGAAGATTTCACTAACTTTGTGAAGAACCGGTTGATGGAACGGACGTTTGTTGAGGGCGACACAACGCTGGTTATGATGTTAGGTCATGCCATACCGTTCACGGTTACCAAGACTCGTCCGCACGGCATAGTGCGCATCACCTACGAGACTCAGTTTCAGATCTTGAATGAACCCATCCCTGAAGCCAAAGTGGGCATGCCGAGAACCACGTATGAAGACATAGGCGGCTTACATGAGGAAATACAGCGGATCAGAGAAATGGTTGAGCTACCATTACGACACCCCGAGATCTTTCAAAGACTGGGCATAGAACCGCCGAAAGGCGTATTGCTTCACGGTCCCCCAGGCTGCGGCAAAACACTGCTAGCCAGAGCTGTCGCCAACGAATCAGAAGCAAACTTCTTCTCCATAAACGGACCAGAGATAATGAGCAAATTCTACGGTGAATCTGAAGCTCGCTTACGAGAGATGTTCCAGCAGGCTCAGCAAAATGCGCCAAGCATCATCTTCATAGACGAATTGGATGCCATCGCGCCCAAGCGAGAGGAAGTGACAGGCGAGGTTGAACGCCGTGTCGTGGCACAGTTGCTGGCCTTAATGGACGGTTTGAGTGGAAGAGGAAACGTCATAGTCATAGGTGCTACTAACCGCCCCGGAGCTTTGGATCCAGCTCTGCGCAGACCAGGGCGTTTTGACCGGGAGGTTGAGATTGGAGTGCCAGATAAGCAGGGGCGGCATGAGATTTTGCAGATTCACACTCGAGGCATGCCTTTGGCGCAGGATGTTGATCTTAGAAAGCTCTCGGATATGACTCATGGCTACACAGGCGCTGACTTGGCCTCGTTGGCTCGTGAAACCGCCATGAAGGCTCTGAGGCGATATTTGCCAGAAATCAACTTGGAAGAGGAGCGCATTCCTCCAGCTGTCCTGGAGAAGATGGAGGTTCGCTCCGAAGACTTCGTGAACGCCTACAAGGAAATCACGCCCACGGCGATGCGCGAAGTCTACATTGAAGTACCTACGCTTCACTGGACGGATATAGGCGGTTTAGAAGAGGTTAAGCAAGATCTTAAAGAAGTGGTGGAGTGGCCTATTAAGAATCCTGAAATGTTCAAGCGCATGGGTATTCGTGCGCCGAAGGGCATAATGCTTTTTGGTCCTCCAGGCTGCGGCAAAACACTGCTGGGTAGGGCTGTGGCAACCGAAAGCGAGGCTAACTTCATTACAATTAAGGGTCCCGAAGTGTTTTCCAAATGGGTTGGTGAGTCTGAGAAAGCTATAAGAGAGGTTTTCCGCAAGGCGCGTATGGCTGCTCCAGCTGTGATTTTCTTTGACGAGTTTGATTCTCTTGTGCCACGAAGAGGCATGGGCTACGCTGACAGCGGTGTCTCTGAACGAGTGATAAGTCAATTGTTAACTGAGATGGACGGGGTCTCCACATTAGAAGACGTCGTGATAATGGCTGCTACCAATCGTCCCGACATAGTTGACCCAGCGGTTCTGAGACCTGGCAGGTTCGACCGCTTAGTCTACGTGCCTGAGCCCGACGAGAAGGCGCGTCTCGAGATTTTCAAATTGTACACGAAGGATATGCCGTTAGCTAAAGATGTTGACCTGCAAAGACTAGCGACCGACACGAAAATGTATTCAGGCGCTGACATTGACGCCTTGTGTCGCGAAGCAGCCATGATCGCATTGCGCACAGATGTGAAGTCGAAGGAAGTTACGCTGGCTGACTTCAAGAAGGCTATGGAGAAGATAGGTCCCAGTATATTGCCCGACATGGAAACTTGGTACAAAGGTTTCATGAAGCAGTTCCGTCGTGTGCAGAAGCCAACGACGCCAGTTGCCTAGCAGGATGATATGAGGTGAGTTGGTTGGCTGTCAAAACTTGGCGACCTCACCCATTAGACTTGACAATACTTGAAGTCTTGGAAAAGAAAGGCGCAATGACCGATGAGGAACTGTTCAACTTGCTAAAGGAGACCCACGACGATCTAGGTTTCGGAATACTGAACAAGACGTTGATGCAGATGGAAGTGCAAGGTAAAGTCTACGTGTCTGCTCTGACTAAAGGCAAAAGACGAGTAGAAGCAGTGAGACGAGAACAAGCCCATTAACTCAACAGTTTTCCTCAAGTTATCATCACATGCGTAGGTAGAGTTAATTAGCGGAAACGATCTGAATTTTCCCACATTACTCAAGCGGGGGTTGCCAAGCTAGGTCAAAGGCGTGGGCTTCAGGAGCCCATCCCGCAGGGGTTCGTGGGTTCAAATCCCACCCCCCGCACCATAGACTCTCTGAGCAAAGGCAAGAGGCGATGTGTCTACGAAGGTCAAAACTGACCTAATTGTGAAAGAGTCTCTTTGCGTCGCTCCATGCGTACCGAAAATGTTCCTGGGACTGTTGTAAACAATTACGACATGTGGCCCAGACTCCGCTCCAAGATTCTGATCCTATTTCAGACTTAGCGATTGAAATCATTAGGGAGCCTATGTTGTCTACGACCACGTAGCGACTAGCAACATCCTTTGCAAAACGCAGTTCCGCTACTTTATTGAACCGTCTTAAGTATGCTTTACTTTGTAACGGCGTCAAAAGTTTTATACGCACTCCTCTTTTTTTCGCTCTTTTCAATATAGTAGTCACAGAGTCGAGAGGCGAATTTTCAACATCGGGAAACGATAATAAGATTTCCGTTCTAGCATATTCGAGAGTCTCCTTAAGTTTGTTTATGACGTTTCTCTTTCCAACAATATTCCATGTGCCAAGCGCCTGTCTTGTCGAGATAGTCTTATGAATTGGCTCGAGTTCTTCTAGGGCTTTCTGTGTAGCTAATTCAAGTCGATTTATAATTGAATCCTTAATGGCCGTCAGTGCTTGCCTGAGAGGGAGAGCCCGAAATCTCATCGGCCTGCCTCGACTGACTTCAACCAACCCTTTTTTCTCCAACTTTGCCAGAACTGAATAGACTTTCGGATATGGTACTTCTGTAAAATCGCTAATTTCGTAGGCTGTCGGCGAACCTAACGAAACCAGTGCAATGTAAGCTTTGGCCTCGTATTCACTAAATCCTAGCGTTTGAAGTTTAGCCGTAAGCGTTTCACTCATGTTTGTCATTCTCCATTTGAAGTTTAACTCCTCGGAGTATAGAGATGCTTATATCAACTTTTTACTACTAATGGATAATAAGAGATGATAAATAAACATGGCGGAGATTGAAAACCTTTTGATTAACCAAATCAGGGAGATGGAGATTTATATCCATGGAGATTTTGGTCCAAGCGGAGCTCTTGCATTGAGACTTGGAAAGGCCGCGTTAGACTCGCTAGGCTTGGATCGAGAGAAAATACATGATTTGTGGACGGTCTTCGTCGTATCCGAAATCCCCCACGAAGACTTTTTGGATACTTTACAGATTCTAACGGGATGTACCATAGGGAACGACCGGTTAATAATTAAAGACTACCGAAAATATGCCCTAGCAATGGTAAGAACGGACAATAAGGAGGCCGTTAGAGTCCGGGTTAAGCCCTCAACATTCAAAAGCGAAATAAATCCAGTCTTTAGAAGATTGTTAAAACTGAGACGCCAAATAGCAGAAACGACATCGGAAAAGGAAAGCCTGAAGACAGAGTTTTACAAGGTCAAAGGCGAATTGGCCGGCAAAATCCTAAAAATGCCTCAGGATCAATTGCTAGAAGTTAACAGAGTGGAACCTTTTGAGTTTCCTAAAGTAGGACCCTCATGTGATTTCCTAAATTATGAACAGGTTGAGTGTGCGGTGTGCGGCGAAAGCGTTTATGATCCTAAGGCTAGGCTTAAAGACGGAAAGATTGTCTGCATAAGTTGTTACGGGGAAAATGCATACTACCGACTTCCAAAAGAAGGACATAAAGATTGATTCGACTTTGTAATAGCTCGACGAGCACATCAAGGATCTTAAGAGTTAAGAACCTTCAGCTTGACACTTGTTTCACTTTTTTATCTAACAGACCAAGGCACTAGCAGTTAAGTGACGCATTTGCAAAATGCAGTTGCAGTCGATGGATTGACGAAATACTACGGCAAGCTTCTGGCAGTAGATCGTATAGATTTCGATGTGGAGCAAGGCAGTATTTTTGGTCTTCTCGGACCTAATGGTGCAGGCAAAAGCACAACCGTTGGTATGCTCGCTGGTTTGACTAAGCCCAGTGCGGGCAAGGCGATTGTTCTGGGCTTCGATGTTACTCATGAAACTATCAGAGCAAAGCAACAGATTGGCATGGTTCCAGAATTGTCAAACGTCTACGATGAGATGACAGCTCTAGAAAATCTTGTCTTTGCAGGACAGCTTTACGGTGTGCCTAGAAAGGAGATAAGATCTCGAGCAAAGGAGCTTCTAGAAATCTTTGGGCTTTCCAACAGAGCTACCGATTTAGTTGGTGCTCTTTCAAAAGGAATGAAAAGGCGTCTGACTATAGCATGTGCGCTTATACATAAACCAAAACTACTTTTTCTTGATGAACCTACAACGGGTTTGGATGTGCAGAGTGCTCGGCTCGTTAGAGAACTTATTCGAAGGCTCAATAAGGATGGCGTAACAGTTTTTCTTACAACGCACTATATTGAAGAGGCTGACCAGTTATGTGAACAAATCGCAATAATTAATCGTGGAAAGATAGTGGCTCTGGGCAGCCCTGAGAAACTTAAGGCAAGGATAAAGGGAGTTAAGGTAATTGAGGTTTCTTTCAGCAAGACACTTGCAAATATGGAGGGTGAGCTACAACACATTTCAGGCGTAGACGAAATCCACACGTTTGGAGATGAATTTAGAGTATTTGCGAAGGAATCCGCCGACATTGTAGCTGATCTTGTTGATTATGCAAGAACTAGAGGCTTGGCAGTTAACTCAATCAATACGGTGAAGCCGAGTCTCGAAGAAGCTTTCATTAAAATAACTGGTTTGGATTCAGAAATTATGATGAGCGAAAAGGAGCGAATTAAGCCTGAGAGAGGCGGCAGAAGTGGGAACGAACTGGGTTGATATTCTCATCAAAGCGTTCTACATCGCCAAAAAGGATGCTAAAGTGTACTATTTTAAGGCTCCAAACCTCACTTATGGCCTTTTGATGCCTGTTTCATTGTTTCTAGCATTTTCTATTGCTGGACAGATTAATCCAAGGTTAATCGCTTCTGGTCTGACTTCTCTTGTGATATTGTTTGGAACCACATCAATAGAAGCCGTAGCTATTGTCCTCGAAAAACAAACTGGCACATTTGAAAGGTTGCTAGCGGCTCCAGTTTCATTTTTCACTTTGTTACTTGGAAAAGCGCTTTCAGGCTTTCTCTTCGGATTGGTGATTGCAACTGTGATACTCGTTCCCTTTGCGTCAGTTTCTGAAACCGCTGTTGCAAACCCTCTTCTGGTTTTCATCGCTATCGCGTTTTCTTCGCTCACTTTTTCAGCACTTGGTGTCTTGGTTTCTGCCTATGCAAATTGGGTTCCGGAGGCACAGATGCTCTCTAATTTTCTCAGGTTTCCCATGGCTTTTCTTTCTGGAACCTTTGTTCCATTGGAGCTTATGCCCTCACATCTGGAAGTTGTTGCTCGTTTCTTGCCTCTCACGTATTCTGTGGAGGCGTTAAGGACATCCATGACCGATTCAGCGATCACGCCCGCTTACTTACTCGACATTCTTGCATTGGGTCTCTTCTCATTTGCGTTTCTGGCGATAGCTGCTAAGGTGCTTCAGAAAAGAATCGACTAATGTACACGCGCACAAAGCTGGTCTCAGCAAGTCGGCTATTATATGCCTTAATACTTACGAGAGTGTGATGAATAATCTACAAGTGGCAACAATAACTAAAACCGTCTTGTTCGTTTGCATAGGAAACTCTGGCCGAAGCCAAATGGCATTTCTCTAGAATGTGCTAGGAAAAATCTTAAGAAAATCCTTGGTAGCCCGGAGTAGGTTCAAACCATCGGTTCAAAATACCGGTTTAAAATATCTGTGTTGCATCGCAATTCTCTATTCTTTCTGGAAAATATCCTTAAACAAACTTAGAATAAGATTCTAACCCCCCCACACGAGCACCTACGCCAGAAAAAATGTTTTCCCAGCACAGATGAACACTTCTGTAATTATTTAAGAGTTGAAAGCACTTTATCTGCAAAAAGCTTTAAAGAATCAGGCTTTGCGATGTCGGGAAAATTAACGACAAAATATGTTGCTCCAATATCTTTGTACTGGGTGATCCTATCTACACACTCAGAGGGTGTCCCCACAATGTTTACACTTCGATACTGCTCATGTGAAACTCCTTCCCACTTGAACTTGAGCAGTTTTTCTTCTACTTCATTTTTGTTTGCTCCTATTAGAATATCAAAATACAGAGATACTATCAGAGTGCCTGGCTCTCTCCCATGCGATATACAGCATTTTCGAATGTAAGCTAATTTTTGCTTAAACTGTTCTGTGGTGCACCATGGCAGGTTGCAGGCACTTCCAGACCTTACAGCTACCTTAAGTAGCCGTTCGCCTTTCCCTCCGACCCAAATTGGAGGATGCGGTTTTTGGAGAGGTTTTGGGTAACAGATAGCTTTTTTTATGGCGTAGTATTTTCCTTCGAAAGAGGTCTCATCTTCAATCCACATTTTTTTGATTACTTGAACTGCCTCTCTAAGCTGGTTTATTCTAATGCCCGCCTTGGGGAAAGGTATTCCATAAGCGGCGCATTCCTCCTCACACCACCCAGCCCCTATTCCGAACTCCAGACGCCCTTTACTGATAACATCTAAAGTAGCGGACATTTTAGCCAACAAAGAAGGGTGTCTGAACAAGTTGCAGGTAACTAACGATCCAAGTCGTATGGTATCGGTTTCTACGGCCAATGATGCGAGAGTTATCCAGCATTCCAGAACTGATTTTTGGATAGAAGGAGTTAAGGGATACAGGTGATCATAAAGCCAAACGGAGTTAAACCCTAAGCTTTCACATTGTTTTACAATTTCCTTAATCTCCTGATATCTAAATCCTTCTTGTTGAATCTGAATTCCGAAATTTACCAATAGAGCTCACTCATTTTTACTACTAAATTTAAATAGTAGTAAATAAGCCTTATCATGAAGCTAAATGAGCGAATTAGAAGAAAGGAGAGAAGACGAAATACTTTCTTTCTTGAAACTTCTAGGTCTAAACCTCTATGAAGCACGGGCATACCTCGCCCTCCTTTCGCATGGTTCTCTTTCGCCAAACGACCTTTACAAGGTAGCCGACATCCCTCAACCTAGAACATACGATACTTTTGAGAGATTGGTGAAAAAAGGATTTGTTACCATCAATCCATCAAAGAAAAAATCATACAACCCCGTAACACCTCAGCTGTTGAAAACGTTCTTATCAGATGTAACAACAGAATTGATAGAAGAAAGAAATGCTCTGAGACAGCGGCTAGCAGCAATTAACGAAAAATTGGCTCTTCTAAGGAAGTCGGATGTGATAGTCTCTAAGCTGTCTTCCTTATTTGAGGTTAAGGCTGAAAAAAGTCAAGTTCTAATACTTGATGGGATTAACTCCATCTCAACAAAACTCAAAGAGCTTATTGCTAACGCCGAGAAATACATAGTTTCCACATCGAAATTGCCTGTTCTCCATCCCATTGAACCTATTTTTGAAGAAGTTTCGAAGGCTATCCAAAGGGATGTTACATATAGGAGAATCGTAGGTCTGGAACTTCTCTTATCAGAAGGGCTTCGAATAGTGGAAGATGACATAAGATCAGGAGTTCAGCTAAAGTGGTCACCTGAAGAGCAACTTCACGAAAAATTCTATGTCATTGATGACAAATATGTCCTTGTCAGACTTCGAGAACCATCAACTGGAATCTTTAAGTACGCTTCAATATACATTGAAAGCCCCTCGTTTGCCAAGTTCATGAAATATACCTTCGATGAATTATGGCAAAAGGCTCATTCCCCACTTAGACTGATGGGTGAAATCCGTTCCAGGATTCCAAAAAATCTGGAGAAAGAAGAAAAAAGAGTTTTGGAAGCCTTGATGGAGTACGGAGCCAAGAATATCTCAGAAATTACTCACGAACTTGGACTATCTAAAGAAAAAGTCAAAGAAAGTGTTCGGAAACTTTTGCAGAAAAAACTCATTAAGAGAAACCAGTTCTCGGAATCTTACATTATCGACTTTTCTCAGATAATGGAGAGATATGCTTGAGATTGAAGGATACAGTTGCCATTATAACTGGTTCCAGCAGAGGGATTGGAAGGGCCATAGCCTTAGCGTTTGCAAAGGAAGGCGCGAATGTGGTTATTAATTACATTATGTCTGAGGGTAGGGCTCAGGAAGTCGCTTCTAAAATAAGTTCTATGGGAAGGAAAGCCATTGCAGTCAGAGCTGACGTGTCAATCATCAAGGAAGTTAAAGGGATGGTTAATCAGTGCATTAAAAGCTTTGGTCGGCTGGACATTCTCGTCAACAACGCTGCTGACTTCTCAGCTATAAGCTTCTCATTAAATAACCCTGATTGGGATGGTTGGCAGCGAATGGTCGATGTCAACATCAAAGGAATGCTCTTATGCTCTCAGGTGGCTTCGAGGCCGATGCTGAAACAGAAAAAAGGTAACATAATCAACATCGTGGCCGATTATCCTGGTGGCGGGCTAAGCTACATGTTAACCAAGCCAGCCGGTATCCCATTGACAAGGGGCCTAGCAAGGGCTCTGGCTCCGTACGTGCGGGTAAATGCGATCGAACCAGGCTCAATAGATACTGGTTGGATTTCAGCCTTGTCAAACGAGGACAAGAGAAAATTGAAGGAAAGCATTCCGCTCAAAAGATGGGGAGAACCAGAAGATGTAGCCAAAGCGGCAGTTTTCCTCGCTTCAAACGAGTCGGCTTACATGAACGGAGCAGTCGTTATCGTCGATGGCGGAGCATCAATAAACCCATGGGCTCCATAGCGATGTAGGCGCGACGGGCAATGTATTAAAGTGGTTGATGACCTTTATGATCATAGAAGAGGTTCACGCAAAAACTATCTTATCTAAGTCGAAAGTTTTTGATTACACGGTCAATCCTTACATTGGTTGTGAGCACGGCTGCACCTATTGTTACGCACGATTTATGAAAAGGTTCACTGGCCATAAAGAAGCGTGGGGCGAATTTGTTGATGTAAAAACTAATGCACCAATCTTACTGCAACGTGAGACAAAAAATAAACGAGTTGGTAAAGTCTGGATAAGTGGAATATGCGATCCTTACCAACCTCTTGAGAAAAAATATGAACTGACGAAGAAATGTCTCGAAATTCTATTAAAGCGTCGCTGGCCTGCTACGATACAGACGAAATCTCCCCTCGTATTTCGCGAAATGGAATTGCTGAGAAAATTCAACGAGATCGAAGTCGGGCTTACGATTACTACCGCTGACGAGAACATCAGGGAAATTTTTGAACCGAATTCACCATCGATAAAGCAGAGGATTGAAGCGCTACAGAAACTGCATTCTGTTGGCATTAAAACCTTCGCGATGATAGCACCTTTACTCCCAAAGGCCGAAGGTCTAGTGGCGCAACTGAGTGGAAAAGTAGATTATGTGCTGATCGACAAAATGAACTATCATTACGCAGACTGGGTATACAAGAGGTATAAGTTAGAATATGCGATGACCAGCAACTTCTTTACCCGGAAAAAAATAGAACTCGCCAACGCATTTGAAAGAGGAGGCACACCTCATCAACTGCTATTTTGATAAACCTACGCCCACCATACAATCGAGACTAAATTCGCGCGCGAATCTTTCTAGCCTGCGACCGCAGCCATCTGGATGAGATTTACTGGTAAAATCGTGCTTAAATCCCACCCCACCCCCACCCCGCACTTCAATTTTACTTTGAAAAAGGAGCTCAATACGGGCTTCCTAGTTAGAGTTTTAGGTACAGCATGTAGGGAGTAAAGTTTTCTTTGGGATAGTATTTACAGAAAAGATTTTGTGCTGAAAAGATCACAGTGTCCTTGGGCTAAATTCTGGGCTGGACGGTAAAATGGCAATTAACAAGAACAAGAGTGAAATCAAATTGGATGTACCTCTTGTCCATTCTGATGCGCAGCTCTGTCATGTAGATAGTCTTTCAATGATCTTAGGCTACATGGGAGATAGGTATGAGCCCTGGTATATTGGCGGAACATCTGGACGTTTCTTCGGATTCGGTTATTATCCAAGCAAAGAATACGTCCAAATTCGAACAGGCACTTTTCCCTTAAAAGCCCTGCTCAAGTTTCTTAGAGAGCATGGTTACTCGTTTCAACTCATTCAAGGAAAGTCATGGAATGATGCTTTTCCCATTCTGAGAAAATTTCTAATGGATGGTCTGCCCGTGTTGGTGATAAGTCACATGGGCTGGCTTTCATACAACAAGGAATATGAGATAATCAGAAAGATAGGCGGTGTTGTAGACCACTACGTTGTAATTACAGGTTTCAAGAATGATGAAGCTATCTACGTGAACGACCCTAACCCAGACTTCTTCAGGAAGGATGCAAAACTTGCCATAGAAGACTTCAGAATGGGATGGGCTGAAAAGATACCTGAAATATACAAGTCTTGCCCAATGCTTGTTGTAAAGGGAAGAAAACGCAAACCAGACTTGAAGAAAATTCTGGCAAAATCGCTTCAGCATGCTTCATAATTGATGTACACCAAAAGAGGCGCAACGGGAATCGCAGGCTTAAGAAAGACAAGCAAAGAAATACCTGAACTTCTTCGGGAAGATGCGCTCTCGATTAAAAATTCCCTTGAAGAATTTGCCTACTTTAGGTTTAGGGTGATGGCAACGGAAGCTAAGTATGCCAGCAAATTCTTGGATTATGCAGCTAAAGAGCTCAAGATTCCCGAGCTAGAAATCTCTGCAAAAAAGTTGCTAATTGCCTCAGACTATTTTGCAGAGCTGAGAGGTCTTTTTGTAAGTTGCGTGCAAGGTCAAAGAAAATTAATCGATATTGCAGATGATACAGAAAAATTATTGATCAAAGCTTACGAAGCAGAAAAGGACTGTTTTCTCAATTTAGATCACATCAAAACATGCAATAGGCAGCTACTCATTTGAACAGTTCATAAGCGCAGATTCCGAGAATTTGAACCTCCGGAGAAACACGGATTCTAAGGTTATGATCTCACGCGATTATATGCATGTTTGAGAGTTGTTCGATTAACTCAATGGTTTTCTCGTCAACGCTTGTGGCACGAGCTATGTCAGTCAACGTGATTATCCCTACTAGTCGATTTCCCTCTGTTATTGGCAGCTTCTTCACTTTGAGTTTAAACATGAGCCTAGTAGCGTCCAGAGTGTCCATGTCCGGCGTTCCAGTTATTACGTTCCTCGTCATTATCTCTGAAACCAAAGTTTCCTTCGGATTCCTGCACTTTTCTAAGACTCTTTCAAGAAGATCTCTTTCGGTCACTATTCCAGCAATGTTGCCGTTGTCAACAACCACTATGCAGCCTATCTTGTTCTTGTTCAAGAGTCCTACAGCCTCATGAACCGAGGAGTCCTTTTGAAGAGTGATGACGTTTTTGACCATGAGTTTCCCGATGTTCATCACTAAGCCCCGCCTAGCAAATGGAAAGATGCGCAGAAAAGGATTATGAATTTCAACTATTAAGCAAGTGTATGCTTTACATTCTTGTGGGAATCTGAATGCGGTTTGGGATAGTTCTTCATGTTTCTGCTGCCTATGCAAACTGGGAAAACTTTTTGACTTTAGCGAAGAAAGCTGAGCAACTGGGATACGATTCTGTGTGGCTTTCTGATCATTTCATTTCACCCGACAGCAGGTCGTACGGGTTGGAAACGTGGACAATGCTATCTGCCTTAGCATCACAGACTCGTGATATCAGACTGGGCACTTATGTACTCTGTAATCAGTTTCGTCATCCTTCATTGTTAGCCAGAATGGCATCAACGTTGGACATTATCTCAAAAGGAAGATTAGAGCTGGGCATTGGCGCTGGCTGGAATAAAGAGGAGCACGTGGCTTTTGGCTTCGGTTGGGACAAACATTCAACAAGAGTAGAACGTCTTAGAGAAACCGTAGAAGTAATAAAGAAACTCTGGACTGAAGATCACGTTTCCTGCAATGGAAGATACTTTAAATTGAAAGACGCAACTTTGAAGCCAAAACCAATTCAAAAGCCCTGTCCCCACGTATGGGTCGGCGGAAACTCAGAGGCTATCAGAAACGTCGTTGCCGAAGTAGGCGACGGTTGGATTCCAGTCTTGCCCACGACAAAGCAGATGGCTGCTGGTGTGCTGCAAATCAAGGGTTTGATGAGCCGTATCGGAAGAGACTCTAAGAAGCTCCTTGCAGCTTATGGAGGAAGCGGCTGCGCCTTGATCGCAGAAAATGCGGAATCGGTGAGTAAACTCGCTGAACCGCTCGTTCGTTCATTGGGAAAGCCTCTAGAGGAATCAGC
>Ga0315309_1001143_pt1 | contig 15876 bp, 15 predicted proteins | sample TDP4_MG_FD_203080 | JGI IMG/M metagenome (GOLD analysis project Ga0315309, IMG submission 203080) | Freshwater sediment microbial communities from Lake Towuti, South Sulawesi, Indonesia - TDP4 | ecosystem: Environmental > Aquatic > Freshwater > Lake > Sediment | place: Indonesia: South Sulawesi... | reverse complement strand
TGGAGGCGGCTTTCGGCAAGTGGCAAGTGGCCTACAGCAGTGAAGTGACCAAGAGAGCGTTCCTCGAACGACTCTTGCAGCTTCCTGAGACGGGACAGAGAGCTCGCGAGGTAGCCAGCTTCCTTTTGGAGAAGGATTCGCAATGACGACGCTCATCATCACCGAGAAGCCGGACGCCGCGCTCCACGTTGCCGAAGCGCTCCAATACGTGGGGGAGCCCAGAAAGTTGAGCTTCAAGGGAGTTCCGGTCTACGAAGTGAAACGAACAGCCGAAAGGATCCTCGTATGTTCAGCGCTGGGTCACCTCTACAAGGTTGACGAAGCTGGGATCTCCCAGCGAAAGCAATATCCCGTCTGGGAGTATGTTTGGAAACCAATCCACCTAGTTGAACACGGGCGTGAAAGGCAGCGGAGATGGCTGAACGCCATCGCCGAGATGGCCAAGGAAGCCGACGCCTTCGTGAATGCCTGCGATTTCGACGTAGAAGGTTCACTCATTGGATATATGATTTTGAAGCACGCGCGCGCGGGAGCCGACGCCGCCGCCAAACGAATGAAATTCAGCACTCTTACCCCGGAAGAACTACGACACGCCTACGAGCATATGCTTCCGCAGCTTGATTTTCCACTCGTGAACGCAGGTCTGTGTCGCCACGAAGTTGACTGGTTGTACGGAATCAATCTATCCCGTGCTTTGACGGAGTCAGCGAGAAAATCAAGCGGTAGATACGCGACTCTAAGCACCGGGCGCGTCCAAGGGCCGACTCTGAGATTCGTTGTTGAACGCGAACAAGAGATCGAGACATTCGTGCCGGTTCCGCGTTGGGAGATCCAAGCTACTGTTGAGATCGATGGGGAAACCTTGCATGCGGAATTTGAAGTGGAGAAGTTCGACATTGAAGCGGAAGCGGAAAAGGTTGCAACAGTCTCAGACGGCAGAGAAGGCTCGGTTGAAGATGTCGAGTCAAAGACCAGCCTGGTTGTACCTCCGTTTCCCTTTGATCTCTCTTCGCTCCAAGCTGAGGCGTACAGGCACTTTGGAATGGCGCCGCGTCAGAGCTTGGGTGTTGCTGAGCGTCTGTACCTCGATGCTCTGATCTCCTATCCGAGGACGTCGAGCCAGAAGTTACCCCCCTCGATTGACTATCGAGAAGTACTACAGCGTCTGAGCAAGAACCCGAGCTACGAACGGCAAGCAGCCGCCTTGCTGGACGTACGGGTCCTTCACCCGAGCGAGGGCAAGAAGGTGGATCCGGCCCATCCAGCAGTATATCCGACAGGCGCCCTTCTGAAACGATCCCTGGAACCTAGGGAATTCAAGGTATACGATCTCATTGTCAAGCGGTTCATGGCAACCTTCGGGCAGCCCGCAACTCGAGAAACCATCAAAGCCACAATCACCGTGAACGGCCTCAAGTTCTACTTGAGAGGTTCCCGCATCACTGCCGCAGGCTGGATCGATTTCTACAAACCGTACGCAAGATTCGAGGACGTGACTATTCCTCCTGTCACCAAGGGAACCCGAGTGAAGTTCTTGTCGGTGAAAGCCGTTGAGAAGTTCTCTCAGCCGCCGCCGAGATACAACCCAAGCAGTCTACTTCGCGAGATGGAAACAAACGAGATAGGGACAAAGGCCACACGGGCTGAGATAATCGAAACCCTCTTACTAAGAGCGTACATCAAAGGGGACAAGATCGAGGCCACTCCGCTCGGGATTCAGATAGTCAGCGTTCTCGAGAAGTACTGTCCGAGAGTTCTCGATGTTGCGTTTACTGGTGAACTCGAGGCGATGATGGACACCATCGAACTCGGAAAAGAAGAGAAGCAACGAGTAGTAGACGAAGCAATCCGGCACTTGAAACCCATCATTGACGAGTTGAAGGCGCACGAGCAAGAGATCGGTGAACAGCTCAGTTCCAGGATCAAGCAGGCACGGATTGCGGAGCTTACACTCTCGGTTGCATGTCCCAAATGCGGTCGCACACTGCATGTCATCAGAAGCCGAAAGAGTGGTAGAAGGTTCATTGGATGCATTGGAAAATGGGAAGGGATGTGCAGCTTCACGCTTCCCCTTCCACAACTTGGGAAAGTGACCCTGCTCGATGAGAGATGCAGTAAATGCGGATTTCAGTTAGTCAAGGTCAAAGCAAAGGGCAGGCGACCTTTGACAACATGCCAAATGTGCTACGTCGAAAAGCAATGAGCTTGCTTGCTTGGTAGTTCCCCAGCACGGCCAGTCACCACAGTATTCTGCGTCCAATTCCCTCAGGTTGTATTCGTCTATTCGTTCATTAACTCCTCTTGTGGCTGATTTCAGATCTGTGAGTAGCCACGTTTGCAGACTATGATCGACCTGATTACTAGATTGGTGAGTCTGATCTTGCCAGGAGTTGGAGAAGTGCTACTGCTACTGCTACTGCTACTTTCGAGTGCTAATACAACACGTGCTGTCTGCCAGTCTTTAGATCAAGCCAAGCAAGCAGTCTAGTGACGATCTCGAGTTCTAGAATGAGAAGTGCTCGAATGATGTTGCTTGGGCGCGAAGCGGTTTCGGAAATCATGGCTCGCACAAGGACCCACGTGTGATCGAGAGCAACTCCCTCCATACTCGTCGGAAACCTTCCCGTTTTGGCCTTGATCTGTAGATGCCCGAAGGTTACCCGCCGCCTCTGGGCAACATAATCTCGAACCGACGAGGGAACTTTTGTTACGAAGTTCGCTCCGGGCGCAAGAGTTACCTTGAAGCCTTTGCTTCGGGCGAGTGTCGCAACGTACGCATCGTCGTTGACGATTTCGCTTGGAATTTTCCCAAAAAGGCTTGTTCTGAAACAGTACATCTCTCCCATAACATAGGAGAGCTCGCCTGTCACGCTGAGCTCGCACAAGGCTCGCCTCATCACTCGCCAGATAACCGCCGCTGACTTTGCGATGTGTCCATTCTCGGAGTTTCCAACAACCGGCAAGGCTCCCACTACGCCAATCTTCTGGTCAGAGAATTCTCGCAAGACTTCGTTGAGGCTGTCCCGGGGGAGTCGTATATCCGCGTCAACGATTGCAAGAAGCCCGCTTTGGCACTTTCCCAAGATGAGGTTGATTGCGCCAGTCTTGCCGGTTCGGGTCTCCTCCTCAACGAGAAGTACTCTGGGGTCGTTGCCCATCACCTCGCGGACAATCTCAGCTGTGTCGTCTGTGCAGCCCGAAGCGACCACTATCACATTAACAGCTTTCGGTAAACCTTTTTGACTCAGAATGTCGTCGAGTAGTGTCCTGATGTTTCTTTCCTCGTTGAACGCACAAACCCCGATACTCAGGTTCATGACTGCACCTCAGGCACAGCCGCTTGGCCGCCATCTTCCATGGAGACAAATTGACCTTTGACGAGCTTATCAAGAGCACTCAGCTGTGCCATCTTGACAGGGAGAAGGGCCTATGCTGCGTAGGCTTCGAGTGTACCTGACGGCTGATCTACACGATGGAGATGACGGGCGCGCCCACATGAGATTCCGCGAGCGGACTCCCCTCTAGGGGGGTACCCCAACCGCAGATCCCGACACCTTGGGGCTTTCTTCGGGCTGGCTGGTTTCGCATTCAAACTGGCAAGAGTTATGTAGAATTCCGTGCGGTCACATGTGTCAGTCGTAGATTGGTGGAGCCTCCTGTCGGCGCTGGCGTTTGAATCTCTCAGCTTGTTGCAGCAGGTCATTCTGGTTCTTTCCGTCCTCGTCTCCGGGCTCCTTGCGATCTACGCCATCCATGCTTGGAGCCTTACGCTGTGGGCGTTTCAAAGAAAGAAGCCTCCTGCTGTCTCGCCCCCAACCGTCTGGCCGTCTGTATCAGTTCATGTGCCCGTCTACAACGAGAAGTCAGTCATATCGCGGCTGCTTAATTCAGTTATTGCGACTGATTATCCCCACGACAAGCTTGAGATAATCGTGGTCGACGATTCAAATGACGGAACGACTGAGTTACTTCATTCATACCACGAGAGGTACCCGGGGCTCGTGACCGTCATCCATCGGCAGGGGCGCGAAGGTTTCAAGGCGGGCGCTCTGCAAACAGCTTTGGTCAGAAGCAAGAGCGAGTTCGTCGCGGTCTTCGACGCTGACCACGTGCCGCCCTCCGATTTCCTTCGACGAATGATACCGTACGTCTACTCTGACAAGACGATAGCGTTCGCGCAGGCACGCCCAACCTACCCGCATGAGGAGAACTCATGGGTGACTCGCGCGCTTTCTCTCGGGATGGACGCCTATGCTTTTGTCGACCAGGAAGCCCGATTCTCGGCAGATCTTCTCACCCACTTCAGCGGTGGCGGCGGCGTGTTCCGAAGGACAGCCATCATGAACGTAGGGGGATGGAATTCTCAGACGCTTGCTGAAGATCTTGACCTATCGATCCGTCTACGATTGAGTGGTTGGCGGTACGTGTATGACGCGTCTTTAGCGTGCCCGGGCGAGGCTCCGACCTCATTCCAGATACTTAGGCAGCAGCAATTCAGATGGGCCAGCGGTTTCGCGGGTTGTCTGAAGAAGCATCTGCCAAGCCTAGTTGCGACGAGGCAGATGTCGCTGATTCAGAAGGCAGAGGCCTTGGTCTACCTGACAGGCTACGTCGCTTCCCCGCTTATCGCAATCGGTGTTCTCCTCGCCGTTCTGTACTGTCTCGTGTTCCCACTCGAGTTCATACTCAACGGGTTCCGGCACAATGCTTTGGCCGCCTTCACCCTGTTGATGTCCGGACTGATCTATACCGCGCCCCTTGCGATGTTTGCTGTTGCCGTGTACAGATCTACGGGCGAATGGTCGCGTAGAGTGAAGCGTGTCGTGGACTTGATCTATTTGGGTGCTCTCTCTGTGGGGATTTTCTTGACGAGCGCTAGAGCTGTGCTCAATGGTTTTCTCAACAGAGCCACATACTTCTACAGAACGCCGAAGCGAGGAGATGCGGCGAGGCCGAGGGTGAATCCCTAAAGATGAGCGGAATGCCGAGAGTCTGTGTCGCTGTACCGACTTATAACGAGCGCGAGAACATTTCAAAGCTGATCCCCTCACTGCTTCGTGTCTTTCGGGACAACGAAATTGATGGGTGGGTGCTGATTGTCGACGACGCAAGCCCGGACGGCACAGGAGACGTGGCTGACGCTTTATCGAAGAAACATCCGAATATCCGAGTCATTCACAGAGTGGGAAAACTGGGGATCGGTAGCGCCTACAAGGATGCATTCCGCGAAGCACTATTGGACAGACAGACTGTGATAGTCGTCGAGATGGATGCCGACCTCTCGCACGACCCAATTTATCTTCCCTCGATTCTCCGAGCTGCTCAACTCTCCGGCGGTGTCGGGCTTGGATCACGCTACGTCGAAGGGGGCCGTATTGTCGGCTGGTCGACAAAGAGAAAGATTGTGAGCTGGGGTGCGAACTTTCTCGCTCGTACGATTCTCGGCTTGCACGTCAAAGATGCAACAAGCGGGTACAGAGCCTTTACAAGGGAAGCGCTCACAAAGATCGGCTACATGGATGCGGGCACCAAAGCGTACGCCTTCCAAGTCGAGATGCTCCACAGGTGTGCACAGGGCGAGTTCCGGATCGAAGAGGTACCCATTACCTTCTATGAGCGTCAGCTGGGAAAGTCGAAGCTGACGAGGGGAGACATCCCCGACTTCCTGAGGACAATCCTACGGCTTCGGTTCGCGCTCTAAGTCTGCTACTTGAGTTGGCCGCGTTTGTCGATGACTAGGACAAGCGAAACGACCAAACCCACCGCGTACAGGACAACTGATGCATTGAACACCGCAATGATGTCGCTGGGATACCAGCCCGACATTCTCACCGAGTAGGAAAGCGTCGTGACTGCCTCGACGATTCCAAGCGGAAATATCAGTAGCGAGAGCCACAGAGCAAACCGGCGCCCAAAAAGCAGCCCGAGTCCGGTTACGATCGAAGCCAAACTCAGCGCCATGAGAGGGATGAGCCCTAGGTCGTAGAGCGCAGAGAATACGAGTCCGTAGGCGCCTAGCACTATGAATATCGCACTTGCGACGAGCAGTCCCGTCGCGTGAGCACGCTCGAGGTTTATTCTTCCAGCCAACGCTTTCAACTCAGGGCGGGACCGTTAATGCAGGCTCCTGTATATCGCTTTTCGTTTTCTCGTCTATGCGACGCTAGATAGGTGAAACGACCTGGTAGCTTCGTCTTGTCCTCGTCTGTGGATCGTCCTTAGGCATTGCTGGGGTGGCCGAGTCCTGACACAATTCTGGCACAAGGAACTACCAGCCCTCGGAACTCCACAGGGAAGTCTTGAAAGACTCAGCGCGGGCGCGAGATAGTACTCGCTTCCGCTCGTCTGCGGACTATGTCGTATGCTGTGGATACTCGTGCGAACCGCTCGACGATCTTTCTCTTGACGACGGCGACAATTCTTCCCGTCTTGTCTCTCACAGCGAGGCGACTGTAGTGTGTATTCTGAAACTTGTCCAGAGCCTCGTCAACCGTGTCGTCGGCGTTGCAGATTGCGACTGGATGAGACATCACGCTCTCGGCGGTGGTCTCTTTCCACAGTCTGCCTGAGAGGTTTGCCCTCAGGAGGTCGTTCTTTGTAACTATCCCAACGATGTCGTCGCCGCTCTCCACAAGGACCGAGCCCACATTCCTGCTTAGCATCGCATTCGCGACCAAGAGAAGAGTATCCGATGTCTTACAGATCACGAGGTCCTTGCGTGCTATCTCCAGGACGTTGAGGGTCAAGGAGGTCGCCTTAGTCTTGTTTTTATGAGGTTTAGTATACAAAGCTTCTTCTGCATCTAGAAGCCTGTCGGACCCTCGGCTCTAGCGTATCCTCACGGTGCCTCGTGTCCTCTCGTGGTGCAGAAGCTTGTCCTCACATGAACGGTCAGCCGATAACTGTCGGGAGTGGAGGCCAAAATCTACGGCTACGACACATGTGTCATGGCGTGCGGATCGGCAAGTGAGCGCAGGTTGCGCTCGATACTACACTTTAACCCGTGTAAGGGCTTTGACAAGAAAATGGGGAGTCCAGTACCCTCTACCAGAGCGGTATCCTTGCGAACTTCCTATGTAGTATCCCGTCGACTCCGAGGACTCTTCCGCCCGGCGCTATCATCATGCCTAGTTGCGCGCCAATCATCACTACGTTGATGCCCATGGTCGACGGCGAGGTATGGCCGGCCGCTAGGATAAAGATCACGTTCATGACTATGCCCCCGAAGGCGCCGAGGCGAGTTAGGAGTCCGAGAAGCAAGCTAAGCCCTACAAGGACTTCCGTGATTGCTATTGCTGTGACAGCTGTTGAGGCATTCGGAGCTGCCCAGTTCGTGAGGAAATCTGCCATGAAAGAATAGGGATTCGTCTTGGCCCAGACTGCGGCGAAGACCTTCGAGAGGCCGCCGAAATACCCGCTCGGGTCGCTCATGATGCTCTGGATCTTTCCCGTTCCTGAGTTGAGCCACTCAAATGCCAAGAACAGTCTGATGAGTAGAACCGACAGCGCTGCGTTCGTGAGCGACACTTGAACTTTGTTTAATCTTTCTGCCAACGTCATATTCGTCACGCGTCGTTCTCGGGTGGGCTTCGTGTCAAATCTATCATACATTTAAGCTTATCCATCATATTATGAAGAACATCATAATAATTCCGACTTGAGTCGGTTGCGACTCGTGGCGGGCGGAATCAGATCCGCGAGAGATCGATCGAGTGCGTTTCAGCAGGGCGGCGAGACTGAGTGCGCAAGGTGCGTACTGGACTCCCGATTCTCGTTCGAAAGACGACTTCGTGATTCTCTTGACTCTGGGGCTAGAGGTCGAAGAGAAGACACCGACGCGTTGGTGTTCTGAGACTGACGAGACAGGTGGATGCTAGAGATTGAGATTGGCGCTTTCGCGCTGTGACTAGTCCTTGTTAGAGAATAGCTCATTGGAGTTCTTGCGGAGCACTTCAAATGCTGTGAAAAGCAGGGCCAGAGGTAGCACCGCCCTGAAAAGTTCATTTGTCTCCCGCAGTAAGACGTAGGCTCCCGCAGATCCCATGATTATTGAGAGCTCGAAGAGCGTAGAAGTAACGAACCTCTTGTCATCGAGTCTCAAAGTGCTTCCTGTGTTCGTAGTATTTGCTTGTATATGCGGTTTGCTGGGGTCTAAGTATGATAATTATCATAGTTAGGAACCCTCCTAAGCTGCGCGTCTCTTCATCAAGATAGTCTCTTCCGCGTTGATCTTTGTCCTGAACTCAGACACGCCTGTCGCGCTGAAGGATGTTGGAACGTGAAACAACCTGCTCGACATGACTGAGTTTGTAAGCAAACCCAGACTCTGTCTCGGCGCATGTCGTTCCAGTGCGGAGGGCTGCCGTTCGGATGACCACCATAATCCAGGGCCACGTTCAGAGCCGTTCGCCGAGTTGCCATAGAGATAGGCAAATAGCCCAATGGCAAGATCATCTAGGAAATGCCTACCTGGCGGAGCGTAGTGACACTCTTGATTCCAGATCAGATCGGGTTGCATGTTTCCCCGTCCCAGATCTTTTCTGGGCTTGGGCATTCGTTCGACGCTGCGAGATTCATCATCTTGGGAGTGCCGTTCGATAAGACTAGTACGTGGCGGGCAGGTTCGAAGTTTGCCCCCTCAGCTATACGGGAGGCTTCGTTGAACATAGAGACGTACAGCGTCCGCTCCAAGTTCGATCTTGAGGACGTTCAGATCTGTGACATCGGCGATCTACACGTCGTGGACGCCGTCGATGAGACCATGCGTCGATTGTCCACTGTCGAAAGTGAGATCCTCGCCGCCTCAAAGATACCGGTAGTCTTGGGCGGTGAGCATACGATCTCGTACGGAGCGATTCGTTCTTTCCCCAAGGACGTTGGCATCGTATGTTTGGATGCTCACGCAGACATGCGCGACGAATACATGGGCGAGAAGCTAATGCACGCAACATTCCTGAGACGGGTAATTGAGCTCGTCGGCGCCGAAAAGATTGTACACGTTGGGCTGAGAGCGCTCTGCCGAGAAGAGCTGAGTTTCATCGAAAAGAGCCGCCTAAAGCATTTCTCGATGCGTGATCTCAGGCGTCATGACGTGAGAGAGGATGTGCGTCTTGTTCGTCGAGCAGTTTCTGATTTCGGGAAGCTCTATGTGACGATAGACATTGACGTGGTCGATCCTGGTTTTGCTCCAGGGGTTGAAAATCCTGAGCCAGATGGTATGTGGCCTGATCTATGTTTCAGTCTTCTGACGGGAGTATGCGATGAAAGGTTGGTAGGATTGGATCTCGTTGAGCTGTCGCCGCCCTGCGACAACGGTGTCACCGCTGCGCTCGGAGCAAAGATGCTCTTCGAGGCTATCTGCGCATCGGAGGCAGCAAGAAGCAAGAGTGAAGGAAAGTAGTTTCAACCGACTCGTCTCATCTTTAGCAGGAAGTGGCCGTTGCAGTCATGAGTGTGAGGATACAGACGTTGGCTCGCTTCTGATCCGTAGAGGCCGGGCAGGCCTATTCTCGGTCTTGAGTCAACGGCTTTGAAGTCAGGGCTCACCTGGAGAAAAGGGTTCACAACCTTTTCATTTTCTTCAGTCAGAATGGAACATGTACTGTACACGAGCGTGCCGCCTTCGCGGACAAAGGGTGCCGCGTTCTGTAACATGACGCGCTGGGTTGCGGCAAGCCAGCGTACGCGTTCCGGGCTCACGACCCATTTCGTAGCTGGTGACTTCCAGAACGTTCCAGTATTGCTGCATGGAGGGTCCACCACGACAACATCAGCCTCTGCGGTTACTGGAAGTGGCTTGCTGGCGTCCGCTAGCAGAGGATGCGCAATGCCTACTCCGAGCCGAGAAACCTCCCGTCTCCAAAAAGACATTCTGTCAGACGATCTATCGACCGAATAGATCGTTCCTTTGTTCTGCATCAGCTGAGCCAGATGCGATGTCTTTGCCCCAGGTGCTGCACACACATCAAGAACGGAGTCTCCTGGCGCGGGGTCTGCGATCACGCTTGCGAGGATGCTAGCCTTGTCTTGAATGACCATTCTTCCGCGTTTGTAAGCTTCAGTTTGTACGATAGGGCGCTTAGAGGACAAGACTTTGAACGTCAGCGGAAGATGCTCAACAGGTTTCACCTCGATTTCGGACCTTTCAATCTCGCGGAGACATGCCTCCTCGCTTCCCCGCAATGTGTTAAGTCGAATGTAGGATGTCGCTCGGTCCAGATTTCGTCGCATCAATTTCAGAGCCCCCGACCTCCCGAGCAGAGCCGTGCAGGAGCGCACGAACCAAACGGGGTGAAAGAGGTCTAGAGCTAGGGTCTCGTCGTCCGTAAGTTTCGCCGTAGCCTCAGGAAGGTCTAGTGCAAGGATTCGCCCGAATAGGTGCTCAATCGGATGCAGGGTCTTCCAGCCGAGCACGGAGCGTGCGGCACGCAGCATACGAATGAGATCATGATCGCTCGCTCCGTGAAACTTCGCCCAATAGCAAAACAGCCTAAGAGAGCTCGTCATGCCATGTTGGAGGGACTCGAGACCAAGATGCCCGCCAGCCGCGCTCTGGATGAGGTAGTCTATGAAGTTACGACGCCGTGTGGTTTCGAGTATGAGCAGCTGAGCTGTTCTCAACTGATCCGATTCGGTAACTCGAAGTTGTTTCGATGCCCTCGCAAATGCCGCTCGCTCGCCAAGTCCTTCGTGCTCCATCCAGCTCAGTGCTTCGATGGCCAAAGCGACGGCGTTCCGCATTGATTTCATCCAGCTCGACGAACCAGACTGGGTTGCCTAGCAACTCCCACGCAGCCAATGACATAAACGATTTCTATGTGAGCCTGCTCCAGAGTAGGGTGGAGCATTTCGGTCGATGCAGACACTCGACCAGTACGTTTCTCCTCTGTCAGAACCCGAATCGAAACAGAGGGCTATCGATACGGTCGAGTTAGCGACTCCGGCAGCTCCATCCGATGTTCCTCCTTCGTACTTCGTCTCGATTGGCTATGACGGCGAGAAACGCTGCTGTTATCTTCGCTTCTATGAGGCGAAGAGCCATAGAATCTATGAATGGTACGACACCACTGGTCACAGGCCCTACTGTTTTGCAGACAAGTCCATTGATGAGCTATCGAGTAACGAAGCCATTTCGAAGAATCCAGGGTTCGAGAAGTTCCAGACTGTCGAGAAGTACGATGCACTCCGCAGCGAGTCAACGACTCGCACGAAGATTGTGGCAAAGGACCCATTGACGATCGGGGGGAAACCGACCGGCTCAATACGAGATGTCATTCGCGCGTGGGAGGCGGACATTAAGTACGTCGAGAACTACATCTACGATAACAACCTTGAACCGGGCATGATGTACGAAGTAAGACGAGGGCGTCTCCAGCAGGTCGAGTATTCTCTTCCGCGTGAAGCAACTGTTTTGGTAGGGCAGCTGCTTCGAACGGAATCGGACGAGTATCGGAGGCTCGCGCTTGAATGGATGCGTCTTCTCGAGTGTCCTGTCCCAACTTACCTGCGGGCGGCCCTTGACATTGAGGTATTCTCTCCGGTCGCGACCAGGATACCTGACGCGGAAGCCGCTGACCAAGAAGTGATCTGTGCCAGCCTCGTTGGATCAGACGGGCAGAGCAGCATGTTCCTTCTCGAGAAACAGGGCAAGAAGCAGGGAGACATCCCATTACCCGCGACCGCTTCCGTGAAGTTCTACGAGAAAGAAAGAGAGCTCCTTGCTGATATCTTCAGAGCCATGCTTGCGTACCCGGTCATCTTAACGTTTAACGGAGACGACTTTGACCTGAGGTACCTGTACCATCGGGCTCAGAACCTAGGTTTCGCCAAGCAAGAAATCCCCATTGAGATGGGGCGTGATGTCGCCTACCTGAGGCAAGGCGTGCATGTCGATCTCTACAAGTTCTTCTTCAATCGGTCGATACAGGTCTACGCATTCGGTCAGAGATACCGTGAGAATACGCTCACGGAGGTTGGCGAGGCGATACTAGGTAGAGGGAAGATCGAGATCTCAGCGCCAGTTTCCGAGCTTGGCTACGGCGAACTCGCCAAGTATTGCCTCAATGACTCCGAAATCACGTTAGAGCTGACAGGATACGAAGATGATCTTGTAATGAAGCTCATCACGGCGCTGTCACGGATCAGCTACATGAGCCTGGAAGATGTGTCTCGACAAGGAGTCTCCAGCTGGATCAGAAGCATAATGTACTGTCACCACCGAAAACGGAACTACTTCATTCCACGTGCAGACGAGATCCAAGAGCTTAAGGGAGGTACAACCACCGAGGCTATCATAAAGGGCAAGAAATACAAGGGCGCCATCGTTGTGGAGCCGCGTCCGGGTGTACACTTCAACGTTTCCGTCCTTGACTTCGCGTCGTTGTACCCTTCAATAATCAAGAACTGGAACCTCGGATACGAGACGGTCCGCTGCCCTCACGCGGACGATGAGTGCAGGCAGAACCTGATCCCTGGAACACCACACTGGGTCTGCAAGAAGACGAAGGCCCTTGAAAGTCTCTTGATTGGCTCGCTAAGAGACATCCGAGTGAACTGGTACAAGCCACGTTCGAAGGACGCCGCCCTTCCAAAGAGCCAACTTAGTTGGTACAAGGTCGTATCAGATGCACTCAAAGTGGTGCTAAACGCGAGCTACGGAGTCTTCGGAGCCGACAGATTCGCGTTATATTGCCCACCGGTGGCGGAAGCGACAGCGGCAATCGGAAGATACGCGATCTCACAAACATTGCAGACGGCCCGTGAGCTTGGGATCGAAGTATTGTACGGTGACACTGACTCGCTCTTCTTGGAAAGCCCAGACCAACACGTGCTCAGGAAGCTCGTCGACTGGTCCAAGTCATCGCTGCAAATGGAGCTTGAAGTCGACAAGAACTACCGTTATCTCGCTTTGAGTTCTCGAAAGAAAAACTATCTCGGCGTCAAACCTGACGGAAGTGTGGACATTAAAGGCCTGACAGGAAAGAAACGGCACATACCGGAATTCTTGACGAAAGCCTTCTACGAGATGGTTCGTATCCTCAGCCAAGTAGAGTCTCCTCAGGAATTTGAAAACGCGAAGAAGAAAATAACGGAGATAGTGAAAGGATGCTACCTCAAGCTCCGAAACCGCGAGTACAGTCTTGAGGAATTAGCGTTCTCGGTGATGATGGGGCGTGAAACGGGAGGATACAGAAAGACCACCCCTCAACACGTGAAGGCTGCAAAACAACTTGAGGGAAGAGGCTTCGAAATCAAGTCAGGCGAACTGATTGCATTTGTCAAAGTGATAGGAGAGCAAGGTGTAAAACCGGTCCAGCTGGCAAAGGTAGATGACATAGACATCCAAAAGTACATGGAGTATCTTCGGTCAACCTTCGAACAGGTTCTCGACGCGCTCGGAGTTGAGTTCGAGGATCTAGTCGGCGTCAAGAAACTGGAATCTTTCTTCTCGAATACACAGTGAGGCTACCGTCTCACGGTTGGAACACATCTTGAAAAAAGGCTCTCTGATAATAGTCGGGCTGAGGTACCTTCCAAAGATCAAGCCAGGCGACAATATCGGGAAAATGATTTCCGCCGCCGCAAGTAGGCAACATGTCACGCTGAGAAGCGGCGACATAGTTGTCGTCGCCCAGAAGATCGTTTCAAAAGCTGAGAGGCGAGTTGTCTCTTTGAGCCACGTCAAGCCGTCTAAGACGGCCAAGGAATTCGCAAGGACGATGAGAAAGGATCCGCGACAAGTTGAAGTCATCCTGCGCGAGACAAAACGGGTGGTGAGACGACGGGGCAGTCATCTGATCGTCCAGACTCGACATGGCCTGGTATGCGCGAACGCGGGCGTGGATAAGTCGAACGTCGAAGGGCGGGAAGTTGTCACTCTACTGCCGAAAGACCCGGATAGGTCAGCGCGACGAATCAGAGGGCAGATCAGAGAAGAAACTGGCAGTGATGTTTCAGTAATAGTGTCAGACACGTTCGGTAGACCTTGGAGGATGGGGCAGACCAATGTTGCGATCGGTCTGTCTGGAATGAGGCCTTGGGTAGACTATCGAGGAACTAAGGACATGTTCGGCTACAGGCTGGCAGTGACAATCATGGCTGTCGCGGATGAGCTCGCGGGCGCGGCGGAGCTTGTCATGAACAAATCAGACAGAATCCCCGTGGCCATCATTCGTGGGTATCGGTACCGCTTGGCACGAGGAAGCGCGCGAGAATTGGTGAGGCCCGGGAGAGAGGACCTATTCCGCTGAGGAATCGATGCTCTGACCCGCACGCATCATCTTGTCGAAGGCTCTTGCATCCTTAAGCATGCTGAGATTGTTGAATAGGATGAAGACCTCTTCGGCGCCACCGCTGAGAGTCTCGATTGCGGCCTCCCGCAGACGTCTCAAGTCTTCTGCGGAGTAGTCGTACGTGTAGTTGAACTCCTTGGGTCCAAGCCCATGCAGACGGAAGTAGCAAGTTTCCTTCTGCACTGCCGGGCGAGATTTCAGAATATCAACCGCATGAATGAGGTCAATTTGATGGCAAAGCTTCTTGATATCCTCCAGATGCTCCCTCCAGTTTCCTCTCGGCTCCCACGCAAGCTTGGTCCCTCCCCTGTCAGTTTGCCCTAGAAATCTGCGAACATTGTCGACGTTTCTCTTTGAGAACCTGAAGCTGGGGGGACACTGGATCAAGCAGACGCTCGCTCGCAAGATGTTGCAGACCTGTAGGGTCTTCTCCCATGCGTCAAAGTTCTGACGAGTCGGTCGTAAGTGACCGTACTTGGTCCTGTTGGGCGGCAAACTCAGTTTGGACATTCGTCTCCAAGTAGGGCTCGTCGCTGGGTGTGTAATCACTTGCCACGACTTGAGGCAGAACTGGAAGTCAGACGGTGCTTCGCTCCTCCAGCGTTCAGCTGTTTCAGTTTGCGGAAGCTTGTAGAATGTGCTCTGTAGTTCTACAACACGAAACAGTCGATAGTACTCTCGCTGTCGAGTTGCGAATCCACAACATCCGACTTTGGCGCCTTGTCGATCGATCAATGTCGCATTCTTTCACAGGAAGCGCAGCAGATTTAACTACTGGCCTTCCCTTTTCTAGGTTCTCAAGAGGCGTGCTCTTTGAACTCGATAAAGCCTCCAGTGCCGGTGGAGGTCAATGACATCCTCAACTTCTCGAGGTTGGCGCTCGCTCTGACTGAAGGCTCGCAGATTCTGTGGCACCTCAAGCACAAGGCGAGGCACGTGCTCGGCATGTTCACGGCATACATGTACTGGGACGGTGACCTCCCGATACTGGCCTACACTTACGCTGATGCCCCTCCGAAAGCATTCTTGGCATACAAGAGCGACTCACTGAAGGGGGAGGAATGGATGTTCACGGACGACGCTGATGACAGCAGATACCGTTACGGTTCATTCGTTGAGGTGAAGAGCCTACCCCAGAAATTCCTCGAATGTCTCGACGGTCAGTTTCCTTCTCCGCCCGCGCCTATGCTCGCTGAGGTCGAAAATATCAACTCAATAGTGCGAACACTTGTTCCGCTATCGATGCGCGAAGGGACAGTCTTTCCGCTTTGGCACTTCCCCCGCAATGGAAAGCACATAGTCGGAACTTGTATACCATTTGAACACTACTATGAGGCGGACGCGCTTCCGGTCTTCTTCTACGTCGTCCAAGAGAAACCGCCATCCTCCGCGTTCGTAAAGTACGTTGCCTCGAAACCAACCGGAGAGAAGATAGAGTACACGAGTAACACGTCAGACGCGAAAGGCTTCTACGCAAAGATAGTGGATGTAAAGAGCTTCCCGATATTCCCGTGAGGATTCTGGGCTGCTCGCCAAAGGCTCACCGATAGCTTATCTACAGACACCAAGACGACAGGCAATTGCG
>Ga0315309_1001142_pt1 | contig 15885 bp, 18 predicted proteins | sample TDP4_MG_FD_203080 | JGI IMG/M metagenome (GOLD analysis project Ga0315309, IMG submission 203080) | Freshwater sediment microbial communities from Lake Towuti, South Sulawesi, Indonesia - TDP4 | ecosystem: Environmental > Aquatic > Freshwater > Lake > Sediment | place: Indonesia: South Sulawesi... | reverse complement strand
AACAGCAGAAGTAGTTACTTAGAAGACTTCTACTGCATTTTAACCGAAAAACATTTTTTCCTATACCTTTTTTAGGTTACTAATGAGACTTTTCTCTGTGAGTAAATATGAGTGCCCATGGAGAAGAGGCCTCTGCAGAAGAAGTGAGAAGGCTAGCTGAAACCAAAGCTAAAATTGAGAAGCGCATACGAAGATTAGAGGATGAAATTGAACACTTAAGATCAGTCTTGGATGTTGTTAATTCAACTTTAGCTGAAAAAAGCTTTAGACGGGCAGAAATCACACCTAAACCAGAAGTGACGAAACCACCGCCCCCCACCATAGAAGTTACTGCAGCACCTCCAAAAGTTGAGTATAAACAAGTGGTACCATTAAAGACAGCTACAGGGACGATTCTTGCACAAATGCAGATTGGGGATGATTCTATAAGAGTTACCCCAGCGGAAGGAGTAACACTTAACGTTACCACACCACCGTTTCAAGCATTTCTAGTGAGCAGAATTTTAGAGCCGATGCAAGCGAAAGATAAAGAAGCTGTGGGAACGGGTGAAATTCCGCCTGAAAAAGCTTTTTCCTTCAACGTAGTTCAAGACGATGACATTGTTAGAGAGATAGTTATCAGTAATTATAGGGATCCGAGACGGCTTCAGGAGATAAAAACTTCGCTACGCTGGACATTCGAGAAAATGTACGAAAAGATGCAGCGGGGCTCTTTTTAATTATCAGCAGGGAGAGAACATTTGCCTCTTTAAATCCCAGCTAGAATACTTAATGACAACCAGAAAATGAGACCATAATTACCGATAGCTACACGCGCTTTTGCGCCTCTTTCAAAAGTTCGGGGTTCTTTCAGGTAAGAGGCTGAACGTAAACCATAGATTGTTAAAAAGAATAGTATTACAAAAAATAGCCAATTTAGGTTTGTGTAGTAGTAAATCAAAAGCACGATGAAAGGCTCAACCAAAATGCATAGACTATAGAGCATTGCTTCTATGTTGGGTCGAGGTCTAACAAAGAAAGCCTTAACATAAGGGTAATGTGCCTGAGCAGCAATACCGTGCGCAGTTTGATGGAAAATAAGACAGAGAAAAAGCAACAAAGGTAACGGCGTTAATATCGTTCCAATTGATATAGCCGCCCAGCCTCCAATCGGCATAAGGGCTGGTATAAAGATCATTGTTAAGTAACCGATTTTATCTCGCGTATAAGCAGCATAAATAGTCCCCAGTACTAGTACGAGGAGACCTGCAGCCGCAGCCGCCCAATTAAAAGTTAGATACGTTATAATTAAAGCCACTCCAGCCATAGCTAACGCATACACCGCTGCTTCCCATCTTTTAATTAATCCCGTAGGTATAGGGCGCATTGCGTACTTTTTCTTATCTCTCTCAACATCTATTATACTGTTTATAGTGAGCGTCGCACCAATAAGCAACCAAACTGCGAGTAACCCTAAAATACATGATGCAAGTTTTTGAGAAATTATCTGTTGCCAAGTAATCCCTAATTGCTTCTCCGCTAATACTGCTCCAGCCAATGCAAATGGTGTACCCATAGCCGTTACTGCTGGTTTTTGAAGCGCGATGAAGCCTAAAATCCTATTTTTTATTGTGCGCTCTTTCGGTGCCGCAAATCCGTAAAGTATGTCTCGCAATGAAACTGACATTAACTCTCGCCCATTCTTCTGCAAGGTTTATGGTTACAAGATATATGCTTTTATGTTCATATTCAATGGCGAATATGATATGTCCACAGTAGGGGCAGGCGCATCAAGTTGCCTAGAGAACATTCAAAGCAGTTCAGAGGGTTAGAGCCTCTCAACACGTCTAGATAAATGATTTACAAACTTTAAGAACGATAAATATGATAGAAGCATCCGTTTCCTTTGGAAGACATCTTTTTTCTGGACAGATGAAAATAGCTAAACCAGCCGCTGTTTAGCCAGTGGGGCTAGGTGCGGGTTTCTTTTCGGGAACAGGGCTCGGGGGCAGGAGGAGAGGACGAGCAACATTGTCGTATCGAACACCCCCCTTAAGGCGCCGTATATACATTTTTTACTAGACCTTCCCGCTCTGCGGCACGGTATTGCAACTTCAAGGGGAAAAAAAGAAAACTTCAAAGGTGACAGTTGCGGTTCTTTAGTCCCCCGGCCCCTTGCTTAAATTGCCAAGAGTTTTAGCCCCCGAACAGGACTTATAGGCCCAGTCAATTTAGAAAGTTTTGGGAAGACATGATGTTCTGGCCTGGATTTATCGTTTATTTTTTGATTTTGGCGGTTTTTTACGCCAAGTTGGAAATTGCCATAGAAGGAAAATTTGGTTACGCTGAAAAATTGCCGTGTAAAAAATGGCGATTGAAGGGGACGCTGAAAAGGATAGTTGGTGATAGAGAATACCTGGCTGAATACCACATTTGGATGATGATCGTCCTTTTGTTGTTCTTCCATTTGCCCCTTTGGTTCACCGGATGGGGTTTTTGGAGGATAGAACTGTTCGTGCTGGGTCTGTTCTTCATCTTTTTGGCCTTGGAGGATTTTTTATGGTTTTTGTTGAACCCTCACTACGGCCTTAAGAAATTCAAAAAGGGCCAGGTCTGGTGGCACCCCAAATGGTTTTTGGGCGTGCCCAGTTTTTATTGGACGTCCATACCGATAGGGGCAGGTATGATTTTGTTGAGCCTAGTATATTTTTGAGAACCGGGCTCGGGGATTTTGTTGGACCACAATAGAAAATGTATGAAGAGACTAAGAAGACAAGTTGATTTAGATCTCTATTCGCTCCTCAGCTTTAATTTTGAACTCGCAGAAAGGATCTCCCTGGGCTACACACTTTATCTCGGTGGCTGACAATTTTTTTCCAAGAATTACGCTCATGGCGTTGCTTATGTGCCCCCGCAGGAAGAAGCTTCTAGGCTTATTTGACTTGCCCCTGAAGGGCTCGCATTCAAATGAGTTATAAACTTTGACGTAGCCCTCACATGTTTCCATATTAAACTCGGATAAATCAATGCACCCCCAGCCTACCGCACTGTATGCCTTAATCAGTTCTCTAGCTAGCTTAGCAGCTGGTTCTTTTCCGCCTAGTCCCTTTAACCGCTCGGCAATTTTTTGCCCGGCTTCTGATCCCATTTCAAATAGTATGAGTTGGGCACCGGTTCCAAATGCGCCCCACAATCTACCGATCATATCTGCAAAAACGTCTACGCGAATTACGATCGCTCTACTTCCACCCCATGTTACTGGGAAATGAAAGTTGTCGATTAGTAAGCCTTCGATGGTTGGTTCGACGAAGCCTACGTTTTGGACAACGTCTATTTTTTTGAGAGATTCAACTAGTTCGGTTGGCGTTATGTCGGATTCAGTAAAGTCGGCGAAGAAGCTCCAATCACCTTTCTCATCATGAGCCCCAAGAGTATGAATGCCTGAGAGGATGTTAATTTTATGTTTTGCTATTTCGTGTGAAACCTTTGCTAGAGCTCCGGGTATATTCTGTAGTTCAACGTAAAGTTGTGCAAGCTTTCTTCCAGGAGCATAAAATAAGCTTAAAATTTCTTTAGGAAGCTTTTTTGGTGCAGCCTCGGTCACATTCATCATCTCTAAGGTAGTAATTTAAATGAAGATTGTATAAGTGTTTGCGACTAAAAGCTCTTCAACCTTCTACTGCCTATGCTTATCTTCTCAAGGAAGATTTTTAGTTCGACAATTGTACTATTTTATGCTCGACATTTACGTTACGTTTATTAAGTTCTAGCCGTGAGAAAAGGGGTTTAAGAGGTATAAGTTGTGGCCGGAATAGTAGGTTACGGAGTCTACATACCCAAGTGGAGAATTAAAGTTGAAGAAATAGCCAGAATGTGGGGACACGACGTCGAAGGAATCAAAAGCGGCCTACTTGTCGAAGAGAAGTCCGTTCCATCACTAGATGAGGATACAGCTACAATTTCAGTTGAGGCTGCTCGAAACGCTTTAAGAAGAGCACCGGAGATCACCCCCCAAGAAATAGGCGCAATATACGTGGGATCAGAGTCGCACCCATATGTAGTTAAACCGACTGCAACAATCGTGGCTGAAGCCATCGGAGCAACCCCGTTTCTGACAGCTGCTGATACGGAATTCGCATGTAAGGCGGGTACAGCGGGCATACAGGCATGTATGGGATTAGTTGACTCTGACTACATTAAATACGGTATGTCTATAGGCGCCGACACTGCCCAAGCAGCACCAGCAGATGCTCTTGAATATACGGCATCAGCAGGAGGAGCTGCATACATAATCGGAAAAGAACATGTTTTAGCTGAAATTGAAGGAACATACTCATACACGCAGGATGTGCCTGATTTCTGGAGAAGAGATGGATCAGAGTATCCTCACCATGGAGGAAGGTTCACGGGCGAACCTGGATATTTTGCGCAAGTAACTGCATGCACAAATGGTTTGATGGAAAAAATGGGAACAAAACCTGATGATTATCGTTATGTGGTGTTTCATCAACCCAACGGAAAATTTCCTTTAAGGGCTGCTAAGATTCTGGGTTTTCCAGACGAAAAAGTTATGCCGGGACTTCTTGTTACAAAAATTGGTAATACGTATTCAGGCTCTTCCCTCATAAGTTTGGCAACTATTCTTGACCAAGCTAAGCCTGGGGATAGAATTCTCATAACTTCCTATGGTTCAGGCGCTGGATCAGACTCTTTCAGTATAGTTGTCACAGATGAAATAAACGCGAAGAGAAAGCTGTCACCTCCGGTGGAGTATTACGTGAATCGGAAGGAGTACATTGACTATGCAATGTATTCGAAGTATAGAGGACAGTTAGGGGGCTCTTCTTAATGGCTAGTGGAACTTCAATCAGAAGAAATGTTGCCATTGTTGGGATAGGCGCAACTAAATTTGGAGAGCACTGGGATAAAGGATTGAGAGAGATGGTTGCGGAGGCTGGGTTTGCTGCTGCTGGCGAAGCGGGGATTCGTGGAAAAGACATTGAGCTAATAGTTGTAGGAAACATGTCGGGTGGAATGTTTGTAGGTCAAGAACATGTTGCAGCGTTAGTGACGGATTTTCTTGGATTAAAACCGATTCCAGCTGTTAGAGTTGAAGCTGCATGCGCCTCTGGCGGAGTTGCGTTAAGACAGGGTTACCTGGCTGTTGCCTCAGGACTTTATGACTTGGTAGTTGTTGGCGGTGTTGAGAAGATGACAGATATCCAAGGCGAGAGAGTGGCCTCGGTATTGGCGGGCGCAATGGATTTTGAGTGGGAAGCGTACGTCGGTGCAACTTTTCCAGGGGTCTACGCATTAATGGCTCGCCGCTATATGCATCAATATGGATTAACAAGGGAACAACTTGCAGAAGTTGCCATAAAGAATCATTACCATGCGTCTCTTAATCCATTAGCTCACTTCAGAAATAGGATAACAATTGATGATGTTGTCAAATCAATCCTCATAGCTGATCCGTTAAGGCTATATGATTGCTGCCCGGTTTCGGATGGAGCAGCCTGCGTAATTCTTGTTCCAGCTGAAAAGGCTAAGAAATACACTGATACCCCAATAATTATTGAGGCCTCAGCCCAGGCGTCTGATACTCTCAGCCTTTTTGAGAGAAGAGACATCTGTACAATAGATGCTACAGTTGAAGCTGCTAAACAGGCATACAAACAGGCAAAAATAACGCCCAAAGATGTTGATGTTGTTGAGGCCCATGACTGTTTCACCATAGCAGAAATATTGGCATTAGAGGATCTCGGATTCTGCAATAAGGGAGAGGGTGCGAAGCTCTACAAAGACAAACAATTGTATGTGGGAGGAAAACTTCCAGTCAATACTGATGGAGGATTAAAGGCGGCGGGACATGCTGTTGGTGCAACTGGAATTAAACAAATTGTGGAGTTAGTTAAGCAGCTTAGAGGTGAAGCCGAAGACGGAAGACAAGTTAAGGGAGCTGAAATAGGTTTAGCTCAGAACGTTGGAGGATCCGGCGCTACTGTTGTTGTAACAATTCTTAAGAGAGGAGATTGATTTCAATGTATGCGGTTCCATTCCACTGGAGAAGATACAAAGAACGTTACAGATTAATGGGAACAAAATGCGAAAATTGTGGAAGAATATTTTTCCCATTAAGGAAAATATGCCCAGACTGTCGGAGGGAGGGCAAACCAATGCCAATCGAGTTTTCAGGGAAAGGCAAAGTGTATAGTTTTACTGTTATTCGGGCGCCGCCTGAAGGATTCGAGTCGTTTGCACCTTATGCGGTGGGAATAATTGAGCTGGATGAAGGCCCAAAGATGACAGCCCAAATCGTGGATTGCAACCCAGAGGATATACACATAGGGATGCCTGTTGAGGTATGTTTCAGAAAGTTAAGGGCTGAAGGCAAAGATGGAATAATATGTTATGGCTTCAAGTTTAAGCCAGTAGATAATTCTTGGAACTTAGAGAGAAAGAAATGAAAATCTTCTTTTAAACCGCCACGAACTACAATATGGGGATTATAATGAGTAGCGAAGAGTATGAGAAAGACCCTCTGTGGAAAACACTAGTTGAAACTGTTCACGCTATGGTCATGTATCCTAATCATAAGGCGTATGTGCGTGAGGTAGTACTTCGGGAAAATCCCGAGATTTCACCACTTGATTTATCGTTAAGACTGGCGATCCCGCTAGGTGAGGCGATGGTCATTCTCTATGAATTAAGGAGAGGAGGAGGAACATCAGTTGAAGGCGGAGAGAAAACAAAATGAATATAGTTGCTGCTGACTCTGGGTCAGCTATATTGAACAATCATTTTGAACCTTTAGTTATTGTTGCTACAGCTGCTGTCTTTGTTAAACCCCCTTACAGAGAGCCAAACTGGTCTTTAGGTCGACCAGCGTTCATACCTGTTAATGGACAAAGGCTTGTTGTGGATGAACTTTCACTATGCAAGGAACTGCTGAAGGATGTGAGGGCAGATGTTGTTCACTTGGATATGACGCTTGGTGGAATAAGTTTAGAGAAGCTTACGCCAGCGCACCTTAACTCTATGTCACTCTCATCCAGAGCTAGAGGAAATATTCTACAAGTTCTGCCAGAGCTAAGAAAAATTGCGGCCGACATAAAGCGTATTCATGGGATTGATGTTCTAGCCATAGGAAAGGAAAGCACACCGGTTCGTATAGCTGAGTTAACTGTTGGTGCTTACTCAATTCTTTATTCAGCTGAAAAAGCTGTTAATGAGAAAGAAAAGATTATACTCGGACTACCCATGGCGTGTTCTTTTCATATGCATGATAATAGTTTAACTCTAAGATCTCTTCTACCTACAGAACATGACATGTTAAGCTACGTGAAAGATGAAACAAAAATTTTAGATAAAGTGCAAGTAAATGAGATGGCTAACCCACAAGCACGTAATTTCAGGATGGCGTTGATTACGCCTAATAAAAAGAAGTAGGATTGTAGAAGTTACCTAAGATTACCACAAACCTTGCACTTAGCTCTTCGCTTGACTCTAATGGAATAAAAAGAGGCTGCTTCGCCATCGTATATTAAGAGGCGCCCAACAAGAGGCTCACCGATACCAGTAATGAGTTTGATTGCTTCAATTGCCTGTATGCATCCCATCATACCTGGGGCTGCCCCTAAAACAGGCCATTCCTCGGCTTTCGGTGCCTTTGGGAAAATGCATTGTAAGCACGGTCCAGAATTTGGTTTTATTGTTGCAACCTGTCCACTCATTTCTCTGATTCCAGCATGAATAAGTGGAACTCGATTCTCAACGCAGGCTTTGTTTAGTGCGAAGCGGCTCGGCCAATTGTCTAGGCAGTCGAGCACCACATTGTATTTTTTAACTATTTTTTTGAAAGTTGAATATGTAGCTTTGCTGGGGTAAGTTTCTATCTTGACTGTGGGATTCATTTGGTGCAGCTTCTCAGTTGCTGATGCTGCTTTCTGTTTGCCTATGTCTTTCTGCCAATGAAGAACTTGTCTGTTTAAGTTACTTAACTCCACTTTATCTTGATCAATTATTGAAATGCGGCCTGCACCTGCAACGGTCAGATACATTGAGGCTGCACAACCCAGCCCCCCAGCCCCAACAACTAAAATGCTTGATTTCTTAAGTTTCTCCTGACCTTTCCTTCCGAAGCCGTATATTCTGATCTGTCTATTGTACCTGATTAGGTCATCTTTTGTTAATGTCAACCTCGGTGTCTCTCCGTTTTTAAATCGAAGAACTATTTTACTAAACTTCTACTTATACTCTTCAAGAAGGGATGTGCATTATGGCAGAAATGGCTCTGGTCACCTACTCAGAAATTGCGTTGAAGAGTGAGCCGGTTCGCAGACATATGGAAAGAATGCTTATCGATAACCTTCACTATGCGCTTATGCGCAGTGGATTAGCTGGAGCTAAAATTCGTAGAATACGTGGGAGAATTATTATCGAGAGAGTTGACGGCGAAAAAGCAGCCATAGTTGCTTCAAAAGTTTTTGGAGTAGCCTCAAGTATGCCAGCTGTTGAAACTTCAGTTTCTTTAGATGACATTGTGAAAACTGCAGCAGATTTAGCTGATAAAGTATTAGAGGGGGGTCAAACTTTCGCTGTAAGAGCGAGAAGGGCTGGAGCGCATCCGTATACAAGTAAGGATATTGAAAAGCAATTAGGTTCTGAAATTCTGAGGAGATTTTCAGGAAAAAATATTCGAGTCAACCTTGATGCGCCCGATAAAGTGATATATGTTGAGGCGAGAGAGAAAATGGCTTACATTTACACTAGAATGTTTGATGGCCCCGGAGGGCTTCCATTGGGATCGCAAGGGAAGGTTGTTGCTTTACTTTCAGGCGGGGTTGATAGCGCTACAGCTTCTTGGCTCATCATGAAGAGGGGCGCGTTCGTCATTCCGCTTGGTTTTGATACATCGCCATACTGCGATAAAATTTGTCATGAAAGGATGATTAATGTTGCGAAGTTTTTACGGGAATTTGCTACAGTTGCCGACTACAGGCTTAGTATAGTGCCGTACGGAAGGATTTTAACAGAATTTATTGAGAGATGCCCTAGAAATTTAACATGCGTGCTTTGTAAGAGGGGCATGTATAGAATAGCATGTAGATTTGCTGAAATGAAGGATGCCAAAGCCATTGTGACTGGAGAAAGTTTAGGCCAGGTTGCCTCTCAGACGTTAGTAAACCTCAGCGTTTTAGATGATGCGTCAAATATGCCTGTCTTCAGACCGCTGATTGGAATGGATAAGAACGAGATTGAGAGATTGGCGAATAAAATAGGGGTTTATGAATTGGCTGCAATGAAGGTTAGACGATGCGACGCTGCTCCTCCTAAGCCTACGACTGCAGCGAAACTTGCTGACATTAAGAAGGCGGAGGAAAATGTGAATATCGACGGTTTAATAAGCGAAGCTTTGGCGGAAATCGAGGAAATTATTCTTTGAAATCAATTGTGTAAGCGTTTGCTTGGCCTTGGCATAAAGTAATAAATTGCTTTCTAATAATATGGAAAGTGTGTTGGAGGAGTTCATGTGAAAGAAGCGTTCTTTCCATTAAAGGTAAGCGAGGTTATGACTAGAGAGGTTATAAGCATTGATGAAAGTGTAGGTGTCACTGAAGCGGCTAAACTGATGAACGCAAAAAGCATTGGAAGCGTGGTTGTAAAAAAGGATAACAAAGTCGTTGGAATCCTAACTGAACGTGACTTTCTAGATAAAATCGTTGCAAAGGGGTTGGATCCAAGCGCTATGCGCGTCAGAGACATAATGAGTACGCCAGCTATCACATGCACCTCAGATACGCCAATTACAGTAGCGGTGAGAGTTATGCGAGAACGAAAAATTCGTCATCTACCAATTGTGGATGAAGGTAAACTTGTCGGGATAGTGGCTGGAAGGGACCTCACAGCCCTCGGATGGAGAGTTATAGTTTACTAAATTAGCTACAGTTGTTACTTTCTAAGAATGACTTCTACAACTTCAAGGCTTATATCTAGAGACTTGGGGCTTTCAGTTATAGCGCCTAAACTTATTATGTCAGGTCTCGCAGCTGCGTAGTCGAGGATGTTTTCTTCAGTTATTCCGCCGCTGGCTTCTATGAGAACTTTGCTACGAAGCTTTTTTTGCTGAAGCTTCTTTATAGTTTCTTTAATTTGATTAGGCTTCATGTTGTCAAGCATTATTATGTCGGCGCCTGTTTTCGCGGCCTTAATGGCGTCAGTGGGCGTAGTTACTTCAACCTCAATCTTCTTAGCGAACGAAGCTGTTTGTTTAGCTTTTTTAATAGCGTTCACAATGTCGCCGGCGATTTTAAGATGGTTGTCTTTTATCAATATTAAATCGTCTAGGTGTAGGCGATGGGTGTCTCCGCCGCCTATCATTACAGCTTTTTTGTCGAAGTAAAGAAGCCCAGGTGCAGTTTTCCTTGTGCAGGCAATCTTAAGTGTGTAGCCAGCTGACTCTATTTTTCTAACGAGTTTATTAGTTTCAGTCGCAATTCCACTCATTCTTGAAATTATGTTCAGCAGAGTCCTTTCAACCATAAGAATTGTTCTTGCATCGCCACGTATCTCCATAAGGACTGCTCCGGCCTTCACTCTTAATCCGTCCTTAATGAGGGGCTTTGCATGGAGACCAACGCTTTCTAGTAGAATTTGAGCTTCTTCTAGGCCAGCTACGACCCCGGATTCCTTTGCTAAAATTTGAGCTTTCGCAGTAACTCCACTGGGAACGGTGCTGAGAGTTGTTAAGTCTCCCTGCCCAATATCTTCCTCCAGGAAGCCTCTGAGTTTCTCTTCAAGTAAACGTTTTGGAAAAGCCATAATTTATCTCTCAAGTTCTTTTCGTTTTATTTTGCCTTTTGGGGCTTCTTCCTCAAATATTATGGCTTGAAATTTGTAAACCTTTGTTCCTCGTAAAAGCCAAGCGTCAGGCGGTAGGCCAGCTTTCATACAGCAGTTGCTTAGGAATTCTTCTTCATTCCAATTCCATTCTACAGGGACTTGAGGTAGCAGTAGTCCTCTAAACCATCCTCTTTCCATTATAAGTCCATCTTGCCCAATTTTTATTTCCTTGGAATATTCTCGCGGATCTTTCACTTCAATGAGTTGCGGCGGAGTTAGAATGCTTATCTCCACTACGATATTGTCAAGCTCATTTAATGTTAAGGAAGGAAATCTAGGGTCGTTCATAGCGGAATTTATCGCTGAATCTATGGTTGCTTCTACAAGAGGATGGTCTGGTTCAGGGCAGCCTATGCATCCTCTCAGTTCTCTGGCTCCAGACACGACATTATTTAACGTAACAAAAACTCCGCATTTCTGCGTTAATTTTTTAGGGACATCCGCTGGAACCACTAGGGGCTTTCCAGTTTTGAGAGCGTTTTCAACAGCCTTTCTCGCAAGCTTAGCTAAAAACGCGCCTTCTTCGAGTGAAATTTGAAATGACATTTGTGAAACACCCCCACCTAATATAAAGTGAAATAAGGTTATAGCCCATTATGACCTTTCTGTTTTACTGACTCGCTTTGCTTCACGAAGCATCTTATGGATCAACCGCCAGTGGCCGCCTTGCCAGTATATTTTGCCACACCCTTTACAAACCCAGAACTTGCGGTAGTTTTTAAGAACTGAGGGAGGAATTTTTCCTTTTAAATGCTCTTTCTTTACAGGTTTGATCCGTGAATTGCAGGCTGGGCATCGCGAAATCTTAGTGTCTACGTCTAGCTTGATTTTGAAACGTTCAGATATCCTAGCAAGTCTTTCAGCTTCTGTTTTCCCCTCCACAAGATAGGTTTCAACACCTCGTGCAACCGAAAGCCTATACAGCTGGAGATCGCATGTGAGGAGAGTTCTTCTCTCCTTTTTTGCTGCTTCAATAAGGCGGTTATCTGAAACATCACTTAAGTATTCAACATCATACCCGAGCAGGCGAAGCCAACGAGAAAATCTGCCGAGCATTCCATCGCAGAGAAATTTCATATAAACTTCACACTTATCACATGGCCGGATCCAGGTTCAGCCACGATCTCGCCATCGTCCATGATTAGTTCCCCTGCCACGAATGTCTTGACGGGTTTTCCTGTAACTTGCCAACCGTCAAAGGGTGAGTACTTCGCTTTTGAGTAGAATTTTGAGGAGTCGATTTTGAACTTTTGTTTTAAGTCTACTATCGTCAAATCAGCGCTTAGCATTGGGTTAAGATAACCTTTCTTTAAATTGAAAATTTCTGCTGGTTTTTCAGCTAGAGCGTTTATTACGCGCCTTAATGACAATGTGCCCTCGTTTACTTGGGTAAGCATTAGTGGAAGCGTGGTTTCAAGCCCAGGGATTCCTGGAGGGATTTCCCAGACATTCGCTTTACGCTTCTCATTTAATGAGTGGGGAGCATGATCGCTTGCAACCGTATCAATTATGCCTGCATTAAGTTTTTTCAGTAATTGTGCCGCATCAGAGCGGCTTCTTAGGGGAGGATCTGTAATTGCTATACCTCCAAGCTGATTGAGTTCGTTTTCTGTTAGCAATAGGTGGTGCGGTGTTGCTTCACAAGTTAGTGCTAAACCATTTCGTTTTGCTTTCTCTATGATTTTGAGGGATTCGGCGAGGCTTACGTGCGAGATGTGTGCTTTAACCTTAGTCTTCTCAATTAATGGCAGTATGTGATTCAAAGCTGTAATTTCGGCTTTAGGATTACGCGCTGATAGATAAGCTTCAGGGGAATTTTTACCGGCCTTACGTAGTTTTTCCTCCATTTCGATTATCATGGTGCGATCTTCGGCATGAATGGCTACTGGTAGATTTAGTTCCGCCGTTTTCTTTAAAGCGCCAGTAAGAATCTCATCATTATTGATGTTTAGCTCTGTGGATGGACTGTACATGTTTAGTTTGAAACCTATTATCCCCAATTCAGCCATTCTTTTGAAATCGTTCTCTCTACGTGGAAAAGCTCCGTAAAATCCCACATCTACAAGTACTTTGCTTTCAGCCTGCGCTTTCTTTTCCATTAATCTTGCAGGGTTGTTCGTAGGCGGTTTACTATTAGGCATATCCAGCACCGTTGTAAAACCACCAGCTGCAGCAGCAGAAGTGCCTGATTGGAAATCTTCTTTATACGAAAGCTCTAGGTCACGAAGATGTACATGTGCATCTATAAGCCCTGGAAGGACAACTTTCCCTTTAACATTTATAGTGCTGGAAGATTTCGGCAGATTTACGGGTTTTCCTATTTTTTGAATTTTACCTTCATCTATTGCTATTCCGCATTCAATAAAACCACTTTCAGTTAAAATTCTCGCTTCAACAATATTGAGGTCTATTGGCATTAGAGTTCCCGCTGAAACAGTTTGAACAGGTCCCTCTCTGTAATTATACCTTGCAACAGTTTTCCTTTGACGACCAGGAGGGCCCCTACATCTTTATCCCTCATTATTTTTGTAGCTTCACTGACATCCGCGTCTGGTTCAATTGTAATGAGATCATGTGTCGATATCTCATCTACTTTTGTTTTTAGAACAGAGTTAATCGTACCTGCTTCCAAATAGCGGAAGACCTCAGTTGAGCCGAAAAAGCGAATAATATCCATGGCGGTCACTATCCCCTTAAGTTTTTTACGTGAAACTAAAGGCAACCTTCGAAAGCCGTATCTAACCATCGTCTGTTCAGCTTCTCTAATTGAAGCGTTTGGGTCTATTCCAGCAACCCTTTTTGTCATCAGTTTTGATACTGGTATCCCACTCATTTTACCAGCAAGCATGAAAGCTATGTCACGTTCAGTTACAATGGCCCAGACCCTATTTTCCTTGTCCACTATAGGTAAACCGCCAAGATTATAGTCGGTCATCAGTTTTATTACATCATTTACTCTGGAATTGTTAAGGGCGCATATCGCGTTTTTAGTCATAATCTCTTTGATCGGTGCATGGATTGCCTTAAAGAAGTTGCCTGAATATTTCTTCTGAATTATTTTAAATTTTGGTCCTCCGCCTAAGTAGTTGACTATATCCATCGCAACAACCATGCCCTGTATTTTTCTTGTTCCAGGATCTACAACCGGAAGCCGGCGGAAGCCTTTCTCGCACATAATTTTAATGCCGTCATAAACTGGAGTTGTTGAAGCAACTGTGATTACTGGGCTTTTTGCAATCAGCATTATTTCTTTTTCATGCCCCCTAGGTGGAGGACGAGGCTTTAAACTAGGTGGACTTGGTCCAAAATCACGGATTTTATGACGCAGAAGTTCCCTTCTTTTTCTGGTCGGTGCACTCAATTAGGCGCTTCTCCTTAACAGGAAGCTCGAATCGAATATCGACCTCTTATGCTCCAGCTTCCATTTCAATCAAACAATCGTCGCACATGAATTTTCCTTCTACTTCCTTCAACTTGTCCGACCATTGACCACAATTATCGCAGTAGCCAGCGAGAAATGGCGGCTCACCAACTATTTCACCTGTTATTCTCGCCTTTTCGGCGACTATGTCCATTAACTCAGGCATTATTGAGAAAATGCTTCTATCGGTAACTATGCCAGCAATTTTACCTTCATCCATTATCAACAGGCGTCTGATTCTACGTTCATTCATCATTCTAACAGCATCACCTACGTCCATGTTGGGATCCACAGTGGTAAGGGGTGTGCTCATTATGTCTTTTGATTTAAGTTTACTTGGCAAGAGGTTCTTCGCAACTATTCTTGTGACGACATCGCGGTCTGTTACTATTCCAGTGGGATTACCCTTGCTATCAACTATTACTATGCTCCCGATGCTTTTATCCTTCATAAGTTTAGCGAGATCCTGAATGGTATCTGTCTCTTTCGCAGTTATAACTTGCTTTGACATAACTTCACTTATCTTTACTCCAGTTTCAATTCCCCGTTTTTTAGCCATAATTACCCCTCAGAAAAATTAGAAGTAATTCAGTCTTAAAGTATTTATGGATAAATAAGTTCACCGCGCCCAGCTGGAATGAATCTCTGAATCAATTCGTCATTTAACCCCAGAATTTGCCTAGAAACTGAAGATGGAAGCTTACCTGCCAGTTTTATTTTAATTTGCTTTGCAAGTTCCCCTGAACTTCGCTTCCCAGGAACTATTTCAACGTAGATTTTTGTTTGAGATTTTACTGCGGACACGGGGCCGCCGATAGAAATCCAGTCTTCGTTAACTTTTTTGACCCCGATGGCAAGCCTGAGCGTGACATTACGGATGTATTTGCGCTGTCCATGTACGATGAACATTCCCCTTTTTAGGTACTGTCCAGTAGGCGGTGTCTTGCTGAGTTGCTCTGGCTTAACCCAGTAGACGTCAACTGATCCTGCGCCTTCGCGCCATGCTCTGCTATAGGAAGCGGCGAATTCTGCAGCTTCATGAAGAACAAGATCGGTTAGCTTCTTTCCGCCAGTTTTTATTATAACGAATGGTGCTCCTACGATGTCTCCGTGAAGAACTATATCCTGAGGTTCAGTGTGTCGCTTTATTATCAATTCATTTGTGATTGCATCTCTTCCACCTATTACCAGAAAGCCATCGGATGAGTAAAACCAGTGAAATTTTTCATACCAAGCCCTTTCTCGTGTAATAATAGGTTTCGGGGTTTCTTTAATAACGCGGGTTGCTTCCTTTGTTAACGCTTTTATTTTTCCTAAAGTTTCCTCTATCGCCTCCCGCAGTCCACTAATCTTTTTTTGAGCTTTTTTCGCTTTTTCATAGTATCTTGCAGCGTTCTGTTGGGCGGAAATCTGCAAATAGAGTGGAAAGAGAGTTTCATCGATCTTAACGTTTATTATGCGTTGTTTTGGTGAGAGTGAGTCAAAATAAATTGCTGGCGATAATCCGTTTTCCTTTCTACGAATGTAATCAGCGGCTATTTGCTCCCATTCTTTACCTGCTTTTTTCTCTTGAACAGTATTTT
>Ga0315309_1001141_pt1 | contig 15889 bp, 12 predicted proteins | sample TDP4_MG_FD_203080 | JGI IMG/M metagenome (GOLD analysis project Ga0315309, IMG submission 203080) | Freshwater sediment microbial communities from Lake Towuti, South Sulawesi, Indonesia - TDP4 | ecosystem: Environmental > Aquatic > Freshwater > Lake > Sediment | place: Indonesia: South Sulawesi... | reverse complement strand
GTGTCGTCGATTTGTATCAGCACATCGAAAGGCTTCTTCTTTGATATCTCGTCTCTGAAAGGAAAAGAGACGCTCTGAATGAGATCTTTCGGGATGTAAATCCTCAATCCCGCTTCTGTGAGGTTACCCCTGCCTTTCGCTTCTCTGAGCATAACAACTACCTCTGTCGAAACCATAGTGGCGGACCATTGGAAAAAGCTTTATACTCGGTAGACATAAACTGACATCTGGTGACAAAATATGTCTACCTTGAAACTGATTACTAGACCCGATCATCTCAACTATTCAAAGTATGGGCTTGAAACAAATCCATTCGCGGGATCCGTGCCAAGAGATAGGGTTGAGTTTCTGGTTCCCAGAGGCGAAGAAATAGACCGAGCTATCTGGACGCTGAGAGCCGGGATATTTGGAGCATCAACACACTCAGTCATCGTCGGAGGGTACGGGAATGGGAAGACGCACATGCTCAAATATCTAAAGCACGTAGTGAATGACCAGATCTCAGAACCCGGCCGAGAAAACCTTGCGATATACATTCATTCTCCCGGAGAGAACTTTAGACAGCTATACAGCGCGGTTGTACTGAGTTTAGGCCATCACTTCATGCAAGAGCTGGTCTGGAAGTATCTTGGAACCGTCTGCCTCCGGTACGGAGATCTTCTAAAGGTCAAAGACAATCACAAGTCAGCTCTAAAGGAGAATAAGAAAAGTCTCAAACAGATGGTTGAGAAGGGCGATGTCCTCTTATCAAACATCGTCTCCAAAGCAAAGGACGATCTTCTCCAAAAGATGAAACTCCTGGATTACACGACTGCCCTTCTGCATCTTGTCTTCGATGAATATTCGTTCCTCGCCTGGAAATGGCTGAGTGCGGAGGATATGCCATATGATCAAAGGAAAGAACTTGGATTATCTATGTCGATAAACAACGATGAGAGAGCACTACGAGCGTTTCTCTCTTTCAAAGCGTTTCTGGAGGAAGTGGGATACAAACTTCTTATCCTCCTTATCGACGAGTTCGAGGTCATAGTGTCGCTACCGGAAAGAAATCGCCAGAAAGTATTGAATGAGATCAGGCACCTGATTGATTCGCTTCCAAACGGACTCTGCATATTCTTAGCTTGTGCCCCAGAAGCATGGAGAATCATACTGGAACATTATCACGCCTTCTTGGAAAGATTCATTCACGTAGTGTTTCTGAGTCCTCTGAGCCTAACTCAAACAGAACAACTCGTGATCGCGTATCTGAATGAAGCTCGAGAAGAGGGCCATCAAGACAATCCTTCTCCCTTTTGCCCTGAAACAATCCAGATGATACACAAGCTTAGCATGGGCAACGTAAGGAACACTTTGAAGCTTTGCCAGATTGCTATCGATCTTGGGTTGATAAACGATCTCCAAGAACTTTCCGGCGAAAAGTTCCAAGCTTCTCTACAGAAACTTCTCGAACCATCGCAAATAAGTGAAAACACTTGAATAGGCATAACGGACTCGCACGGGTCTCGACTCTACATACAAACGGAAAGCGCCTTGAAACACCTACAGCGATTCCCGTCATGAAGATTCCAAACGAACTTGGTTTCTGGAAGATTATGAATAAATATCGAACGCCTGCCTGTGTCATGGTCAATGCGAGCATCCTCGCATCTTCGAGTAAGAATGAGGCAGCTAGGGCGATCGGGATTCACGGACTTTTGAGCTTCAATGGGATTGTCTTCTCTGATGGAGGCGGCTTCTCTAAAGACAGCGCCAGATGGTCGCAGAAACAGATAATAGAATTTCAGCTCGAAATAGGCGCCGATATTGCTACAACTCTGGATTATCCAGTTAGCTTAAGAACCCCTTGGTTCGAAAGAACCAAAGCTTATAGATCACTACTCAACGCGTTAGAAGCCGAGCGACTCAATTGTGGTAAGATGCTTCTCCTAGCCTCTGTACACGCTAGGACAAGACTAGAGCTGGAAAACTCGATTAGATACCTCGAAAAGCATGGAGCATTCGACGGATACGCCATAGGCAGTCTGATACCGCTGCAATCGAAAACTTTTGACATTATCGGGCTTGTAATGGCAGCGAGAAGAGCCGCTGGCAACAAACATCTTCACATCTATGGGTTGGCTGGCTGCTCGTTATACCTATTGATGTTCTACATTGGAGCTGACTCAGTTGACTCACAAGGGTTCTTGTTGTCCGGGGCCAACAAAGAGTACTACCTGCCCGGCGGAAGATCCGTAAAGAAGGGGCAGTTAGGCGAAAACCTTCTTCCATGCAAGTGCCAAATCTGCAGAAAAGCAAGTTTTCAAACGATCTTCCAAAGAGAAAAGCTGGCCATCCACAATTTCATTACCGTTCAAGAGGAACTTCGGAAGGTCAGGCACGAGATATCTTCGGGTGGATTCGAAGAATACCTGAAACACCGCTACCGCTGCATTCCGACACTGCACAGAGCCATGAGATATGCCCATAGGCTCATCCAGAATTTGTGAGGGAAGGCTGTTGCATCCGGTTAGCTTAAGATCTTTGATTCAAGGCTTAGTGCTACTTGATCAAAGCAAGAAGATCGATGTTCTCGAAGAAAAGGCAAACGTAACCAAACGTAGAGCGGCGGAGATAGTAGAAGAACTGATCGATCTCGGCTTAGTTAAACGGAATGGAGAAGATGCTTCCGCGACAGAATTGGGAGTTCGCTTCCTCAGTTCCTACAAGCAATCTGCGTGGAAGGAACTGCATGACATCTTGTATGATAGCAGACTTGAGTATCGCACAGTCACTAGGATTCTTCGAGAAAACAGTGGAAGCAAGGGGTTAACGATTTCTGAGATATGCCAGAGGCGTGGAAAAATATCAATCAACGTTGTAACGACTGAGGTGTGTCTAGAGTGGGGTCTTAGACTAGGAGTATTCCAGAAGAATCTATACACTTCAAGGATAAATTCAAGATACTATTGCGTCAGTAACGAGAGCGAGAAGGGCGAGTGCTTCAGGAAAAAATTACTGGAACTGTACGACTCTTTGAATGTCAAGAGGTATGGTCGCCGAGTCCTATTTGTTAGCATACCGGAACTCAGAGAGCTGGTCTGTGAGGAGCTCCGGATTAGAAGACAAGTCTTCGATGATATGTTTCGCGAGGTATACCTCGAGAAGACCGACAAAATTGAGTTGTGTGGTGGACCGTTGACCGGCACGGCACGAAAAGCCCCGACAGGTAAGTTATCAATATTCGTTGACCGATCTTCGCTTCTAATGGCGCCGAGCATAGCTCTGGAACAACAGGAAGGATTGAGGTTGAGAGGAAGAGTCTACCAGATGGTGGCCTTCCTCCGATGATGCCGCCAAACTACTTCTTTGATTATCGAGAAGTTCTCGCCGAAACTCGCCTTAAACTACGACGGTACTGTAAGGCACTCAAATTGGAAGTGAACTGCACCTTTGAGACGTCTGAAGAGTACAGTCTGCCATACACGCTTCTCTCTTCCTACGCTTGCTATTTCTTTGCGCCTCATATGGAAAACGGTGAAATACATCCGTACCATTGGGTGGGAGTGGCTCAGCCCTTTACAGGTCTTCACGCAATTCAGACTTCCGAGTATGAAGTCCGGATAGCTTGTAGTGAAGAGATTCGCGAAGACTTGGTTGACTATGCCAGAAATTCTCTAGGACTATGGCGTTGTCGGTTCGAAATGCCTTCGCATTTTCTTTCCTTGACCGAAGAGTATCCTGGAGTGAGAGTCCCAAAACTTAACAGGAATATGATTGATGTTCTCGTCGCCGTCCTCTGCTCAGGACACGCCACAATAACGAATGGACGGCGTTGGTTCATGTTCTTAGAGACAGCCTATCCCGAATTTTCCTCTCTAAGGGGAATGGATCCATATGAGGTCATGAGGCAGTCGAGGAAAGAGAGCGGTGCCTCGATGGGTTATAGAGCCAGATACGTAATTGACGCGATCTCGGATCTTTGTCAGAATGGCTCTCCAAAAATAGAGTTAGAACAGATGGTTAAGACTGACAATCCAGACGAGACTAGGCGAAAACTGCTCTCGATAAGGTCTATTGGACCAAAGACTGCTGACTGCTTCCTTTTGAACGCTTTGGGCCAGGCATCTGTCCCTCCTGTCGACGTGAATGTGCGTAGAGTCTGCTCTAGACTCAACATCTTCGGCTTAAACATTGGGCTGCCAAACCTGAAGCTGTGCCAGACCTTTCAATGTTCCGCTGGTCCTTACGGGTGTCCGAGATTTGAAGAAAGTAAAGAAATCCTGAAGTGCAAAATGCCTTACAGCGCTGGTTGCCTAAGGGCTGCTCTGAAACAGAAATTCGTTGATGCAGGTTGGGTTCAGTCTATGCTTTTCCTCCACGGAATAGAGTATTGCCGAGCTCAAAATCCCTATTGTCACCAGTGCAAATTGAGGGAAATTTGCTCCGGCCCTGAAACAGGGGCTGTTCCTACGCTGCGGGTAAGTCGAAGAAGAAGAGCTGTACATCTGCCCACAACTGAGAGGCTTTCGCTCCCCGAATTGTTGCACCTCTACCCGGAAAGGCTTGAAAGGCTTACGGCTAAGATGTCGGAGCTCAACACTTTGCTTCTGAATTCAAAGTATAACGCACCGCGAAAGATTAGATATGGCGTCTCGATGTGGATCTCTGCTCGGCAAGATGGAATTCCACTAACCTTCGAGGAGGTTGAAAGCTTCCTAGGACTGAGGTCAGGAGTCTTATTCAAACGAATACAGGAGATATCTCAAGTTGTCTCTGTTGAAATCCCCAGATTGGAGTTAAGCTGCTGTTTAGAGGCTTTCGTTAAGAAATATCAAATGACAGAGGAGGAGAAGGAGCTGGCTCTATCTCTAAGTAGGAGAGCATTTCGTCCTGGGATGTCTATGTTTCCTCTGGTCGGCGTCTCCGTTCTGAAATCACTTAACATGAACGGAAGAAGATTGAGCATGACGGACATTGCGAAGACTGTGAGAGTAACTCCTGTCACCATCCGTAAGTACCGGGCGATTGTGGAATCGGTCATGCGTAATGTAGAAGAGACCCAGGGCAGATAGACAATCCCATGCTGACAGTCACGGAATCAAGAGAACTGCTGGCCGAAGTTGCACCTTTCTTCATTGAAGAGGGATTGAAAAGGGGCGAAATCCTTCTTCAAGCCAGCACGGAAGGCGGCTACACCGTCAAGGACTTGCTTCGAGAACACGGAGTGGAACAAGCCCTTCGCTTCCTTATGGCAGATGCTACTCTAGACACTCAACGGGTGACTAGGTTGAGAGCTGAATCGATTCATGCTCGTATGCTCGAAATGAAGGAACAGATCTTGCATTTGATTCCGAATCAACCGAATTCTCTTTCAGCTCTCCTTTCTTCTCGGCTGAGAGCTTCACAGAGAGTGGTTGAGATCCAGCTTCTGCATGTAACAAATTTCATCGAAAAGGTCCATTTTATCTCTGAATGGCTAGAATCAAGAACCCCGCTCGAAGCTTACAGCGACCTGATGCATTCCGACGCATTCGGTAGTTACGATAAATGTGCTAGGCTTTACCTAAAATTCGTAGGACACCCAAGCCTAGGCCTTGGGCTAGTCGCGAACTGGAAGAATAGGTTAAGCGAGTTTCCGATTATCATAGACGGAGCCATAGCGAGGCTCTTTCTCACGACCGGCATCATTCAGCCCTTCCTCCGTGATTGGTTAGGTTCGGAAGAGAACGCGCGCGAGTATCTGGAAAAAATAGCGACTTTTCAGGGATACGACGCAAAGTATGTTTGCGCGATAGCGCTAGTAGATCCCATACACTACGCGTTAATGCGTGAATTCAAAGTATCTGACACCTTGGCCTTCGAGAATGGAATGTGGCGCTTCTCCAGAAAGGGAGGACTATGCCCTAATAATCCGGCCAAAAGAGTCTGCAAAGAGTGCATCATAGCAAGACATCTGGAAAAGTTAGGAGCTAAGTGCGAAATGATGTATCGAGCTTACGGGGGTCCTCGCTTCGCTCAAGTCTGTCAGAACTATATTGACTACCAGAAGGATGTTGTCTGCGTTTGTGTACGACGCGCAGAAGAATGCTTTCAGGAGACATTCGAGAAGTTGTTCGATAGACCTCTCTCACCATCGCTTGTGAAAGATCGGTTTGCCAGACATAGAACTGTGCCGAAGTTCGTGCATCTGTTGCCGAAAAGAAGAGATTTGGCGACGGCATAATAGACTTGGATGTGACCAGAACTTACAGTCGGTTCATCTCTTGCCGACAGTCGAAGCTAAACTTATTTGAGTGCCTTTTGCTATTTCTCTTGGTTTTGAGATATGCCAGAATCAGAGCTGGTCACATTAGATTACCTGAAAAAAACCGACCCAACTTTCGATTTGAAACCAGTCAATAGAGGAGCGTACAAGCTTTACTTTAACAAGCTCATCGATCATCTTGACGCTGAAGGACCGAAAGATATGGAGGCACTATCTAGCATAGACTCAATCTTCGTAAAGGCTGAAGCCATAGTCAGTCCTCGAAGCAGACTCAATCAGTACATAGCTGAGTGTAAAGACTTTGATCTGGTTACAATCCAAGCAGGCGATGTTGTTCGGTTGACTGATTTGGGCTCAAAGTATGCTTCACGAAGCGATAGATCTGGAGAGATCAACGATCAACAAGCTGATCTACTCCTTTCCTACGTGAAGGAGAAGCTGTTGAGGGAAGACAAAGGAACGATCCTCGCCATTTTGGGTTTCGTTAGCGCCGTACGTGAGTTGTCCAAGAACAAGTACCCAGTGCCCGAAAAAGAGATCCAGAGCTACTTCATCCACAAGGTCGGCAAATCAACCGAATGGATTGCCCCGAGCACAATCAAAGATCAAACAAGCTACTTTGGTCAATATGCCCAGCAACTTCGGCTGGTTGTGAGAACGGATGAAGGAAAATACCACCTTACACGAGAAGGGCTCATCCTTAGCCTACTGCATGACCTCGCCCGTGTGTCCACTGGTCTTTCTCAAATAGCCAGCATTTGAAAATAGAGCGCTTCACGAAAATCCTTCAAGTCGAGCTTGCGTCGGGATTATGTCCTGCGCCTCGATCGGGACTCCCACGTATCTTTCTATCTCCTGCCTAAACCGGCTCATTTGCCCAGAGTATTCCAAAATGTCGAGGCTCTCTCTAGTGGTCAGTTCTTTCTTTGGAAAGACCTCTATAGGGATTGAAAGAGCCTCTCCAGCCTTTATGACAACATCTTTGTAGAGACCGAGCCCAATAAAGAAGATCCTTTCGTATTTCGGCAGCTTTTCTCTCAGGTCCTCGACAAACTTAGGAACATTCTGTTCCTCCATCTTACAGTCGTAGTACGGAATCGGTTTATGCCACTCTATTAGACCGAATTTCGCGGAGAGTATGCCTATCTCTACCGGAAGGTCGTAGACGGCGTTCCAAAATGTCTTGAATGGGGGCGAAGCCAGATATCTCTTGTAGGCAGGTAGTAGTCCGGGAGATTCATTCTTTTTTGCTGTACACATGGTGAAGGCGAGCACGTTCGGAGATTTTTCACGGAAGGTTCGGTAGAAAACATGAGTGTTGTGAAAACCTCTTCTACGGTTCCTCTCATTTCCACGAAAGATTGCCACTTCGACACCTATGGCCCGACATATGGGACAGGTACATCTAGTCCACGGCTTTTCTTTAAGCGTCCTTTCATACGCGTTGACATGCCGTTTTTCTATATCGAAAAAGATGCTGTAGTCCTGAAGCGCCTTGAGAGTGTCGCCAAGGGAGATCTCTCCTCTATCGTATTGCCTAACAGATGAAATTGCCTCACTCTCGAACCTCTTCAATTCATCCTGCTTTGCCTTCAAATGTTCATCGACTTCACGATACCTCTTCTCTATAGTAACCAGTTCTTCTTCACTCAGGCTCTTTGAACGCTTCAGACTCTTCTCTAACTCTTCTTTCTCCTGTCGTAATGGAGCGATGGACTTCTTCGCTTTGGGGCTTCGAAGAACATCGGGAATTCTTATAGCTGTGTACTCGCTGGCCGGCAGGAAGTAGTTGGATGCGCCTATCCACGCGCTTCTGAGGAATGAAGCCGAGTCGAAGCTCGTGACCCCTATTTTCATCAAGTAGGGGATCGCCTGTGGCCGAGCGAAACCGAAAATGTGCACATCAACCCTTCTCTTATTCTCCTTCATCCATCGTCTTACCTCGTAGCATACACCCCTGGCAACATTGAAAACCGTCTTCGATGCGCCATATTCGTCAGGGACCCCCGTTGGCGATCTGGCTAGTCCACCTATTCCGATATAGTCATATCCTTTTGCAAGTAGTTGTCTTGTGGCTTCACGATAGGAAGGGGCGTCCCAGCCCTGTATAGCTCCCATAATTCTGAAGGCCGAATGGAATTTCTCGTCCACAGACCAAAGATCATACATCTCACATGCCCTTTCAATTGTAATCTCCCAACGATCACGCTTCTCTTTCTGAGTCAATGGTCTGGCGACTAAACTCGTTCGTTCCTTTCCTTCAATCGTGGATTCTTCTTCATCTTGTCTGATACTCTCCACGATAAGATGATCTATGCTTACTCCGATGTTGAAGCGCCCTTTCAGGTAATATTGGAGTAGTTCAGCTGTTCGAAAGGGTGGTTCTTCTTTGTTTATGTACCCCCATGCACCACAATCACACATCACTGGAAAGCCCGAGGGTAGGCGAAGAAAATCATGTACTCCTCGTTCGAGTATTTGTGACTCTTTCCAGGGGTTCTCCTTAAGCTTCATGCGTGACATTAATACACCATCGATCGGCACCTTCTCCGACCCGAAAATCTGCCAAACGTATTGGTCGTTTTGCCACGAATTCTCAGAATGAGTTTTGGAATATACGTCTCTAGCGAAATCATAGTTGGGATCGACCAGATCATCCCATTCAGGCAGTAAGTATTTCATTTTTAAGTAGCCACTTCGACATGGATACTATAATCGCAGCTTTATAAAAGCGAACTAGCCGGTGAAAGTCGACAACTAGAGGATTCATACATGTTACCCTTAGCCCCCTCCGAGTGCTACAAACTATGGGACTTCGTCAATCAGTGCTACAAGCAACCGTCGATTGACCCGTTCGATTTTGAGGATCGGGTTGCAGAAATCTTGTCCAGCATTGGTTTCACGTCGTTTCAAAGGAGACGTGTACATGGCAAGAGCTGTTCAATGCATGAACATGATATTATAGCGAAGAAGATTGGAGGGAGGGACTTTATATTGGTTGAGTGTAAGACAGGAGATGGCTTCCTGGATAAAACTCACGTGTTCGCACTTTTTGGCAAGGCTTTCGACATCTTCAACCTACCTGGAAGAAGGCTCGAAATAAGGTTCAATGATCGGCCACATGTATATGACTTTGAGGATGTTTATTGCATGATAGTGTCAAATTTGCCTCTTGACAAGGCCGCGTTCGTCTGCAGTCTTGCCCTGGGAATTATGGCAGTTCAGCCATATGATATATTTGACGAGTATGCTTCGCTGCCACCATCTCTCGTGGAATCTTACTGGATTGAGGGATGTGGAAGAGATGACATCGATCCCAGATTTCGACAAGATCTATCTGAGTTAACTAGAATTACGTTCCGGAACCTTTTTTGGTCTCAGGCAGAGATATTCAACGGGAACGTATTATACAGAAGGCTTGAGCGATTTCATGGAATCGTTCAAAGCCTGGTTCAGATACGGAGATAGTGAATTTGACGAGTGTTACGGGCTTTTCTCTACTTGACTATGTGTTGGATGTAGCTCGGTTCTATCGGGCCATAAACGGAGAAGCGGCCAATAAGCAAGATTTGGAAAAGGCTGTTCTTAAGACAAGTGAGGAAAGAAGACGTAGATGGCTTGTGGAAGTGGGTGTAAGAACCAGAACACCTAAAGAAAAAGGCATAATTCAAGACTGTCTTGAAGTCATGTTAGGTAAATGGAGCTTACTGGAACCAAAGGACGATATGATCACTCCCACCACCAACCTTATGCAAATTGGCGAACTATTGCAAGCGTCTCGTGAGGCCGATGCGAAGCAGCATCTATTGGATGCAATGCTAAGATCTAGAAAGGAAATTCCCTTTTCTCCTTCTAACATTCTACTTAAGATTCGGAACAGAACGTCCCCTCAGATCTTTCGTATGGCGTTCTGCTGCTCATATTCCCAGGACAAAAAGAGAAGATCGAAAGTTCTTCCAGAGCCTGGACCCGAATGCCTATATACGAATCGCGATGGTACGGCCCTCGACGATTTCGTTTTTGTCAAGGACATTCTGGATACGAATTTCAGAGCGTTCGACATAATGTGCGATTGGGGGCTTTTTTTCGAACTTCTGGACTATATTTCGTTAGAAAGCGAAGATTTGAAAGATATCCTATTCAAGAAAGTCGGACAGGGCTACATGGAGCAGGTAGCCCTGAAAGCCCCAGAATATCTGCCTGAAGGGGCTAGGGTCTTGGGCGTCACGGTAAATAGGCCGACACGTCTTGTGTACCTTACTATGCAGATGGCTTCCGTGAGCGAAATATTGTCCGGCGTTCAGGAAATTGAAGGTCCTCATTTGAGCACTTTCTCCAAAAGTTGTGTCAGGAATCTATGTGCCATTTTGCAACCCATCGACGAAGATACTTCGAAGGAAGAGATGCTTTCAATAGCAAGAGCAAGAGGAATTTTGATCCTTTCCGATGGACCAGACATCTTTGGAATTCCAAGTGATAGTGAATTCTCAAAGCTCCACCCAGACAGAACGTATCTACTTGCGATGCGAGAGCCAGGCATCGAAGAATTTGCCAATAGCGTTCGAGAAACCCACCGGAATTTGACAGGCGGCAGGCCCATTGTGCCCGTTTGGGCTGGAGACCTGTCAGAAGCAGTTTGCTATGAACTTAGAATTCCGGAATCCGTATTCACAAACAATCTGCTAAAGCTGAAAGGGCTTGGAAAGGTGCAGTTTCACAAGTCTCCTCTGATATGGCAGGTAGCAGGATCGAAGGGAAGGAGAAGACGCCCTATCATATTCGGTGGGAGAGGTTATGGAAAAGTCAGCTTGGTTTAGAGATCTTAAATATTCTATCGTTACTATACTTCTTGTCAGGGGTTATCGTTCTTGGGAATCGCGCAAGAAGAGATAAGGAGAGCGCTAGATAGAGGACTAAGAGTTGATTACTCAGGGTATGGACTAGACTACAATCCGTTTCCAGCGTCTGGGATAGCGCCCGACTCCGCCAAGATTGAGGACATGCAAGAATTTCTGGGCAAGTATATGTGCGAAAAAGTACGAGAGACGGAAATAAAGGACCTTGTCGACAGGCTTGTTTCGATTGGATATGTTGATCGAGCCCCTGGGCATACTTGGATCTGGGGCGAGTGGAGAGTGGGGAAGTCAACTGTTCTAATGAAGGTATTCACGGCGCTACGTGAGGAATTGAAAGACGCTGTAGTGGTCTATTCGCCGAAGCCTAGGTACGGAATCATTAAGTCAATCATGTACTACTTCCTAAGGGGGTATGACCCGCCGTTCTTTGAGGACTTGGCCAAGCGTACCTTAACGAAACTGCTTGTTGAGAACACAAATCTGGTGAAGACTGACTGGATCGAGGTATGGAAGGAATCCGTGGCCGATCTCAAAGAGAAATCAATTGATGAGAGCAGGAAGTATCTTATTGATCGGATCAGACAAGGAGACCTAGATGTCTTTCCGCTCGTTCAGGATGAAGAAGCTATAGACAGCGATCGCCTTCGTTCGATTGCGATTTCGAGGCTCTCGCAGACAGGGGTAACTGAAAAAGTTATCGACCTTCTAATAAATCCACAGATTGACGCAGAGACTAGACATTCAGAAATCTTGAGGCTCGAGAAGGGTAGAGATTTCGCGGAGCATCTCGTGGCGCTTCTGCAAGCATGTCTATACTGTGACTACAAACATGTTTTCATATTTCTCGATGATCTTGAAGACGTGGTCAGACTTTGGGCGGTAGGAAAGCAAACAAAGGAAATAGACGGTCTCAACGATCTTCTGAACCGCATGCATTCGGGTTTAAGCATAATTGGAACGATGCATGCTGAAATATTTCCGGCTTTCGAAATAGCTCACCCTCGTTTCGTCGGTAGAGCGTCAGGCGACCCGTTGAACTTCTCTCTAGTCCGGGCAGATCCGTTGGAGCTGCCAGACTTGCTAGAAACTGTTGCTTTCCTACTTTCGAAAGCCTCTAAGGAGGCTCGTCCCTACCCTACTTACCCGTTCAAGGATGAGGTCCTAAAGGAGTTACACGGTAGTTTTCAGGGAAAACTGGGATTTATTCTTCCAAGCCTCTTCTATTTGCTCAGAATGGGCGCGGAAGAAGGTCAGCGTAGTAAGCGATATCCTGAGATAGACTTGTCATTCTATGAAAAGCGGAAAGGAGATTTAGGAAAGATCTCAGAATAATAGCGCGACTATTCGAGATCTCAATCTACAGCGCGTCGAAGCAAAGAGGTATAGGGCTCTGCTCGAATTCGTAATTGCTTAAGAGTTGGATTTGCCAAAACATCCAGATGGGAGATCTTGACGCTATCGTGGAATCAGCTCTTCATTTTGGACTACGTTAGACACTACCCGAAGAATATAAGGACTGAAGCGCTTGGGATTCTTTCGCTACCCGAGTTACGTGAACTGGTTGCAAATGGACTGATTAAGGAAGTAAGAACTACTGACTACAGTGGGTTTCACTATATCGAATATAGTATCGACGAGAGCCATTTGCAAGACGTCGACAGGCGTCTAGAGGAGGAGTTCTATCCAACTTTCACTAGAGCAAAGATAGACTTAATGCTTCAAAGTCTGTATCAAGAACTTCCTAACGAATGCCACACAGCCTATTCACGATTCAGAGAATACGGATATGTTACTGATTGGACTCTGGAGAATAGTAGCTCTTGGCAGAAGTTCCTATTACGAATGTCTGAGCTCGGACTAGGCTATCTCGTTCACTATAGCACTTCAAACCGATATTCTCGAAGTAGGTATTCTGAATTCTATTTTAGGTCTACACCGATTGACATCGGCGAAGCTTTTTGCGAGAACGTTGAGTCGGTTCTCAAACAAATGACTGAAGCTGAGGCGTGGGTGCTCTACGTAGCCGAGCAACTTCGCTCGAATGATTTGGATCTAATCAAGCGAAATCGACGAGGACTTCTTCCGTTAGAGATAGAAGGAGCTTGCAAGAAGTTCGTCATAGCAGGACCTACGTCTCCGATGACGAAGGTCGCATCATTAAGGGTTCGAGAATACATAGGGGAGATATTTCCCTCTCTTTGTGCAAGAGACACCGAATTTCTTCCAAGGTTTTGTACCATACTTACGGTTGCATCGAGGCAAGATGGAAGATTTCTCCTAGCTCGACAGAAGATAGATCTCTTGACAAGCTGGAATAGGGACATTCCCTACTACATAGACGTGTGTAAAGAGAGCGGAATTGGACTCATCGATGCGTCGGGCAACTTGGTCATTCCGGAGCTCGTAAAAAAAATCTTAGAGGAGCGGCTGAGCGGGATCTACTCTAAAACAATTCTAATTGACAATCGAGCGAAGGCTCTTGAGGCTTTGGAAGACATTCTCCATCGAACAAATGCTGATGTCTTAGACCCATACATGTCATATAGTACACTCGACAGAATATGTAGATACACACCTGAGAGAGCAACCATAAGAATACTGTCCTCGGTTCTGACTGAGACTTATTCTAACGAGGATACAAGCAGGTTGGAATCTGACGTCGGCGAGTTCCAACGCCGGAATCGTGATATATCTTGCAAGGTAATCTGGTACCCTCCTGAAGAAGAGGGCACGGATGTTAAAGCTTTCTTTCACGACAGGTACATCTTTCTACCGGAGACCGCGTGGCAACTCGGAGCTTCAATAAACTATCTCGGAAGCAAGCTAACGACAATCCATGAACTCAGGAGGGACCTGAAGGAACACCTCCATTCAATGTTCAGGCATTACTGGAATACTCCGGAGGAAGTTCTTTGTAGGATCTATCCAGGAGTGAAAGCCAAACGTATTCCGGCTCGCGGAAAATGAAGAATCATATTTATGCTAAGAGCTTCATTAGAAGAGCGGCAACCACTCCACGACCGGTCTCCAGAAAGAACTGGAACTAATGGACGATAGAGTACCTCTAGCTTTCATTTGAAGGATTTTTGATCTAACTCTAGGGAATAAAGTTGTTTGTTTCACGAAATCTCCAGCCTCCGAGACCGCTGCCTCTCGAAACAGAGAACGCGCAAACTGTATATTACAGCTTCTCACGAGTTCGCCTAGATCCAAATAGGTCTGGGTCTCATATGGATAGTGAGAAGAAATCACTTTCGTTAAGACAGTACGTACGTTCATCAAACTCAAATAATTGCAGAGAAATCGTCGCAACTCATTCTTAGAGTCAGGTAGCGAAAGGTAGAAGGACCGTAGCAGATGGTCAAATTGGAGACCAGCATCTAGAACTCCTGATAAATATGCTCCAATGTTCTTTTCGCTTCCAAGTCTTATTTGCGTTGGCACGCCAGTATGCTCTAGGTACGAAGCAAACTTCCATTTCCAAAGGGCGCGTTCCTGAAATGGTAGGATCAACCAGCTGTATCTAGGGCCTTCTTCGAGTGTCAATTGCCCATTAGGTTGACCATCCGTAACTTCAAGAAAACGCTTGACGAGCTCCTCTCCGAATTCGCCTAATTCTTCGAGGTATCCCCAGATCCTTATCGCTACCCTGCCATTTGAAGACGCTACCAGATTGTTCATTACGCCGAGTAGATAGGCAAAATTTTCATCTAGGTCCTCTTTGGTCATATCTCGTCTAACATATTTCCTCGCTTCATTGTCTGGCAGAGCAATTTGTAGAAGATCCCCCTGTTGTATTTTCCCGGCTCGCAGGATAAGTTCTCGTTCGCCTCGCAAAATCTTTGTGCGAACTTTTTCTCCGAGAGTGATTTCGTTCTTGTCAGTGATTATGCGTACTCCAACTGCCACATCGGAAAGTGCGTTAGTTCTAGCTTCTCTCCACTCTGTTCCGCCCGCAAATCTCAATCCAAGGATCTCGTCAGAACGCGAAAGTTCCTCCACTTTCTTGAAGCCGTAAGGAGTGAGCACCAAGTTGTCAGATGCGGTGATCAGGTCAGTCATGCCTAAAAGACCTGGCTATTACTTAAGCTTCAACGCCGACAATCTTTCGATCTCCACGGCACGGCCTGGCAATGAGAAAGGGTGCCCCCTTATGTAGTGGATCTGATTTATTTGCCCAATATACGAGAGGTGCGCTAGAAGACATCTTACTGCGGATGGATCAAGATCTAGGTCTTCAGCGACGTTTGATGAATACACCAGAACGTTCTTCTTAATATAGTCCGACACCTGAACCAGCCTTTCCTCGAAAAGATCCTTCTTTTCAGGAGCAAAATAGAACGTGAACGTTTTTCCTTTATACGAGATCCCTTTAGCTTGAAATATTCGTCCATCTTCTGACAACCGTCGTAAGACAACAAAAGCAGCACTTCTTGCAACACCCATTTCTCTTCCCAGTAGCGCTAGGTTCCCTGAGAAAACAAGTTCGAATTCTTGAAGAGCTCGAAGTATCGATAGCTCCATCCTCGAAATGGTTTCTTTCGCCTCTTGGGCGGATAGAGCGAGACAATAGACATTTCTTTTCGGGTGGTAAGGTATCTTTACGACCCGTCCCTGATCACACATGTATCTTAATGAAGCTGTGACTTGATTCATTTTCAATTCTGCCATCCTTTGTCGTGAAAGAAAATAAGCATCTCTTGCCGTAAACAGATTTAGACCCGCAACACTTTGAATCACATTGTCGCTAACTGAGAATCGAACACCATCATCTCGCTGTTTCATGGTC
>Ga0315309_1001139_pt1 | contig 15898 bp, 18 predicted proteins | sample TDP4_MG_FD_203080 | JGI IMG/M metagenome (GOLD analysis project Ga0315309, IMG submission 203080) | Freshwater sediment microbial communities from Lake Towuti, South Sulawesi, Indonesia - TDP4 | ecosystem: Environmental > Aquatic > Freshwater > Lake > Sediment | place: Indonesia: South Sulawesi... | reverse complement strand
TCAGAAAGCCGCAGCCTTGAAAGAGGGACCGATCGAGGATCTCTTATCGCATCCGCTTGTGAAAGGTCGTCTCGAGGAGAAGCTTTCACCACAAGAGAGAAGTCTAGTCGAGCTGCTTGAGAGGAAAGGTCCTCAAGGTCCTGAGCAAGCCGGGCTGTTCTTGGGCATCAAGCCGAAATCCGTGAGCGTCTTGGTCAGCACAGCGAATAAGGCGCTACCGGGATTGATTGAGAATGTTCAGGGACGCTACGTCAGCCGACTCGCTAAACTCTTCCCGGTCACAGAAGAGTTGAAAGCGGAAGCCTCAGAGGTTGAGAAGCTGAAGACACAGGTGGCTACGAAAGATCTCCAAATCAAGCATTTAAGCGAAGAGGCGGCTAAGTGGAAGGAAACATTCCAAGAAAGAAACAGGCTTCTCAATGAAGCCAGAGCGAAGATATCTCAACTTGAGGTTAAGTTGAAGGAGACGCCTAAACCTACTGCGTTACCTACTTCTCTACCTACGAGGATCGATGAAGCTGAATTTGATAAAATAGAAACCTACATTCGAGAGAAATTCGATGCGAAAGTTCGAGAGATCGTTAGGGAAGAACTCTCAGCGCGAAGCGGATCTGAGATCCCTGTCGACGTCGCATTGAAGAGGACCCTGTCGGAGTTCAACGTCTCCGTCAGCAAAGAGAAGTTCGAGGTGGACGAATCAAGCTGGGAGGGTAAGCTTCTAGCCCGTGGATTGGAAGGCTTCTTCGACGAGCCGAAAGGCATCGGCAAGATCATGCAGGAGCTTGTCAGGCGCTACAATGTCGGCGATAGTGGAGGCAATCGAACCACGGTGAATGATCGACTCGCCATGCTTGTAGATAAAGGGATCCTGGATCGAAGGCAGGAGTCTGGCCAATGGGTTTACTTCGCAACTGAAGAGTTCAAGGAGCGAGTGAAGAAAGGGTGAGTTCTCTTCAGGTCCATGCTATATCTTCTACTACTACGGCTTCGAGGATTAGAGGCTTCACGGTTGAGCTGCTTGCGCTGTTGAGGAATGATGTTGTCTCCATCTTTGAGCTAGCGGAGATTACGGATAGACCGCTGCAGCATATCCGAGTCTACCTATGGCGCCTCAAGAGATATGGTTTAATCGAGGGAGACGGCGTATTCTCGACCGCAACTCAAGAAGGACTCTACGTTCTCTCCTTACTATCCTCTAGAAAGAAGGGAGATGAAATACTCTCCAAACGGTTAGATGCCTCTGAAGATTTAAAGAAATATCCTTCAGAGTCATGTACTGAAGACTCGAAACCTCGAAGTGATAACAGTTCCATAACACTTCGATTACAGTTCGATAACACTAAGATAACAGTTCCGAAGCAGCTTACGCTTGAGAAAGCTTTTCAACGCTTCAACCTCAACGACTGCGAGAAAGAAGTAGTAGAAGTTCTACTCGCCCACTATAACCGCACGGGCTCACCATTCAAATACATCAACTATGCAGAGGATCTTCATCTTGACTATCCCAGCCGGATCTTGCAGGAAGCCATCCGGAAACTAAGGCAGGACAACATCATCTACATCTGGCAGGACCGAGCTATGAATGCGCTGAAGCTAGGCCTCAAAAAAGCATTCCTCGAGAAACTCGCAACGGAGGAGATGCTTTGAATGGACTGGGATCAATGGATTAAAGAGAATCTGCATTGCTGCAGCTGTAGCCGGTCCCTCCAAGACAGCCAACACATCAACATCGTATGCTTAGACAAGCTTCCGACTTGGCAGTATCCACGCTGGGGAAACATACTCGTCCTCGAGAAGTATCCGATGAACCGAGCTTCCGCCATTCTCTGCGACCGTTGCATTCAGGAGAAGCAGCCACCGAAATACGCAGTCGAATGGAACAACGAACGGACTCAAGTCAAATACCACAAGGTTGAGGATCTGAAAGATTTACCGCAGATCCCTCACGAGGAGATCTTGAAGGCTGAAGCTGAACTCTACGACTTCGGCTGATGGAGCTCAAGTAAGCATATTGGATTCTATTGGCATCTTCCAGAAATTCAGATGGGCAGTAGCGAGGGGAACTCTTCTTGAAGCTTAATGTATAGTTTTTCGGATGTTTCTAGGTCATCTTTGTTATGCCGTACTATGCTCTCATACTTCTTCTTTGCATAGAATATAGGGATGTCTCTTCCCATGATGTCTTCGTATTTTCTCTTAATCCTCAGTTTCTTTAGCCAAAAAGACATTTTTCTGAAGTCATTACCCAAGAATTGATAAAGGTCGAACCATTTTCTGTCTCGATAAAGTAGTTGCCATAAGTTAGAGGACCACTTCCCATGAACAGAAAGTCTTGTCGTGATGAAAGGAACATCAAATTTTAGATTGTTGTATCCGATAATCGTCTCTGAAAGTGGAATTCTCTCAATCGTTTCTAGGCACTTGAGAATCATGCTCAGTTCATCTTTCTCCTTCCACAATCTCCATTGTTTTGTCTTACCTTTCAATTTCATTCCGATCAGAACTATCTGATTTTGAAAAGCGTCTAGTCCAAGAGTCTCTATGTCAAATGCTATTACCATTTCCGATCTCCATGGTTTTTCTGTTGACTCACCTAAATACGTGTCGACATCCTGAGTACCTGAAATTGCAGTCCAGACAAGTCCCGGCTGCCGACTGCCTTGCCCAAACTGCGGATACAAACCAAGCTGCGAAGGATGAGAGAAAATGAGAGCAACAGAGCTTGTCTGGACAGCTGCTGGGCAGCCCCCGGTCCGCAATGCAGAAGATATGGTGGACGGCGTATGCGCTTTCTGCCGTGAACCGCCCTATATGCGCCGCCGATACTTTGCAGGCCACATTGCTCCGAGAATCACAATTATACCAGAGAAGGGCAAAAGAGTAAGGCCAATATACGCCCAGCTAATCGGTAATTCAGGCCCAATTCCCGCCCATGGTACCGTGGTTTCAGTTCTGACCTCTCTCCAAGATGATGTCGCCGAAGCGCTGATCTTTTTCTCAATGGGTGAATATCTATTATCGAAGACAAACACATAATCGCCTGACGTTTGCGGACTAAATGAAAAACTCTGACTTGTAATGTTTGGATATGTGAGTAGTGGGAATGATGTCGCGCCTTCCTTCCAAGATTGGAAGTTGCTGTCATCAAATAGTATGAACGTAATTCCATTTCCTGTAATTTCAGTCATGCGTCCAGCTACAACGCAGTCGTTCTTCCCTTGGATGTCGATCCAAATCTTCTGACTGAAATAGCCATTGGCCTTTACTGTCTGTTGTGAGATCGAAATCAAATTTTGTTCATGCGGCTCACTAGATCCTTGCGTAGTTTGTGGGAAAGCAAGTGAGACTACTAGAGATGAGCTCAAGATGACCAAGAACAAGCCAATGCCTACTATCCACCATCGAGCCATACGACTTCTACCTAGCTGAGTCAGACTCGACTCGATGAATTTATAGATTTTGTACGGCTGTATCCGATCTTGAACGAGACTTCTCTAATCCATCTTCAGTCTAGGTCTTTCTTCGCCCGTACTACACCACCTAGTTTAGAGGTCGAAGAATTCATTAATTAGTTTGTCAAGACTTTGTCTGGAGGTTAGGGGTAGGAAACATTGACAAATAGAGATCCCGCTTTTAGTGCGATCCGACAAGATATCGAAGCGGTTAAGGAAGCTTTTAGTAAGGATGATTTTGATAATATGAATATCTTTTCGAACCGAATAATGAGCAACGCGTTTTTGGCTGGCAATAGAAAACTAGCTTTGCCAGGATTTTTCATGAAAGAGGTTGCCTTACAATTTGGGAATTTAAAAAGAGCTAGAAAACCCACCGCATTGAGTACTGCAAAGGCCCAAGGCGAATCATTCCTGAAACAACTTGATGCCTTAACAATGAAACCAGATTTTGATGAGCAACAACTATGGCAGTACTTTAAGGAATATTACAATAACATACGAAAATTCCTTATGAATGATATGGAGCAAAAGGTGTACGCTGAAAATCCGGAATTTGTCAGTTTGACAACTCGACACCTGTTAGAATACCTAAGGGATAACAAGGAGGTACTGACTGATAGGGAAAACCTATTTTTGCGCGGTCTGATAAATGAACTAAGCCGGATCCAACGAGTGCACGGCGCCGACTTCTGGGATCTTTATGCCTACAGTCTTATCACCGCGTTAGAGAGATTGTATGATTACATTCTGCGCCTATCACTCAAGGTGGATGGAAGCCTTGACGATTCAAAAATTCGTAAAACGATTTTTGGGTTTGCGGATAAGATTATAGAACTATTGCTTTCTCAAGAAAAGGAGAAAGTAACCGTTTCAGCTGTGGATGAACTTCTGTTTGAACTGATTTATCAGTGGCGGATGTACTTTATTTACTATATGGAAAAAATGCCTATACTGGAGAGAAAGGGAATAGAGCTGTCTGAAGAAACTAGGGAAGCGCTAGGTGTGAGTATCGCTAAAGGACTTGAAAAGAAGGTGCGAAGAAAGTAGGGAGGTTTGGTGAGCAGAACCATGTCGGAACCAAGTTCGGTTATGGATGTATTGGTGGAGCTTAATCCAGATGCAAGTCCGACCGAGATTAGTGAAAGCATAGTGGACTGGCTGGAAAGCTATCTTCCTTCGATTGCACGGTCGATTGAGGTCCCAACAATTTCTCCGATAGAGTCCAAGCTTCGAGCGCTATTATTGAAACGAAGAAAAAAGGCCAGCAGGGTGAGAGAAGAGAAATATTGGTCTGAACGCGAGAAACTTGTTGAGGATCTGCGACAATTACAGATCCGGTCAGAGGATTTCGTAGCTCATTCTAGCTCTTTCAATGGACATCCCGCTCCTGCCCATGGGGATTTCGATTCGTTTATGTTTGAGAGACCTTCTTTTGAGGAACATGATTTCTCTCCAGGTAAATTGACTTATCAAATAGAAGCCATTTCAAAGCCTGATGAGGTCGAGGTTAAGCCGAAAAAGGTACCTGATACCGTGCCGCCAATTAAGAAAGAGGATCTACGCCATAGAATACCCAGGATCACCATGGATAAGAATATTCGAGCGAGGATCGTTGCAGATCCCTTGTTCTCGCACACATTGAGGTTTATTGAAACAGGATTAAGAGGTATGTCTGAACCTGACGTACAAGAACTTGACTTTATCCTTCGTACTGATATTGAAATTCCTACATGGAAGGCTGTGGTTCTTAAAGTTCACCCGGTCAGCGGAGATTTTGATCAAAAAACGCGTCTATGGGATAGGGTTGACGACGTGGTACGACAGTGCATCCGTGAAATGATGAACTTGAACCTATACGTCAACAAACTAGAAGCAATTAAAGAGATTAATAGAAATCTTTTCATAGAGATGGACTTGACGTAGAGATGAGAACGTGGTTTTTGATCCACAGATATTTCTTGAAATCGCTGACGATATTGTAGGCGATAGGAAGTATCATGTGGAGGGATGGTTGCGCACCGCCATAGGCAGGGCATACTATGCCGCTTTTCTAATAGTCGAGAAAAAGCTAAGAGAAACTGGCTGTCGATTTGAGGATACGGACAAAATACACCAGTACGTAATTCAGAAAGCTATGGAAAGAAACTCCTATTTGGCAAATAGACTGGATACGGTAAGGGGCTACAGGGTAAAGGCAGACTATATAATGGAAGAGAGAATTACAGTCGATCTGGCAAGATGTTCCACCAGACTTTCCCGGGAAATAGTCAACATGGTGCACGAAAAGAAACTTGAGCCCTGCTGAAAAACGACAGTTAGAGAAATACTGAATATAGACCAGGGCTTCACACTATGTACCCTAGAAAGCCACTCGCGTATTGTATTCCTTTGTAGATGTCATTGTCTTTGACTTTTTATTCTACAGAAGTATCAAGCAGAAACATTGCCCACGATTTATTCATCTCATTTCGGATGGTCTTCCAACGGCGCGTGAAATTCTCTCGAACTCAGAACGGAAAGCCTTCAACCTTGCCGGGTCAGAAAAGCACATAACCAAGAGTAGACAGGAACTAGTCTGTGAATCGTGAATGCGGGTTTCCACAGCTTCACTCCGCCTCCTTCAAGGAATCAAGATAGCGCTAGTGACAGAGGGACGGCCGTTCTACGGTCCAATGTTCACTATCGATATAGCGGACGCTGTCAAGGACATTAATATAGATGGCGAAACGTTAAACATCGAAATCCGGGAACCCGCAGTAAAGAAGAAGAACGATCTAGTGGGTTACGGCGGGCTTTACGTTCATCCAAAGCTTGCCGACTCACCTGACGCGAGAAGCGCCATCTCCTATTGGAATTGGTTTGACGGGAGAGTACACGGAGCTCTTGCAGCGAAGGTTCCAATCCTTGCAGCTACATGGCTTCTACAAGGACTATTTGGTTGGGGCTACACCTTTCGACCTGCACTGCTACTCTCTGCCGCCCGAGATGCTTACGCTGTTCGAAACATATCCGGATTTGATGAGAAGATATTGGAACTGGAACGACAACTAAGCGGCACGAATCACGGTCCCCAATTGATGGACAGAATCGAATCTGCTGGCGCAGAATTTAGAACCGCCCGTCTTTATGCAGATCTAGGTCGTAATGTCATCTTTGGCAGGACTCCAGATTTGACCGTTGATCGAGTTCCCGTTGAGGTTAAAATGCCGCGTAGCCCAGACGAACGAGCCGTGTACGCGGCAACGGATAAAGCGTTCACTAGGCAACATGCACAGATAGTAATAATCGACAACAGTTGGGTTTTTCATAACAGGTTGTTTGATGTGTCGAAGGACCATCGGTGGGCACTAAGAAAAGCGTTAAAGTACGCTGGACGTGGCAAGAGGACTGCGTTACGACTTTCATACAGTAATCTCTATGGGAGAGCCGTGGCAGACCTCATCGCAATGTAAATCAGCAATATGAATCGAAAAGAGAGGTTTGGAACGCCGAGGGTCCAGGCGAATTCCCTAGTTCTTGTCGCTACAGGCCTAGGCCGGAGTAGTTGTTAATTTTTCTCTGTTTCCATTCCCAGTAGGCTTTTCTTCTTTGTAGAACATTAATCCGTTGTCTGCTACGTTATAGAGGTGGCGCACTCGCTAATGTGACTGGCAGCCAAGACCGTAGGCCGTAGACCGGGGTACCCAAGGAAAGTCTTCAATTTAGCTACTCGACAAAGGGCCTAGACGCTCTCTGATATACTTGCGGAAGCGTTCATTGTAGCCATAGAGAAATAGAATCAGCACCAGAACGGATATCAAGAAAATAGTCTGACTGGGGGCTTGGAAGTAGTTTATTACTATTGAAGCGGCAAATGTGGTCAAAAATCCGAAAAATAAGACAGCATACGCCGATGTTCTTGCAGCTTCTGCGATAACGCACCCCACGATGTCATCGGAAATGGCGAATACCATTAGAATGAGATATGCGATCAAGAACCCAGTCAGGATGTCGATCACGTTTATAGGCTCCAAGAGGTTGAAACTTTTTGAGAAGCTCTCGGCGATTTTCGTAAACCTAACCACCCCGAGAGAACCGACAACTCCGATAACGAAGAGTGCTCTTACTTCCTCTTTAGAAAGCTCTTCATCTTCCCATATCGTCTTACGTTTCGACAGGTCGATTTCCCTCTTACTCATCATTTGATCTAGATAGCTTCTCAGACATAGGCTTATAGATTTTGAAGAGTTTGCGGTCGCATGGATACTCCAAATACTGAACTGAGCCTGGCCTAAAGCTTGAGAGCTTTCTTCACATTAGGGGAGGAATCCCTCAACAACGTCTCTTTGAAGATCAGCGATCAAGAAATGAACTAGCTCAATTCAGTAACGAAGCAAGCCATGAAAAAAACGATAACAGCTGAGTCCAAAGAGAACTCACTAGTGCGAAGACGCCCAAAAAAACCGCTACCAAGGTGAGTGTTTGCATACTACTCTGAAGGGCGAAGTCTGTATACTGCTTGCATTGATCAAAGTCCGTTGCGATCTTTCGACGCACGAATCTCAAGCGATCTTGTTCTTCCTCGACAAACCTAGTGCCCTCGGCAATGTCGCTTAGTACATCAGTCTTAATCCTGAAGACAGGCAACGGTTTCGACTTCGGAGACTTGAAATGGGACAAAGTCCGCTGCATAATGGAAATGTTTCTCTCTTCATTAAGTGCAAAGGTCTCAAAAGCATTCAATAGGCGTATTAGCTCGCCGTAGACCGGTTTTACAGAACCAAATACTAGCAACCTTTTATTAGTAATCGTATTCCGAAGTCGACTTTCGAGGGCGGATACTTTCTGTTCCCATTCAGCAAGGGTACGTTCAAGCCTATTCACAGCCCAGTATAGCGCAACAAAGAATGGAAGAAGCGCAATCTCAAAAAAGAATGAGACATTATCTAAAGTTTCCCGGTCATGTGTATCCGTGACCGCTCTGTAATCTATGGCTGAGCAAATGAAAGTCAGCCCGGCGAATACGCCTTGTTCCTTAAACAACCGATCGGGCTGATAGCTGATCAAGTAAGAATCTCGGCGGGAACATGGTCCGTATAATCCTAGGTATCTGAGGAATTCTGAATGAGCCGCGAACCAGCTTTCAAATTTATCGAAATCTATTTCGTCTGCAATTAGCACTCGTATGCTAGGACAGCGCAACCTAGCATCCATCTTCTGAGAAAGGAATATGCCCGGTACGAACATGGACAAGAATGATTCAACTTGTCTTTGATAGTCGCGGATGGTCGGTTCAAATAGCTCAAACAGCCCGACATTCGGGCGTTCTGTAGAGCGAATTGTCGCTTCTAACGCGCGTGTCCTAGACTCGATGAAAGACGCCTCTACACGAGATTGAAACTCTGGTCGAATGAAGCACTTAAACCGCAAATAGTAACAGAACTCAAAACACTGACCCACACGGACTTCGATAAGTTCGAAAGGTGGCGGGAGGTTTTTCTTGACAACATCTCCATAGTGGCTGTCGCTGCTGGCAAGATAGCCGAGATTCTGATCCCATCCAGCGCTAAGAACCCCCTCCATCCTAAGAATCGTAGGTAGCTCGGTCCACTCAAATAACCTCCGAAGTCCATCAAGCATGGATTCCTTTTCCTCAGCGGCAAAAATCTCAAGGAGCACTATCCCGACGTTTCGTGTAGGAAAATATTGTTTGGTCACTCGAGTTCTTTCATTTTCCTCAATCTTTCTAGTCCAGTTCGTGTCGGACAAACTCTATCACCTATACTGACTCATCGTCTGGGTAGTGTAGGGTAAGAAACTTGCTTACTTGATCTGCATTGAGCTTCTCCTCGACATTCTTGTAGATCTTGAACGAATACTGACCATTCGCTCTTCGACGCAGGCAGGAAGCGTGCTCATGCCTAAAGCCCGAGTGCTTTCTTCTCTTCCTCTGGCAAATAGCATAGGATTGCGAATTCTTTCCGGACAGCTCTTCTGACGAAGTCGCTGGGATCCTCGCCTCTAGCTCTACAGATCCTCTCAAGCAGCTCTTTATCTCGTCTACTAATTCTGAGGGATAGATTCTCTGAGAGGTCGTTATTGTCTGAGCCTGCCATGCATATCCACGCTACGCAACATTCTGACTCGCATACAGTTAATACTCTTCTAAACTAGCTTTTGAATTGAACGCTGTAGACGCATAGCGTTTGCGTAATGCCAGCGACATCATCCTAGCCCATGGTGATGGGAGGATCAAGCCGACGGGTAAGAATCGCTCCGGTAGAAGAAGCCACGGAAGAAGAGGAAGAAGCAAACTTCAGCAACTCAAACAGGATGAGCTGAAACAGATCTTCAACAGTGCTTTTCTCGATCGCGAACAGGCTGAAGTTGTAAGCCTGACCGAATCGAGGCTTCTGGACGTGGACCGCGGAGAAGTCCTCCGAAACAGCCGGTACATCCGAGCGTTCAACTTGTAGTCGCAGCATCTCATAGCGTCTTCAGCATTCTCAGAGGTTTTCTTAGTTGAGTGAAATAGTAAGAAAGATCCATGCAGATCTATTAGCGAAGATTCAGGCTGAGCCTGAAAAGAAATTCCAGATTCTGATTCGTCTCGACGAAGAATGGTTCCAAGAAGTAGGGAAATGGCTACCCGACGAGGCTTTAGTAAACATCATTAAGGGAGCTTTCGGCTTTTGGAATAGGCGATTCGGCAACGTTGTCTTTATCGAATTCGTGAAAGCTTGGCACCTCCGCCTAAACTACATGGTTTTCGAAATCAAAGGCGAGCTGATTCCTCTCCTCGAGCAGATTCCTCAAGTCGAATGGATCTCAGAGCAGATCAAATACTATGCAATTGATCTTCCGGAGGAAGGGATCCCAGGCGCTGAAAGGTTCTTCCATCCCTTAATCAACCAGACCATACCGTACCTTGGCTTTGATAAGATTCATCAGGACAAGCAGTTCATCGAGAAAGGTCTCGGGAAAGAGGGCCCTCCAGCCGGCATAGCCGACACGGGCATCAGCATGTCAACTGGCGAGAAATGGTCTTGGCTGTACGAGAAGCCTGAGGGACCAGACAGAGGGCGCTACCGCATCCTCGAAGGCAAAGACTTCTCAGGATCGCCTCGCGGCCACCTGGACGGAGTAGGCCACGGCTCTCATATTGCTAATATCATGGCATCAGCTGGAAAGAAATATCTCGGCTGCGTTCCACAAGGACCTCTCTACTCAGCTAAAGTCTTGAACGATATGGGCTGGGGCTACACGAGCTGGATCATCAAAGGAATCGACTGTCTCGTCGGCAAAGGCTGCGTCGTCATCAACCTCTCGCTGGGAAGCAACGAGAACACCGATGGCACTGATGAACTCTCCGTGGCTTGCGATAAAGCTTGGGACCTAGGCGTCTACGTTTCCATCGCAATCGGAAACAACGGAACGAAGAACCGTCCCTACTGTGATGGAACGATCGGTACGCCAGCGTGCAGCAAGAAATGCGCGGTCACCGGCGCCACATCAGCGAGGATTTCAAGAACTCTGCTTTTCATTCGTTGGCGATCTCGAAGTATCTGCCTATCCTCTGCTCTCGACGTTTCCTTGCTCATCCAGCTGTTACCTCGCTTCTCCGCGATAGAACCTCAACTAAGCGGTTTTCAACTTGGCGAGCAACCTCGTCCGGGTCCGTTACGCCTTGGATCGTGAAGTTGATTGTGATATTGCGAGTGGTAGGCCCGGGAGCTGCTGCCTCTCCTGCAGCTGCCTTCACGACCGGCGTGACCTCGCCTAAGCCTCCGGCCACAACGGATTGGATTCCCTTCATTCCTTCAGCCGCTTGCTTCTCCATGCTCTCGAACATTTCAGGCCAGATAGATCCGCCGGTAATTGCACGCCAAAGCGATTGAAAAGCGCTGATGATGCTGTTGATGACTCCCCAAATATAGCTGACTATTCCGCTCATAATTCCTGTGATGATATTCCAGATTCCGCTGAAGATACTTGAGACAATGTTGATGAGTGAACTGAATCCTGAACTCACTGCGGAAACGATGCTGCTTACACCTGACGCTATCGCAGATATTATACTGGACCAGATCGATGAAATTGTGCTGGCCGCTGAGGATAAAACTGAACCAATCGAGGAGACTGCACTTGATATAGCTGAACTTACGCCGCTGAAAGCGTTTTGAACTTGCCCTGCGAAATCGACGACGGCACGTCCGAAGGATACACATCCTTCCCTGAGTTTGTCGAATGCAATTAACCAACCAGCTGCAGCTTTCGCGAGGAAAGTAGTGATCTCCTTAATGATTGGAGGAAAAGTTTGCAGCTTCTCAATCACTTTATCCGTGGCTGAGAACCAGTCGCCTGTCTGCTCCTTCCAAGCAATGATTGAAGCGCCTAAGCCGACCATGGTTCCGATGATTGCGGCACCGGCTGCAACTAATCCGGCGCTTGCAGCTGCTGCAGCGCTGAATCCTCCGGCTATTCCTGAAACAGCTGGACCAACACCGACGAGGGCGCCTTTCAGCGAGGTAATCATTGTGATCGTCGTTGGAACCGCTACCATTGCAGACTGCATAAGCGCCTCGTTATACCGTTCTTGCATTTCCTTCGCACGTTCATCTGCTATGTATAAGTCGTCTTGAGCAGCCTTCAACCGTCCAGCTGCATCGGCTACTGCATCCGCGTTAGGTCCTGTTGCTGCGAGAGCATCATTCACTTTCCCTTGGGCTTCCGCAACTTTGGCTTGAGCATCAGATATAGTCCAGCCGACTCTCGTTTGAACTTGCCCAAGATTTTCCTGAGCTTCCCTTAAACGGTCGGAAGCCTTAATGGCTTGTTCACTGTTTGGGCCGTATTTCTCAACAGCCTTGTTTAAGTCGTCTTGAGCTTCAGCTACTTTGTCAGTTGCGTCTTGAATCTTCCAGCTGGATTCCTCTTGTTTCCGCGCTAAATCCTCTTGAGCTGCAGCCAGTTCTTCGCTGAGTTTCGCAACTTTCTCTTGATCAACTCCTCCTTCGCTGAGAGCTTTATTATAGTCTTTTTGAGCTGCCTCAACTCTTCGTTGAGCGTCTCCAAGCCTGTTCTGAGCTGTTTCCACTCGTAAGGTTGCATCATCTATTCGGTCGTAGAGCTGGTACATAGCGAAGGCGCTTGTGGCTACGCCGCTCATTGATGTGCCGACTTTCTGTAGGCTGACGCTTGATCTAGTTGCAGATGTTTCAATCTTGCCTCCCATCTCTTCAGCTTTACTGCCGATGTTCGCCATAGCTCCGCTTGATTGGTCAACAACTTCCATAATCCATGATGTTGTGAAGCTCATTCTAATCCCACCTTTCTAGGCAGATTCCTGACAGCTTGAGAAAACTGTCTTACCGCTTCGTCGCTTCCAGGGCGAATGAAAGGACGCGCACCACTCCGGCGAGTACCGAACTCAACGAATCCAGCATAGTAGGCCAGCGCTTCAAGAACTCCTTTTAATCCTTGAACCCACCAGCCGATAGTTGATCTTAGGTATCCTGTCTTGACCGGACATAAAACATAGGAGAGGTCGTAGCCTGCGGCCATGGCATATGCTAAATCTTCTTGGAGAGCGGATTGGAGTTTAGCTCCTGCTGCCTTAACCTTCTCAATATTCTCTTGACCTTTCACGGTCACTTTCATTTGTATGCTCATCTTCTTCTCTTAACCTCCTCCTTCACATCTTTCTCAGCTAACGCAAGATACCATTTCTGTTGTGTCCTGGTCAACTTTGCAATCTCCCATAAGCGGAGTTGAAATGGAAATTTGACTAAGACTTCAAGTGGACGGCTGAACCGGCTTCCCACTAGGCTCTGTAGGTGCTCGAAAGGGTAGGTCGCTCATTTCGAATACTTTCTTGAGGATCTTCAGGCTTTCAGCTGGCTTGAGAGCTTTACAGACTTGCGGATCTCTAGTGGCCATAGGTGCAATTGCTTGAGCTAGTTTCCAATGCCCGATAATTGTAGGATTCGATTGATTCATTAGATCTTTGAAATCTACACCGGTCTTTTCAATCGCTTCCCGAAGTTCTTCATCATTAAGTGCGTGGACTTTAACATTATACTCTTTACCGTCAAGTGCTTTCACAGTTACAGTCTCAAAGTATTCTGTGCCAGTTAGAATCATCTCGCTAAGTTTCCTGTTAGTGGCTGTTTTCTCCTCAGCAGACACCTGAGCCGTTGCGGCTAAATTTTCCATGCGCTTTAAAGCTTCACTTCTCTCCTTATCTACCTTCTCTCCCAATCTGCTTGTTCACCTCCTTCATACGCTCCAAACTCCTTTTACGCTCCAAGTCTTTCAGTCGAACCCAATCTTCCTGGAAGACAACGAACATCTCACGGTCGTCAGCTCGGTCCCAGATCAAACGCGATCGAGGATAGTCACGTCTAAGGGCTTCACGTATAGCTAGAAAATCGCGGTAGGGTCCCCTCAACACAAAAGAAAAAGACTTGAACCGCTCCAGCTCTCCCTCATCTAACTCAACATGCTCCATGCTATCGAACTCCAAACTACCGGAAAACAGGAACTAAAAATCTAGGGTGTTTACGGCACTGTGCCAAGCGTTATGGTCTTGAAGGCGAACTTGGTGTCCTCCATCAGCCAAGCGTCCTGCGAGATGTCGAAGGTGTAGGTGTCGAACTTCACTCCGGCTAACACTGCTCTTCGAAGCCCCGAGGTTTTTCCTTCAGGATACACGTACATCGTGAACTCTGGGAGTCCCTTGTACCCGGCCATGCCGCTTCCTTCCTTCAGCCGGCCCACAGCTTTACCGATCAAATCGCGGTCGACGTAGGCTTTCTCAACCGTGCCTGTCATCTCTATATTGCCTTCCTTAATGGCTGCGGGTCCTCTGCCTCCGCTGCCCGGGTAGCCAGCTAACTCATAGAGGGCCTCCACATTGTTCGCATAGTCGATGCTTACGCCTTGCGCGCGGCCTACAATCGTTTGGTAGCTGTAGGTGATAGTGATGATCTTGCCGGCGCCGGGTGCTGCCCCGAACTCGATCTTGCCTAGGGACCCAGTTAAAGTATAGTTCGCTGCGGGCTCTGTTACGCCATCAACCTTCACGGTGACTTTGGTCTCGTCGTCCGTGACCAGCCGCGTTGTGGGATCCACGACGGGAAACGATCGCGTGTAGAAAACGGTTTGACCTGCCGCTGAAGGGGATCCTTCCATCTCTTCGTCTGTGAGGTCGCCGGATAATTCGATGGATGCTTCCCAGCCTTTCCGCACTGACAATCGCTACGCCCCCGATTTAGGCTATGGTGCCTACGCTGATCACTTTCGCTACAACTTCAACCGCTTCATCAGTGTACTCGTCAACGCCGAAGCTGAGGCCCCAAGAATCAAACTTTACAGGTCCTAGAACAAGCTTCCGTTTGCCGCTGCCATACTTCTCAGGATAGATGCCGATGTAGTACTCTGTTAAGGCGCCTGTACTTCCAACTCCTGCGTAGCCTGCGATAACCCAGTCGAAGTACCTTTTCTCCAAGCTCATAGTGATCTCTATGAGCCCTTCCTTCAAGGCTTGAGGATCCCTGCTCCCAAGCTGGTATGCTGCTTCAACATTGTTAGCGAAGTCTACGCTTCCACTTTGAACATGCGCCACTGCAGGCGCTGTCGCTAGTCCTCCTTCTGATGTTGCGATCCGAATCTCTCCTTCCCAACCTTTCCGTGGTTCACTCAAATTTTCTTCACTCCATCAATTTTTTTGTCAAGAGCTTTTTCAGCTCGTGACCTTGAAAAAAGATGCGAAAACACTTCAACTCGCCTGAGCAGTCATAGTTATCGTGAAAGCGATGTCGATGCTCTTCCGGTAAAGTCGTTCACCAGTTTCAGCAGGAGGCAGATCTTGAATCCGTCGAGGAGGGTCCATCTGAATCTTATGTTGGCTCTTGAGCGTCGCCCTATTGGTCCAAAGTGTGTATAAGAGCAGATCCGCGATCTCATCTCTCCCAGAACCTTTAGAGTGATAGACATCAAACTGGAAGATTGTGGTTACATTATGACCCTTCGTTGCAGGCCCCACATTCTCTCCAACAGCCACATCAGAGCCCAATCCTCCAATATTTTGAAGGACTGCACAGGGCTCCCGAACGCCCTCGCTTGGAAAATAATCGTATAGTCGAACTCCGGTTCCAAGCTTGCCGTCAAGCAAAGCTTTCAGAGCCGCGCGAATACTCGCAATCGGTTTATCCTGATAGCTCACTCTTCAATAGCTCCATACTCAGTTGATTTGATGTGTGGCTGCCTGTACTTCCAGCGGTCCAGAAGCTTCCGTAAACCCGGCGTCAAGATCTCTTGCTCCGGAATAGCCAGTTTGAAATCTTCAACTCGAATGAGAGGGCCCATCTTGTTCATGACCATGTACTGGAGAATATTCGCAGCTGCTCTACGTGCAACATCTTTAATCGCAGCCGGGATCCCTGAGGGAAAATCCGCATCGA
>Ga0315309_1001137_pt1 | contig 15909 bp, 13 predicted proteins | sample TDP4_MG_FD_203080 | JGI IMG/M metagenome (GOLD analysis project Ga0315309, IMG submission 203080) | Freshwater sediment microbial communities from Lake Towuti, South Sulawesi, Indonesia - TDP4 | ecosystem: Environmental > Aquatic > Freshwater > Lake > Sediment | place: Indonesia: South Sulawesi... | reverse complement strand
ATCGGCCAAGCGCAGCAAGAGCTCTCGGTTGATGAAATACCCAAGATTTTCGATTTAGCCAAGAAGGCTGAAGAAATCCTCTACCTTACCGACAACGCCGGTGAGATCGCATTTGATACCATGCTTGTGGCTGAGCTCAAAAAGCTAGGAGCACATGTCACTGTGGCAGTGAAAGGCAAACCAATAATAAACGACGCCACGCTGCAGGATGCCAAATCTGTCGGTATGCATGAAATAGCCGACGAGGTAATCACAAATGGAACCGACACGGTGGGTCTCATTCTGAAAGAATGTTCCAAGCGCTTCTTGGCAATGTACAAGTCAGCCGATCTAATCATATCTAAGGGTATGGGCCACGCTGAAACCATTACGGAAACCAAGCTGACGGCACCTCACGCTATGCTTCTGCGAACCAAATGCCAACCCGTAGCTAGATACTTTGGCACGGTGAAAGAAAAGAACGTGGCCAAGCTGATGGTTTAAGGGAGGCATTGTCTGTGTCGCGTGTTTTCAATATACCCTTCCGTGGCAACACGAAACTAGCACACATCATCGGTGAGGTGAAGAAAGACAGTAGGCTGTGGACTTTTTGGAGATGCGGTAACGTCATGGCTATCGACCGTATGGGCTACACCGACCATGGCCCAACTCATGTCAGAATCGTAGCCAACTCAGCGCTCAAACTTCTAAGAATTCTCGTTGAGCATGGCAGTGTGACCCCAAGCATTGTCAAGCATTATGGCATGAAGAACGATGATGCTGAAGTGGTCGTGGTCTTAGGGTCGATTTTTCACGATTTAGGAATGATAGTCACGCGAGAAGGGCACGAGTTAATCAGCGCCTTATTCGCATCAGAATTCCTAGGGAAACACTTGTCGCATGTATACAGCGAAGATGAGCGAGCCATAGTTACTTCGGAGGTGTTGCATGCTGTGGTGTCACATGAGCGCCCAAGGAAACCCTTAACGGTTGAAGCAGGCGTGGTGGGCATCGCCGATGCCTTGGACATGGAGCAAGGCAGAGCCAGAATACCATTCGAAGCTGGCAAGGTAGACATTCACTCAGTCTCTGCCCTATCGATCCAGCGCGTAGAGATTCAAGAGGGCAAAGAGAAACCGATCACAATAAAGATCACAATGACCAACCCAGCCGGTGTGTTCCAAATCGATGAGTTACTGAAGCCGAGAATAGAGAACTCTGGGCTGAAAGAGTACATACATGTGATAGCCGAAGTCACTGAAGAAAAAGGGGAAAAAATCCTAAAGAAATTCGAAATCTAGGCCCATTATCTCCAGCAGAAGGATGCCTGCTTCTTGTTCCGCATTCATTGCACATCGCCTTTTCTGCCGTCGTATGGTACTCGCCAGAAACCTATGAAAGAAGCCAGGAACTCGCTAGACAGGTGTATGAAGCCTTAAAGAGCAGCTGCACAATAACTAAACCTTCGACGAAACCATGGAAAACTCTCTGCCGAAAATAACCATCGCGTCAAACAAGCTCACGGACATAGAGAATGGTCTGAAAACAGAATGGCTTGTGACAAACGGCCTAGGAGGTTACGCCTCATCAAGCGTCTTGGGAGTAAACACACGGAAATATCACGGTCTCCTTGTCGCCGCCTTTGACCCTCCTGTTGCACGCCATGTGCTTTTGACCAAGCTAGATGAAGAGGTCAGGTTCAATGACGAAACTGTTTCTCTTGCAGCGGGCGAAAACACTCAGGGGGTTCAGGCTGAAAGTCTTCGTTTCCTTAGCAGTTTTTCACTTGAGCCATTCCCGACGTACACCTACAGCGTTGGCAGTCAGTTTCACTTGAAGAAAACCATATTCATGCCCAGTGGAAGAAACGCTTCAATAATCCTTTACGAAGCTTTCAACCCTACCCCAAGAAAAGCAAAGGTATCTGTTACGCCGCTCATCAATTTCAGAAGCTTCCACACAGTGACACAGAGAGACCAGACCTCATGGAATCTTGTTCAAGAGGATTCCAACAGCGTGCTGATAGAACCTTCTACAAGGCTTTCTTCGTTATTGCTGTTTTCGGCTGAAGGGCGTTACATTCTCGGGTCGAGCGAGTGGATTGAAGCCTACTATAGAGTAGAGGCGCAGCGTGGAGAAAGCAACGTTGACTACAACTACAAACAGGGATTCTTCGACTTTGACATTCCACCCAATGAAACCAAGCTTTTTTCGGTAACAGCAGTGGCTGGGAAAGATCAAAACGAAGTCTGGAGCGTGTTTTCCTCGATCTACAAGGACCCAACAAGCATCAGTGCGCTTTTCAATGCCGAAATAAAACGTAGAACGGATTTGCTTAGCAGTTTCAGAAAACTTCACAGGGGCATTCAGTCTGAGGACTGGTTGAAGTGGCTCGTTCTGGCTGCTGACAGCTTTCTTGTGAATCGTGAGTCTACCAAGGCAAGGTCTGTGATTGCGGGATATCATTGGTTCAACGATTGGGGACGCGACTCTCTCATGTCTCTGCCAGGTCTCACCTTAGTCACGGGGCGATTTGAGGACGCCAAGCAGATTCTGCTAACCTTTGCCCGCTACTGCAGCGAAGGCCTAGTTCCAAACAGTTTTCCCGACAGCCCAGAAAAGACCCCAGCCTACAACACGGTAGATGCCACACTATGGTTTATCAACGCAGTGCTGCAGTTCCTGAAGTACACGAATGAATTCGGATTCGTTGAAGAAAATCTCTGGTCAACTCTGCAGTCGATTGTTGAACATCACCAAGACGGTACACTGTTCAACATCCATGTTGACGAAGACGGTCTAATCGCTCACGGACCTCAACTCACATGGATGGACGCTGCACCGGGCACGACGCCTGTAACACCCAGAAATGGCAAGGCAGTGGAAATTCAAGCGTTATGGTACAACGCCTTGAAAACGATGCAACTGCTGGCCAATCGCTTCGGACAAGAAGAAAAAGGCGACGTATACCGTCTCAGGTCCGAGAAGGCTTACAAGAGCTTCTTGAGAAAGTTTTGGAATTCTGAGGCAAACTGTCTATTCGATGTAATCGATGGTGAACAAAGGGACAACTCTCTGAGACCAAACCAGATACTGGCGGTTTCGCTTGACTTCTCAATGCTGGATAAAACAAGGATGGAGCATGTTTTGGAGATGGTTCAGAAGCAGTTGTTGACTCCTTGTGGACTTAAGACCTTAGCGGCTAGTGACCCACGTTACATTGGAAAATATGCGGGAGACCGATGGCAACGCGACAGAGCCTACCACAACGGCACTGTTTGGCCTTGGCTACTTGGACCTTTCATCACAGCCTACCTAAGATTAAGGAACCATGAAGAGGAGTGGCGAAGCCAGGCGTTCGCAGCATTCTTAAAGCCTTTATTCACTACAGAATTCTTTCGGGCAGGTTTGGGTTCGATTAGCGAGGTTTTTGACGGCGACGCACCTCACGAGCCGAATGGCTGTATTGCTCAAGCTTGGAGCGTGGCAGAACTATTACGGGCTTATATTGAAGAGGTTCTATTGAAGAGGCCACCTTACGAGCGTAAAGTCTTAGGATTACTCTAGCCGAGTTTCACGTATTTTTCTTATGGCTATTATCTTGACTATTGTGAAGCACATGTTGAGAGCTTTGTTCAATCAGATCCTGTCATTACAATGAAAGGTGAAAACTTGTCATCATGAATTGCTCTGATTAGCATCCAGCAATCAATGTCCTCGAGCGGCACACTAAGAATCATGAATCGATAATCGTTGACTATTGGTCCGAAAAGGCTGATTGTGTACCATCCCCTCTGGGCTAATGGCACTAAATATACCCCACACTGCGTTGCGTTTGCACTCCAAATTATTGGTGCCGTCTCGTTGAACGGTAACTCAAGCACGTTTCCTTTTTGCACATTTATGGGAACAAAGTACTCAGATAAGGGTCTCATTATTGAGAAATAAAGGCGTAGCGTAAAATTATCATAAGGGCTGTATATGACGCAATATGAAGGGGCTATCAATGTAAACCCCACTATAGGTGAGCTGTTTGGAGAGGCCTTAATTATGATGCGCTCCGAATCCATTACATAAGATTCGGCTGCTGTGTATTTGAGAGTGTAAGCCGATTGAAGTGACGCGCCTTTTTTCACAAGTTCAAGAAGCTCATATAGGTTGTCATATTCAACAGACAATTGCTCATATTCCCTAGATAACCTGCTCCAAGACTGGTGTTGGGCATAGCTTACGCAGGCCAAGCCGGCAAGTCCGATCAAGAGAACAATGAAAAGGGACTTCCACTTGATTGGCAATGATTGGTGACGTTTAATCTCGGTCGGTTTTGGCGCATCCTCAACCTTACTCATTGTCACTGCTGCGGCTTCTCCGAACGTAGACAGCGTATACTCTCCATGCTCGGTCTTGGAAACGAGTTCCCCAAGGTTGTCAAGATGATATGTTAAATGGGAGCTAGATATCCCAAGAGCTTCAAGCATTTCAGCGAAGTGCCTTGGCTTCTCTGAGAGCATTCTGAGCATCTTACGGCGAACTGGGTGTTTCAAAGAAGCAAATATGGTTGAATAAATCTCCTCATCGATACCCGACATGGCAATTTACCGAGAATATCAGTCAGGAAAGCATCAGAAAACCTTTTTTATCAAGAAACTTTGACCAGGCCAACTCTCGTAATTTTCCAGCACGTACAGCTGAAGCTCCAGCAACATTGACCGCGCATGGTCTTCTGGTGAGTGCGAAATCTGAGTATTGAGAATACAGAATTGTACACTTTATTGATGCTAAGTTAACAACCAATAAATAGTGAAAGCAAAAATAAAGTAGGTTCCGCCATCTGAACAAATGTCCTAGTTGGAAAGACTCGCCTTGCCAGATGTTTGCCTCATATTTGAGGTTCATCAACCGCTGCGTTTGAGTAGAAGCTTTCATGCAAATCTGTTGTCTAGACCTCAAGTGACGAAAAAAGACCTCTTCAACTTGTACTTTGACAATGCCTTGAACAGGGAAGTGTTTGAGCGAGCATCTAGAAAATGCTACTTCCCAGCTAACAGCACTATCCTTGAGCAGATTGATCACTTTAAAGGTGAGCGGAAGCAGTTCAAGGTAGCCTACAGCGTCACGGGCTTGTTTATTGAGCAGTGTGAGCGTTGGAATCCCGATCTTATTGATTCGTTCAGGCAGCTGGCTGAGACTGGTTGCGTGGAATTCTTTGACGAAACCTACTATCATTCATTGGCTAGCCTCTTTGGTCCTGACCGCTCTGAGTTTGTTGAGCAAATCCGAATGCATAGACAGCTCATGAAAGACCTGTTCAACTACGAGCCACGAATCTGCATTAACACCGAGTGCATCTACAACAATCCAGTTGCGAAGACTCTTGAAAGCCTTGGCTACGAAGCAACAATAACCGAAGGTGTCGAACGACTGTTGCGGTGGCGTAGCCCAAACTACGTGTACAGAGCCAAAGACTCCGGCCTCAAAGTGTTACTGCGCAACTACCGCCTCGCAGATGATGTTGGCTTCCGCTTCACAGCTCGCTGGTGGAGTGAGTGGCCCCTGACGGCACAGAAATACTCCAGCTGGCTTGCAGCATCACCAGGGCAAGTCATCACATTGTTCATGGACTACGAAACCCTAGGCGAACACCACTGGCCTGAAAGCGGCATCCACGAGTTCTTGCGCTGGCTGCCAGGCGAGGTTAACAAATGGCACAACTTGAACTGGGCTTTACCCATAGAAGTGGTGCGCCGCCATCTGCCTGTCGATGAAATAGATGTGCACGAGTACCATTCCATATCATGGGCCGACCTTGAACGAGACATCACCGCATGGCTCATCAACCCCATGCAATGGATATGCTACAACCAAATCAAGCAACTAGAGCCTTTAGTCAAGCAGATCGGCGACCAAGACCTCCTCCGCATGTGGCGCTTCCTCCAAACAAGCGACCACCTATACTATTTAAGCATGAAAGGCGGCGGACCCGGCGATGTCCACAGCTACTTCAACCCATTAGGCAGCCCAATCGAAGCCTTCACCGTCTACTCTGGCATACTCTCAGACTTCGAAGCTCGCGTGATGCTCGAACTAGAAAAACCAGAATGGGTAGCACGCCGCATACTGCGCACGTTTCCAATTGAACGAGGCTTCACCTTCTTCTACGAATTCGCCAGACCAACACAGGTAACGGTGCACAGCCTCGAGGAATTCGCCTCAGCACTCAAAACAGTCGATGTCGAATCAGTCGAATACCACACAGAACGAGGAGACTTCGAAAGATGGATAAGACACGTCGTAGGTGACAACAACCTAGCCGACAAACTCAAAGACATACCAAACCAGAAGCCTAAAGGCGAAACACTCAGAAAAAAGACAGTGAACGCCGTGGAACAACGCATAAAAGAGCTAAAGGCAATAGCCAGCGCCTGACTGCTGGCCAACCAGCACAAACATCTCAATCTAAAAGCCCAAAATCCTCTCTACAAGAGAGGAGTCTGCCCAAGGATTGAGTGGTTGGTCACAATACCAAACGGCGGAAGAGATGGAAGTAAGCAGAAAATACGAATACGCTCCAGAATTCATTCCAATCATCCGCAGATGGCTATACCCCCGACCTGAACCCTCTAGCATTGTTGTAGACGTTGGCTGCGGAAGCGGCTACACAAAAATCCTTGCTCCGTTCATGAAGAAAAAAGGCACAATTATCGGCATAGACCCAGACAGAAAACTGATTCGGGAAGCCGACAAAATAAGTAAGAAACAATATTTTCCCAACATTCAATTTAAAATCGGAAACGTCTGGAAAATCCCATTGGAAAGCAACTATGCAGACCTCGTTGTCAGACACATAGTACTGTCAAATATCCCTCGACAACTCAAGGCAATCCTCAAGATGAAAAGAGTCACCAAAATCGGCGGCAAGCTTGCAGTTATTGATCCAGCTAGGGCTGGAGGTCAATACTTTCCGAACGAAAGACTAAATGAACTCTATGACAAGTTTCACAAAGCATTCGGGACCGCAATTGACAAAGGATGACGCCAGAAACTCAACATGTCCAAATACGTCGAAAACTACCACTTCAGAATCCCTGAACTCTTCATGAAGGCTGGTCTAACCAACATTCGCCTAAATGGATATCTCCCAACATTTCTTCTATGCGACACCAGACGAACCACAAAGGAAATGAAAGCACATCTAGAAGCTAGGCTTGGCTTGTGGAAAAAACTTGAAAACAGAAACAAAAAATGCGCAGCGCTAGGCGGCATGAACGAACAGGAATTCCAAGAACTCAACCAAAAATACACCGCCTACCTACAGGACCTAATCACACACCCCAGAAAAATAAGAAACACGCCTGAACTTCACGTATATTCAAGATTAATAGTTCACGGCACCAAGAGTGCATGACGACCACGTTAGAACCTCCCAACATAGAAGTTGTAGTATCAATTAACTACTGACTCAACAACAACTTTAACACTCTTCTCCATACACTAGCACTTGTTGATGACACTAAGAACGATTGGGCATCAACACCCACACAGCTCTCAGCTGTCAAGAAATTATTATTACTGTTTCTAAGCGAAAGTTAATGACATCTGAAATCGCACAGCCGCAGTCACAGCCAAACGCTGGACATCGTCGTCACTAGGAACAGTTTGACGATGACGTCCACACAGCCTCAGCCTCAAAACCCACTCTCAACGTGGTAGAAGAAAGCCTTAAGGGTATGTCACCTTCTTCTTCTGAAATTCTCTTTCCGCCGTCCTGTAATTGTCAACATTAGCTTGTTAGTGTTTCTAAAGCGCGGTCAACGCCAACGAGCACACAAATTTCTCTGCTGCCCATCGCCTGTTTACCATGCTCCATATATACAATGCACATTAAACCACTCTAACGGTGAACACCAAACTCATGCAAGCGGTCATCATGGCAGGCGGCGAAGGCACCCGGCTCAGACCCCTAACCACAAACCGCCCCAAACCCATGGTTCCCATAGTCAACAAACCCATGCTAGAACACACCATAAACCTCCTAAAACAACACGAATTCAAAGACATAATCCTCACACTACACCACCTGCCAAACACAGTCAGAGACTACTTCCAAGACGGCGAAGATTTCGGCGTCAAACTCACCCACCTTATAGAGGAAAAACCACTCGGCACAGCCGGAGGCGTAAAAAACGCCGAGCAATACATAGACAAAACCTTCATAGTCTTCAGCGGCGACGTGCTCAGCGACATCAACCTATCTGAAGCACTAAACTTCCACAAAAAAACCGGCGCCACAGCCACAATAGTGTTGACGCGAGTTCCAAACCCAACCGACTACGGAATAGTCATAACAGAAAACACCGGAAGAATCCTCAGATTCCTAGAAAAACCCGGCTGGGGCGAAGTCTTCAGCGACCAAATCAACTCAGGCATCTACATTCTCGAACCCGACGTTCTGAAACACGTAAAAACCGACATGGAATTCGACTTCAGCAAAAACCTGTTTCCTAAGCTGCTCGAACTAGACGAACCACTCTACGGCTTCGCCTCCGACGGCTACTGGTGCGACATAGGCAACCCAGTGCAATACCTTCAAGCCAACCACGACGCCCTCCAAGGCAGACTAAAAGTCGAAATCCCAGGACGCGAGACACACGGCATCTGGATCGACAAAGACGCCGAAATCGAAGACTACGCCGAAATAAAAGAACCCGCCCTCATCGGAAGCAAAACCCGCATACGACAAAAATCATCAGTTGGCAGCTTCTCAATAATCGGCAACGGTGTCACGATTGATGAAAGAGCAACCATAAAAAGATCAATAATATGGGACAACTCCGTCATTGGACCAAGAGCAGACCTAGTAGGTTGCCTAGTAGGCGAAAGATGCCGCATCAGAGACCAAGCAATACTGCTCGAAGGTTCAGTCATCGGCGACGAATGCACAGTAGGAAGAGGCGCCACGGTCAAATCTGGCATAAGAATTTGGCCTGGCAAAATGATTGAACCCGGCGCCACAGTCAACATGGACCTAAAATTCGGCATGCGCTGGATGACCTCACTGTTCGGAAGCCACGGAATAACCGGACTAGCCAACATAGAAATCACACCAGAATTTGCCTCCAAACTCGGCGTGGCCTTTGGCTCATTTCTCGGCAGAGGCGCAAGCGTCGTGGTGGGTCGCGATACACATCGTGTCTCTCGAATGGTGAAGCGTGCAATAATGGCAGGACTAACAGCGGCTGGCGTGGACGTCAACAACCTAAGAATCTGTCCTGCACCTGTCACAAGGTACATGATCAGAAGCTTAGGCGCAACCGCTGGCATCATGGTAAGCATGCTCGAAATTGACCCACGCACGGTGAGCATCAGATTCTTCGACTCAAACGGCATGGAGCTCGACCGCGCCTCTGAAAAAAAGGTTGAAAGCATTTTCTTCCGCGAGGCTTTTCAGCGAGTCTTGCCAGACGAAGTGGGCGACCTAATCTACCCAGCGCGCACAGTGGACTTCTACCGCAAGGATCTGCTGAAATTTCTCGACCTTTCGACTTTGAGAAAAGCAAGGTTAAAGGCCGTGATTGACTGCGCGAACGGCGCGGGCTCAGCCGTTGCACCGGCTTTGCTCGGCGAGATCGGCTGCGAAGTCACTACCCTAAACTCACGGCTGGACGAAATATCTGGTCCACGCACCTTCGAACAGGTACCTTTATCCATATTCAACTTGGCACGAGTTGTTAAGGCACTAAATGCTGACCTCGGAATAGCCCTAGACGGCGACGCTGACCGCGCCATGTTCGTCGACGAGAATGGCAACGTACTCTCAGGCGACACCTCCCTCGCCCTTTTTTCAAGGGAAAGAGTCAAAGAACACAAAGGCGGAAAAGTTGTGGTCCCAGTCAGCTCATCAAGAATCATAAATCGCATAGTCGAACCCAGCGGCGGAGAGGTCATACGTTGCAGAATCGGCGCAAGATCACTCCTAGACGCCATAACACAAAACGATGCAGTCTTCGGAGGCGAAGAAACAGGCGGCTTCGTATTTCCTGAGTTCCAGAAAGGCTTCGACGGCATAGTCTCCTCAGCCAAGATGACAGAAATATTATGCAGAGAAAATGTCAAGCTGTCCAAGCTCCACGGCGATCTGCCCAGCCTCTATATGACTAAAGACTCAATTCCATGTCCGCTGGAAGAGAGAGGACACATAATGCGCAGCCTCATCGAGGAATTCCGCGACCGCCAAATCGACACGATCGACGGAATCAAAGTATTCTACGATGACACATGGATATTGATGCACCCGAGCAGCGAAGAACCCATAATAAACTTGTACGCCGAAGCACCAAGCAAAGAAGCAGCCCACAAAGTAATTCAGGAGTATGCAGAAAAAATACGCGCCCTTGCCAAATCATAGCCATCAACTAGCCTGAAGGCTGGCTTTCCACTAGCCCTTGTCATGTTGTAGAAAAGGGCAAAACCATCAAAGACTTGCTGGGATACTATTCATTACTACCCTAGATCATTGGGTTCGTTCTGTTTGTAAGATTGAAGCTCGCTAATGATTCCCGCAAGCACCAGATACCCACTATTTTTTAAGCGCAGCAATACCTTAATCTTGTTCTTCCATTTGCAGACGCGGTGAAGACATGCGAGTCGCAATGATAACTTGGGAGTACCCACCTCGCATAGTCGGCGGAATAGCGCGACATTGCGAAGGTCTAGCGCGAGCATTGGCCAATGAGGGTCATGAAGTACACGTATTCACACTTGATTTTCCAGGTGCTCCTGACTACGAAGAAACAGGACAGATCAGGATCTATCGCACTAGGAGCGAGGTTGGGCATCCAAACTTTCTCACATGGGTTTTGCTGTTTAACCATTTTGTCGAGAAGCGCATGGCTGGCGTCAGCCGTCTCGCGGATTTTGATGTTTTGCATGTGCATGATTGGCTCACCGCCCCAGCAGGCATCAGCTTCAGACACTTCGGCAGAAAACCGTTAGTGTTCACTGCTCACAGCACTGAGCATGGCAGATCAGGACTTCACATTCCAGATTCCTTCACAATCGATGGTCTTGAATGGTGGTCAACATACGAAGCAAGCAAAATAATAGTTACGAGTGGCTCAATGAAGGGCGAGGTCTGTGGGCATTTCAACGTTTCTGACAGAAAGGTGGAGATCATTCCTAACGCCATCGCTGCAAGTGCCTACGAAGGGCCTGTGGACAAAGGAGCAGTGCGTGCACGTTTCGGTATTCAGCCACATGAGAAGTTGATTCTCTGTGTCGGACGGCTTGTGCCTCAAAAGGGAATAGAGTACTTGATTCACGCGGTTCCGATTATCGCTCGGCGTCGGCCAGAAGCCAAATTCATTGTCGCTGGAGATGGCTGGTACCGAGACCACTTGGAATGGCTTGCAAACACCACGGGACACAGATGGAGAATCACATTCACAGGTTTTATACCAGACAATGATTTGATTGCTTTGACAAAGAGTGCAGATGTACTAGTCGTTCCATCAGTCTATGAACCATTCGGCATCGTCGCCCTTGAAGGCATGGCTGCAGGGGTTCCCGTAGTGGCAAGCCAAGTTGGAGGCTTAACTGAATTCATTGAACACGACCGCACGGGTGTCTTGGTCTATTCCAGGAACCCAGAGTCAATAGCTTGGGGAATAGACCACGTGTTGTCTAACCTAGGTCATGCAGAATGGCTCGTGAAAAACGCTCGAGAAGTTGTGCAAAAGACTTATAGTTGGGAAGCGGTCGCTAAGAGAACAGCTAAGGTATACAAAGAAGTAGCGGAGTGAGAGTAGAAGACATGAGCTTCACGCCTCCTCCAGCGGTGCCCGAGGAGTTTCGTGTTCTTTCAATGATGCACAACATCGGAGCCATAACGCCAGAACGTTCACTCACAGCCGACGAGTTGGCCCAATGGACAGGATTTGACGTTTCAACAATCAAAGCCTATTTGCAGAAGCTGCGTGAAGGTGGCTATGTGGAGTTTGTTGATATAAGCGGCATGGAAAAATACCACGTTACACGAGTCGGCATAATGAAAGTCTTAACGCTGTACAGCTGAACGTGTCCGCTTACGTTTTTCCTTTGTGTTAATAAAACCCGAAAATTAAGCCTTGCATCATCGCAGTAGCTAGCACACTACTTGTCGGTCTGTTCTTAGTTTCTATGTATGGAGAGTCTCTTCTCTTCTTCCAATGTTGCCTCTCGCAGGCTCGTCGCTGCATCCTCTGGCGAAACGACGTTTATGAACATGCCAGTGCTCTTTTCAAACCCGGCCCATATGGAAAGCCTTGGATACACTTCTAAATGCCAGTGATATTGGTCGTGGGCGCCAGCTGTTACTTGATGAAAACCGTAGTTGTAGGGTGGATCTTCCAATAGCGACCTCAAGCCTCCTAGACAAATACGCATAGTCTTGGCTAAAGCTGCAATCTCGCTTTGTGACAAGTCCAGCAAGCAACACTCATGCTTCTTCGGGAAGATCCAGAACTCGAAAGGATGAACGCTTGCCCACGGCGCAAAAGCGACAAATTGCCTATTCTTCCAAATGAAGCGAGGACTCTGCTCCTCCTTTCCAATAATCTCGCAAAATGCGCACGCCTCATTCTTTTTGAACGACTCTCGACTAGCTTTCAGCTCTTCTTCAACAATTGAAGGCATGATGGGCGTCGCTATCAACTGCGTGTGCGCATGCGAAAGAGAGGCTCCTGCCTCAAGACCATGATTCCTAAAAATAGAAACATACGTGACATAGGGCTTTGAGCTTAATTCACGAAGACGATCAATACAAGCATTGATTACGTGAACCAACTGAGAGGTTCTCGCTACACCAGGATGCTCATCATGATTAGGTGATTCGATTAACACCTCATGATGCCCTGTTGCACTTGCACGTGTAAAAACTCCTCTTTCAAGGCCAAGCCATTTGCCTTCCTTTGGCGGTGTAAAAGCTGGGTAAAGGTTAGGCACGCACCGGACTAACCAGTTCTTGTGGCGAAAGCCATTCACGTCCTTCTCTTTTCTGACTCCTCCATTGGAGGCAAGATAGACTAGAACAGCTGGTGGGGTCAGGTGCTCGTTTCCAGGCTCTAGAGCGCACACACCGCCCTGCTTTTTTTCCTCGATGGTTCTCTTGAAGTCTGTTGGCCTCTTTTTCCGTTGGGTGGCGATCACTGTCCAGCGGTCTATTAGGTAGTCTCTTCGAATCTCGTTAGCAATGGGGGTAGCCGTACTCAAAGCTGTCCACTTCCGCACCGAACACCGGGAACTACGCTTTCTTAGGCTTTTGGGACTCTAAAAGCTCGTTGTAAACCTGAATGGTTCTCTTAGCGATCTCGTCCCAAGTGAATTCTTTCAGCACGCGCCTTCTACCATTCTCGCCCAGCTGCTGCTTTTTCTGCGGGTCTTGGAGTGAGTTGATTATTCCCCATGCTATGTCCGGTGGGTCATTTGGATTAACATGAAAACCACACTGATCCGGTCCGGAGTTTACAACTATCTCCCGCATTCCGCTGACTCCACTAGCACCGACCACAACAGGTTTTCCCATGCTCATAGCCTCAAGGGCAACGATGCCGAATGGTTCGTAGACGCTTGGAAACACTGCTACATCGCAAGCTGCATAGTGCGCAATCCGTTCGTCTTCAGGTATGAATTCAAAGCGAAACTTAACTTGGTCTTGAAGCTTCAAGTTTTGAGCCAGTCGAACCAAATAGTCTTGCATGTCTCCAAGTCCAACAATCACGAGTTTGGCGTTTGGAATCTTATGGAGGACGTGCGTCATAGCCGCGATAAGCTTGTCTACTCCTTTAACCCATACTAGTCGCCCCAAGAACAGCACCATTAGGTCTTCATCCTTCAATCCATAAGTTTCTCGTATTTGCCTAATCTTCTCCTTGCTGACCTGACCCATGCTGTATTTCTGAGGATCAACACCGTTGTAGATCACACGTATCTTCTCGGCTGGAAATCCCAAGCCTATCAATTCATCTCTCATAGCGTTGGAGACAGTAACTATCAAATCGGCCGTGTGCGTGGCTCGCAGTTCTATGTTGCTGACGACTTCTGAACCATTACCCATGGTTCGACCCTTCTCGGTTGAATGAACATGAAACGCAAAGGGCATGCCAAGCTCACGCTTTATTGCAATGCCTCCCATGGCCGATAGCCAGTCATGAGCGATTACAATGTCAAAGAGGAAGCCCTCGCTGCGAACAAGTTCGTTGACCATTTTCGAAGCAGTCAAGTAATTGTAGACTAGGACTTTTGAGAAGTGATGTATACCCCCCCTTTCCCATTTTCTGACATCTTCCGCTATGACATCAGGCAATGAGTCTGATACGTCAATGTGCAGTGGACGATGAATCTCTATTCCACGCCACAGTTCTCGAGTCGGCAAGCTTCCAGTGTCGTCGTTCATCGTAAAAACACTGACATCGTGGTCCAACAGCACGAATTTTCGTGTTATTTCAGCAGCGTAGGTTCCCAAGCCGCCAACTATCTTTGGAGGGTATTCATAGACAAGCACTGCCATTTTCACGTAGTATTCACTCCGAATGAAGCGTAGATTAGTCTTTTCCTATTATTAAATTGGGTAATTTAAGGTGTATGTAGCCAGCATCTATTCGAGATGCGTGCAGCCATACAAAAGTCTGAAAAGCATGTACCGCTTATCTCTATAGGTTTGCGCTTAAAAGAGGTCGAAATCATGGGTTTAGTTGAAGCGAAAATGAAAGTATTGGAGGCATTATGGGCTGAGAATGCACCCATGAAATCCAAAGATGTCGCCCAGAAGGTGGGGCTGGGCGTCGCAGCAGCAACCATGCACTTGCTTGGACTTAGGAAAAGTGGACACGTTTACACACCTAAACACGGGCTATATGCCATCACGGAATTAGGCAAGGAAACAATAGGTTTTCCCAAACTAGACAAGGGCCACGCAAAAAAGATTCTCAATGCTTTACCAGCAGAGAAGGGCTTTCATTTCTATACGGGATTGCACCAATACACGCATGTAATCGCGCACAGCCTAGCAGAATTCGCAGAGAAGCTACAGAAGATAGACGTCAAAGCGGTTGAGTTCCATATTTCACGTAAAGATTTCGAACACTGGGTTCAAAGCTTAGGAGATGTGGAACTGGCCAAAAGGCTTGGTGTGATTCGTGACGGACACCTGCGTGGCGAAGATCTGAGGGCGCGGGTGCATGAAGCAGTAAGACACCGCGTAGAAGAGCTCAAACACATTGCTGGCTAAGAGACCTAAAACGGGTTTTATCAAAGCCATCCATTGCTAATGCTAACCCTCGATGCTAATTCTAAGAGGGGTCGCTGAATCACCTTGATTCGTCACAAATCTAAAAGGACGGTCGAGGGTGGTCTACAGGTTGGGCGTGAGGAGTTCCTGAAAGCGAGACCAGTTCGCAATCCGGAATCAAAGTGGGAGGAAGATGAAAAAGGTCTTCATTTGAGGGTGCCAAGAAAACAAACCCGTTGGTTTAAACTCTTTTCGAAAGTTCTACATTCAAACAAACAGCAAAGGGTCTTGCTAGATGAACAAGGTGCTCTTGTTTGGGGTCTCTGCGATGGGGAACACCAAGTCAAACAAATCGCGAAGAGACTGAGCGAAAAGTATGAGATGCGTATTTCAGACGCTCAGGCAGCATTAGACCTTTATCTGGTTCACCTCTCAAAGAGTGGTCTAATTGGCTTTGTTCTGCCAGAATCGGCTAGGAAGCGATACCAAAGGAGACTGCGCCTGCAATGACAAAAAAACAAGGGAAGAAATGCAGAGGACAGAGGCTTACCGCATTTACAGATTTGCGGATTTAGCCATTGATCTGCGTTTTCCTGTGTGCTATACTGCTGAACTCCTGAGCTCATTGTGCAACACTAACGTAATACCTGTTCCATCTCTTCGCTGGC